>BNJT01001980.1_pt1 | contig 19393 bp, 31 predicted proteins | sample 8540491 | NCBI WGS metagenome assembly BNJT01 (sample SAMD00202455, study PRJDB9452) | human saliva metagenome | host: Homo sapiens | reverse complement strand
CGCAGACGCTACCTGGCGCAAGTACTAATACTTTAGGAACCATTTTGGTTCCTTTTTATGAAAATAGAGATAGGATGAGAATCACTTTGATGACCTCAATCCTATCTCCTATTCAAATAGTTAGTTTACTAACTTAATGACATTGACCTGTCCCGCCCTTTTTATTTTTCGTCAATAACGATTCTTACTTTTTTGTCTTCAGTTGGGACAGAGTAGACAATCGTTCTTATCGCAGAAATAGTGCGACCCTTACGACCGATTACACGACCCACATCGCTTTGATCAAGATCTCAAATGATATTCCAAAAATTCTGGTGTATCTTCAATCTTGATAGTTAAGGCATCTGGTTGTGAAATCAAGGGTTTCACAATCGCAATAATGAGATTTTCAATCGTATCCATCTGTCAACCTACTTTAAACTTATTTTGAGAACTTAGAATCGTGGAATTTTTCAATACGCCTTCTTTTTGAAAGGATGTTACGTACTGTATCTGAAGGTTGAGCTCCATCACAACCATGCAAGAACGCGGTCTTCTTTCAAAGTTACTTGGTTTTCAGCAACAAGTGGGTTGTAAGTTCCAACTGTTTCGATGAAACGTCCGTCACGTGGTGAACGTGAATCCGCTACGTTGATACGGTAGAAAGGTTTTTTCTTAGAACCCATACGAGTCAAACGGATTTTAACTGCCATTTTTAAAGTCTCTTTTCTTATTTTTTATTTCGGTGAAATAGCTGAGCTATTTAGCACATGTTCTATTATAGCAGATTTCTGCAGGTGTCAAGAAAAACTTGACAGACTATAAAAATTTTTAAACCATTTATAAATTTTGTTAGAATCATTAATTTTGAAATGAAAATGAATTATACAGTAAACTGAAAACAACATACCAACAAATCGGATTAGAAAGGCAAATTAATTTCTAAAAATGCTCTAGCAACTACACTGTACTGTTTCAGATTCATATATTATAGAAAAAGCTCACATACTGTGAGCTCTCCTTCTTCCTAGATTTCAAAATCTTTTTATTTCTCATCTTTTTCTTGAAGAATCCCTAGTCCCAAACCAGCTAACAAGGTCATGATACCAGCGCTAGCTAAGCTCAGCATTAGCTTCTGTACCTGTGTTTGGCACCTCTCTACCTGTCTCATAAGTCGGAACTCTGGGTCTGACTCACTGGAATTTCAGGTTCAGGAGTTGGTCTGGTAGTTCTGGACTTGGTGTCGGAAAATACTGGATACTCTGGATTTGGCTGTGGGAGTTGATTTTCTGGAGTAGGTTCTCCTGGAGTATATGGTGTTGGGGTAGAAACTTTCTTGAAGATAGAGTAACCTTTATTACCCTCAAGAACACTTTCTTTTCCATTCATAACCGACAAATTTTGATTCATAACCTTTTAATATCTTCTTTCGTATGAACACCTCTACTTGTGGTTTTAATTTCGCTACCTCATCCACCCATACTGTAATTCCTTTTAAATTCTGTCACGTCAGGAAATATTCGGGTATAACTGAAACAACCTTACTAAATTTGTACTTGTGTTTTGCGTTTGTGTATCCACCAATGCTGGTTGAATCACTTGAATTGACACACTCCTGTTTCTGGAATCTATAGATATTTCTACACCTTCTGGTTTCTTGTCAATTTTCCATTTACCAGTCTCATCTTTCTTCGTCACGATAGTTTCTTTTCAGTACTGTTTCGTTTTGTAAAATGTAATCGATAAAGTATCGGCATCTTTTATTTGGCACAACTCTGCACAGTATTACCACTCGACGTTCTACAATTTTGGTGTTGGTGAATAACATAGATTTGACGTAATTTTACAGTAAAGATTTGTACGGATCTTTTCCTTTCTTCATCTTTACTTTGTCAAAAGTTGCTCCATCTTTCAATGGATTTTCTTCCAACTCATAATCACCATTATTAACTGGGGTCTCCTGTTAGTTTCTTCAATTCTTCGTTGAAGGCTTTTGTTGAAATTGCTTTAGTCCAGTTATACCAGTAATAGTAATTCTTGACGTTACAAGTTCAGTTTTTTCCATCTTCACCTACGACAAATCAAAACTTAATTACTGCTTTTTGTTTAGGTGTATTGTGGATTCGGTTTAATCCGTGACAGTGTAGACTTGATCTACATTTACTATCATTATCGAAAATCTGTCTTTTTCTTTCTGATATGTGCTTGACTCTACTGTATAACCTTTTAGCTTTTAGTTCCTTCAATTGTTGAAGATACTAGTTCAGCTTTTGTGAATTTCTCACCTGAGTTGACCAGATTCTAAAATAGTAGGTGCTACTACATTCCTTTATCATCTACAAAGTTCACGATAACTTTTTGTCCATCTTTACATACGTGATTGGAATATCCTTAGATGAATCTGTTGGTATATTCGGTACTTCATATCCACCGTTTGGAGTTGAATCTAACGGTTTCAGTGGGTTTGTTGGACTCACTGGGTTTAGTTGGATCTATTGGTACCATCGGTGTATATCCTGGGATTGTAGGTACTTGGTTTATCATTTCCTGGTCTCGTTGGATCTGTTGGATCATTCGGATATGGTTTAGGTGTTAAATCAGTTCCATGTGGAGTGTTACTTCCTTCTGGGATTCTTCAGGCACCCATGAGACCAAGTTTCTATAAACCAACTTCAATAGCTTTATCTTTCAGTATCTTGATCAACTGTTTCAGAAGGCGACTTCTGGTTAGCATCTTTAAGGATGTAAACCTTTCAACTACTGGAGATGTTACTTTTTCAAAAACCTCACCTTTTTGCAGTCCAAGTTGGATCATGAGTCACCTCGCCTGTTACAGCATTCACCTTAGCTCCACGAGTAAATGTTGCTTTTGTCAATCAACTGGAAACTGTTTCTTTTACTCATTAGCAGCATAAGTAACTCTATTTCCATCTTCATCAACATAAGTAATTGTACGTGTAACTTCTTTCTAGTAACTAGTTGCTTGATTAACTCTTTCCGTCCATTTTGGTCCTTCCGGATTATTAGGTCAATTGGTTTTCCTGTCCTGGCTGGATTATCCTCATTTTCTCGGCTGAGTTGGATCAAATGGTTTCACAGGTTCAATGTGTGGTGTTAATACTACCTTGAAGTATTGATCCACATTAAGATTATTGTCAAATGAACCTTTAGATAGATAATCATCTACAACGTCAGCATCCTTTTTGCTTTTAATTTCTCAGCGATTGTTGTCGCTACTCACCGTCTTTTGTAAGTGGTGTGTTTGAATCACCTGTATCTGTGATTGATGTTTCTAACACATTTCCTTTGAATCTACGAAGGTTGTAATCGCACGTTGTTGTCTGTCTTTACATACACGATTGGTGTATTCTTGACCTGGTGTTGTTGGCACTGGTGGTACGTTATATCCTTTTTTCTGGATGGTTTGATCCACTGGTGTTAACGGTACTAGTGGGTTTTCTGGACCCACTGGTTTCGCTGGGTCTTTTGGTACTACTGGAGTATGTCCTGGCACTTGTGGAATCACTGGTACTTTTCGGACTGTTCGATTTTCGATCTTGTGGTTTTTCCGGATTTGGTGTTACCACTTTGCTTTGGATCTTTTCGGATCATTGTCATACGGTGTTGGTGTTAGAGGAGTTTTTCGGTGTTACTCCTTCTGGCACTTTCGGCATGAATGAACCTACTTTAGTGTAAACAACAGTGATTGTTTCGTCTTTTGTATCTGATTTAACAGTTGCTGTTGTCACTTCTTTTTGAGTAGGATCTTTTAAGATATAACCTTTAACCACTGGTGAATCTTTTGAATCCCAATTTCCTGTCGACCATGTTCCTTCTGTTAATGCGTTCGTAACTTTTTATTGCGTTTGTTTGTTCTTGTTAATTCTACTGCTTGTGTTACTGTATCTGCTACCGCTGTTGCTTTCATTTTCTTTTATCTACATACTTGATTGTACGCGTGATTGCTCTTTAACATCTTCTGTAGCTTGTGGGTATTTTCACTACTACTGTTGTATCTGAGTTGTTGAAGTTACAGTTGTTTCTTCTACATTTTCTTTATCTGCGTGTCATAATTCGCTACTGTTGGTGACGTTTTTTGCTCCCATTTCGCTGTTGACCATGTTCCTTCCGTTAATGCGTTCGTAACTTTTATTGCGTTTATTTTGTTCTTGTTAATTCCACCGCTTGTATTACTGTATCTGCCACCGCTGTCATTTTCTTTATCTACGCACTTGATTGTACGGTTGATTGTTTCTTTGTTTCTACTTCATCAGCTACTGTTTCTTTTACTGTAATCGCATATCTCCTTGAGTTGGAGTTTCACCTTCTGCATCTTCTTATCATCAATTGTTTTATTACCACTTGTAAATGTATCACTCTACACCCCCATACCCAGCATTTTTCAGTTCTGGTAATCTTAGTATTAACTTCTTCAGCTGAAAATTCTGTCCCCACATCGCCTTCTGCCGCGTATTATCGCCATATCCTGCTAACGCTTCGTTTGTAGTATCAGTCACTTGTTTCTGAAGTGAACGACACCTTACCTTCACAGGTGGTGTGTTTTCATATACAAAAGTTATGACTTTGGTTCTGTAGTCACAGTTCCTGTAGGGCTAGCAGAGGTACTTTCCCAGCCTTCATTAATTGAACTCTAAAGTATAGTATTTACCAGCAGTTGTGATGTTTGCTAACTTGCTACTTGCTCAAATCATACTCAGATCCAAATAAGGAAACCATTTTGTACTAGATAAGTACCATCAGTACTCACTGAGCTTTTGTCGTCTTTAGGCGATAATAGATTTCCTTTAGTATCCACATATTTAACAGCGACATTCCCAAAGAATTTATTTCTATTTCTGAAGTTTTCTTTACTTTTCAAGTTCCTTTTTCAACTTATTCCCAGTTTCTCTGGAATCTCTTTTTATCATTTTGTCAATAATCCGTCTCTATGACTTCTTTTGACGGTTCTGTCGTATCTTGAATCACTGAGAAATCGATAGATAGGTAGATTATAGATACACGATGAGTGTTCCTCAAAACACCCACATGGTCATCATCCCCTGAAAAGACAGCGACTTATAAGTTATTACATCTTATCTAAAGGGATGTCTCCTGTAGAGAAATATCCTCTACCAAAATTGTTCTCGTCATTTTTGACTATTTCTTTGATTTTGGACATCTTCATCTGTCAAAACATTTGTTCGACGAAACTTGTCATAGGGTAGCAAATTATCAAATTTTTCCTCACCCTTAGGCTCGTAAAAAGCCTTTTCATTTTTGCTAAATTTATTAAAGGCTTCAACTGACATATTTGAAAGAGGTTGAACCTCTGGTAAGATTTCATATCCGACCTGATAGGTTTTCCAACTTTTCCATCTCTAGCTTCTCGATAAGTGTAGGAATGCGTCGTACTCACTTTTTGCTTTCAGCTCTTCAATTTCTTTTTGAAGGGCAGTACGTTGAGACTCGTCAGTTGCTGTCTTTAGGTCATTCCCTGCTCAAGTTTCGTTTTTAAGTTCCTTTTTCGAACTTCTGTTGCGTCTGTTTCAATTTCTAACTGATCGACATCTCCATGATAGGTGATTTTTCTGCAGTAGGGAATAAATAATGCCACAAATTGATAGAACCCATCCGTTTTTTATCAAGATCTTTGTCCTTCCTTATAGGGTTTTCTGGGGAGTGGTCGACCCTCAGAAAATTTCTTTAATGAGCCATTGCCACTTTGGTATAGCATGTTTACAATTTGACTTGCAAAACGTGCTGGTGTTTTTTATTAAACATTTCAGTAAAAATTCTTGGTTATTTCAGGAAACGCTATCCTTGAGCTCTTCTTCAACTTGTTTGTTTATTTTCTCTCTCTGCTTTTCCTTCTCACCCAATCCACTGTAGGCAACCATTCTCTTTGACTTCTTGCTAATTCCTTGCTTTTATATTCTATTTTAAATTTTCGTATGAAGCCATTCGTTTATTCCACGAATATCAACTCCTATTTTTGAGCTCTTTATTGTCCACTACACCGTCAACTTCAGTTGATGGTGGTCATAAATAGTTTCTTCTATCTCTCTTTCATTTTGAGGGTCAGCCTTATCTTTTTGATAGCCTTTCACAACCACATGATAGACTCCCTTTGTGAAAAAGAAGACCCAATATAACCCGTTACAAAAATCCAATTTCAAGCGACTTCATAGGCTGTAGAAAAGGCTGTAAAGCGTCTTCAATCCCGTTAAAGCCAACTACATTAGAGAATAGCTTGACGACTTGTAAGAGGATTTTCCGTAGTGTATTTATCTTCCGTCTTTTTACTTCTTCGTCACGATTGGCAAAGGTACGTCCTTTGGCAAGCATCAGCATATACTTGAAACGACGATCAAGGGCTTGTCTCATGCACCCAAATTTCATCTAACTGCCCCAGCGGACAACATCCCCTTGTATCTTATTTCCATCCTTATCGTAATACCATCCAGTGAATAAACCTGCCTCGTCTTACCAATACCAATTTTCCCTTCGTGCCCATCTTTATCAATGGCATGCCAACCACCAAACTCCGTTATTTCTCTAACTTCTCCGGGCTCCAGTCCTACTTTATCTCCCAGCGTATCCATATTATGGAGATACGAACGTTCGTTGTTTTTGGAAGTCATCTGGCATGTTTTGGATAATTTTATACAATTCCTCAACTGTTGCATTTTCATCAGGAGCTACGAATTTTATGAGCATGTTGATCATCTTCCGCCTTCCTCACCTTCCTTAGGTGCACTTACCCTGGTTGGTTCGGTTGTAGTATAGATCCCCACGTCCGGTTACAGCAGAATTTAATGCTTCGGAAGTTCCTGTTTCATCGTCTCTGTTTTCAGCAGTTGGTACATCTCTTTTACTACGTCTCACTTCTCTGACGTGTAGTTTCATCAGGTGAAGAAGTATTTGTATAGTACACTCTAACACTTCTTCATCTTCAGTTGACGATGTCACATCTTTTGCTTCTACAATTGATTTATCTGGAGCATTATAACCTTCCACTGTAGGTGAAGTTTGTGCTGCTCCATTTCCTCTTTGTCCACCTCGTTCGTACCTTTTTACGTTCTAAGGTAACTGTTTGAGGACTCAAGTAGATACTTTTTACTTTCATCAGAAGCATTTACATATTTAATGGTACGTGTAACAGTTTTTGTTTCTGTTTCTTCCTTAACAGAATGAGCCACTCCAGCTAGAAGGTTGGTTGATTTGGGGCAGGCTCCGGCATAGTGTTAGAGGAAGTCAGACTGTTAGGTTGGCTTGTCTCCTGGTCTGGAGACGGACTAGAGGACTTGCACCTCCATCAGTAGTAGCAGTATCTGCTTCCGCGGTACCACACCTGCCCCCATGGCAAGGTAAAAAGCACCAATGACAACACTGGCTGCACCGACACTTACTTTTCGAATACTGTATTTAAAATTGTTTATCAAATTGTTTCATTTTTGATTGTCCTTGGTATATATATATATATATATATATGCAAAAGTCGTATTATTCACACTCTGCAGACACTACTATTATAGTTCAAATCTTATCTATTTTCAAGAATTATTCCTAATATAAAGAGTTTGAAATCCACTTCCTTTTAGGGTACAATGGTAGAAATGAATTTTTGAAAGGATCAGAATGAAAAAACTAGCAACCCTTCTTTTACTATCCACTGTAGCCCTAGCCGGATGTAGCAGCATCCAACGTAGTCTGCGTGGCGATGACTATGTGGATTCCAGTCTTGCTGCTGAAGAAAGTTCTAAAGCAGCTGCCCAATCTGCCAAAGAGTTAAACGATGCTTTAACAAACGAAAACGCTAATTTCCCACAACTATCTAAAGAAGTTGCTGAAGACGAGGCTGAAGTGATTCTCCACACAAGTCAAGGAGATATCCGTATCAAACTCTTCCCTAAACTCGCTCCTCTAGCGGTTGAAAACTTCCTCACTCATGCCAAAGAAGGCTACTATAACGGCATTACCTTCCACCGTGTTATCGATGGCTTCATGGTTCAAACTGGAGATCCAAAAGGGGACGGTACAGGTGGTCAGTCCATCTGGCATGATAAGGATAAAACTAAAGACAAGGGAACTGGTTTCAAAAACGAGATTACTCCTTATCTCTATAACATCCGTGGTGCTCTTTCTATGGCTAATACTGGTCAACCAAATACCAACGGCAACCCAATTCTTCATCAACCAAAACTCTACAGATACCTCTGCTAAACTCCCTACAAGCAAGTATCCAAAGAAAATCATCGAAGCCTACAAAGAAGGTGGAAATCCTAGTCTAGATGGCAAGCACCCAGTCTTTGGTCAAGTGATTGACGGTATGGATGTTGTAGATAAAATTGCTAAAGCCGAAAAAGATGAAAAAGACAAGCCAACTACTGCTATCACAATCGACAGCATCGAAGTGGTGAAAGACTACGACTTTTAAATCATAAAACCAAAAATACAGTATCCACATTCGGTACTGTATTTCTTTTTATATTCATTTTTAAGTTAGCTTGTTAAAAATCCCAGATTTGGTCCATCCAACCTTCATAAAAGTCTGGTTCGTGGCAGACCATAAGAATAGACCCCTTGTATTCTTTAAGAGCACGTTTAAGTTCATCCTTGGCATCCACATCCAGGTGGTTAGTCGGCTCGTCCAACACTAACACGTTATTTTCACGATTCATCAAGAGACAGAAACGAACCTTGGCTTGTTCCCCACCTGACAAGACCTGAATTTGGCTTTCGATATGCTTGGTTGTCAGACCACAACGGGCAAGGGCTGCACGGACTTCTGCTTGGTTGAGAGCTGGAAAGGCATTCCAAACAGCCTCTAGTGGTGTTTGGCGATTACCACCTTCTACTTCCTGTTCAAAATAACCGAGTTCTAGGTAGTCACCGCGTTCCACTTCCCCAGCGATTGGCGGGATAATTCCCAAAAAGACTCTTCAAGAGAGTTGTTTTCCCTGATACCATTTGCCCCTGATAATGGCAACCTTTTGATTGCGTTCAAAGGTTAGGTTTAAGGGTTTTGTAAGTGGACGGTCATAACCAATTTGCAAATCCTTGGCTTGGAAGATAAAGCGCCCTGGTGTACGAGCTGGTTTAAAATCAAAGGATGGCTTTGGTTTCTCACTTTGCAGTTCGATAATATCCATCTTATCCAATTTCTTCTGGCGGGACATGGCCATGTTTCGTGTTGCAACACGCGCTTTGTTTCGAGCGACAAAATCTTTAAGGTCTGCAATTTCTTTCTGCTGACGTTCGTAGGCCGCCTCTAGCTGAGATTTCTTCATAGCATAGACTTCTTGGAACTGGTAGTAGTCACCAGAATAACGCGTCAGCTGTTGATTTTCCACATGGTAGACGATATTGATAACGTCGTTTAGGAATGGAATATCGTGCGAAATAAGGACAAAGGCATTCTCATAGTTTTGGAGATAGCGCTTGAGCCAATCAATATGCTCAGCATCCAAGTAGTTGGTCGGCTCATCCAAAAGCAAGATATCAGGCTTTTCAAGGAGAAGTTTTGCCAAAAGCACCTTGGTTCTTTGTCCACCTGACAAAGAGGTTACATCTGTATCCATTCCAAAGTCCATAACACCAAGGGCACGCGCTACTTCGTCAATCTTAGCATCCAAGGTATAGAAATCACGACTCTCCAAACGATCTTGGAGTTCGCCAACTTCTTCCATGAGAGCATCAACATCCGCTCCGTCTTCAGCCATTTCCATATAAAGGTCATTGATACGGGCTTCTGCTTTGAAAAGCTCATCAAAGGCTGTACGGAGAACATCACGTACCGACTGCCCTTCAGCAAGGACGGAGTGCTGATCCAAGTAACCGGCAGTCACATATTTGGACCACTCAACTTTTCCTTCGTCTGGTAACATTTTACCAGTCACAATGCTCATAAAGGTTGATTTTCCTTCACCATTAGCACCGACAAGACCGATATGTTCTCCCTTGAGGAGACGGAAGGACACATCTTCAAAAATTGCACGGTCACCAAAACCGTGACTCAGATTTTTAACTTCTAAAATACTCATTTTAATTCCTTATCTTGTTTTTATACTCTTCGAAAATCTCTTCAAACCACGTCAGCTTCACCTTGCCGTAGGTATGGTTACCGACTTCGTCAGTCTTATCTACAACCTCAAAGCAGTGCTTTGAGCAACCTGCGTCTAGCTTCCTAGTTTGCTCTTTGATTTTCATTGAGTATTATGTAATCGTTTATAGAGGAGCCAAGCTAGATAGCCACCCAAGGTATTGGTCCACAAATCATCAATCTCAAAGACGCGATTGAAAATCAAAGAAAAAAAGTCCAAGATCAACTGCGTACACTCGATTCCAAGACTTACTAGAAAACTGAAAAGAAGAACTCTTTTTGTTTTCCTTAAGTTTGGAAAGAGATAAAGGAGTTGGAACATCAGAGGAAAAAGCAAGAAGACATTGAGGATATTTTGTAGAAAAATCCAACATAATTGTCCTATGTCACTCACCTCATCCAGTTTCCAGAGAGAATTGAAAGGAGTCAAAAGAAAAACCAGGCGTCCAAGATGCTGAATACCTGGAGTTTCCACCCCCACGGGAGAATGTTCTTGAGGAGTAAAGCAAAAATAGACAATGCAAATGCTATAGAAAATGACTCCCCAGACCAAAAGATGATTATAAGTCTTCCTCATCATTAAGGATTTACTGCTGCAACTGCTTTCTGGCGGTCACGTTTCATTGTATTGGAACGCAATTGTCCACAAGCTGCATCAATATCAGTACCATGCTCTTGACGAACCACACAGTTGACCCCTTTTTTCTTAAGCGTATCATAGAAGGCCAGGACACGCTCTTTAGGACTACGGCTATATTGGTCATGCTCACTAACTGGGTTATAAGGAATCAAGTTTACATAAGACAATTTCTTGATATTCTTGAGCAATTCAGCCAATTCCAAGGCTTGTTCTACACCATCATTGACTTCATTGAGCATGATATACTCAAAGGTTACACGACGATTGGTTGTTTCGATATAGTACTCAATAGCAGCAAAGAGTTTTTCAATCGGAAAGGCACGGTTAATCTTCATGATGCTTGAGCGCAGTTCATTATTAGGTGCGTGAAGGGAAACGGCAAGATTGACCTGAACCCCTTCATTAGCAAAGTCACGAATTTTATGGGCCAAACCTGAGGTTGAAACCGTGATATGACGAGCACCGATAGCCATTCCCTTTATCATCGTTGATGGTACGGACGAAATTCAAGACATTGTTATAGTTATCAAAAAGGGCTCACCGATTCCCATGACAACGATATGGCTGACGCGTTCATCCTGACCACGCTCATCAAAGTATTTCTGAACTAGCATGATTTGCGCTACGATTTCACCGTTATTGAGGTCACGTTGTTTTTTTAATCAAACCAGAAGCACAGAAGGTACAACTGATATTACAGCCGACCTGAGTGGTCACACAGACTGACAAACCATAGTGTTGACGCATGAGTACAGTCTCAATCAACATACCATCAGGCAACTCAAAAAGATATTTAACGGTACCATCAGCAGACTCTTGAACGATACGCTGTTTCAAGGGATTGACCACAAACTGGTCATTAAGCTTAGCAATCAAATCCTTGGAAAGGTTGGTCATCTCTTCAAATGACTGGACACGTTTACGGTAGAGCCATTCCCAGATTTGATCTGCACGGAATTTCTTTTCTCCCTGCTCCAAAACCCATTCCTGCATGGTTTGACGTGTTAAACTATAAATTGACGGTTTCATTTCTTCTCCTTATTTTCTACTCACTTCTGACGAATGACAAAATGACGTTGTCTCTTGTCCTCTTTCTGAGAATGCTGGTCTTTCTGACGACGTCTATTTTTCTTATCTGCATTCGGTTTTCGTTTGGTTTGAGCCTGTTTCTTTCCTTTTCTAGAAGGCGTTTCTTCTTCCTTCTTACGCATTTTCTTGTCAAATGATGCTCGCTTAGGGGCTTCATTTTCTAGAACAAAATAGGCACAACCATAACTACAATACTCTAAAAGGTAGTCTTGTAAACGACTGATTTTTTCAAGTTTTTCTTCTGTTCGGTCATCCTTGTAAAAACCGCGTAGGCGAAGCTGTTCGTTGCTCCAGTCTCCCACGATATAATCAAACTTGGTTAAGACTTCTGAAAAACGCTGATTAAAAGCCGTCACATCAAAGGCATCCTTGATATTTTCCACCAAGGAAAAAGCTATCCCTTCCGTTTCAACCTTGTCCCCGTGTAAATGGAACTCAGGACCAGGAAACTTGTTATAGTTGTATAATTCAGGTGCAATTTCTTTTCGCATAGATATCCTTTTTCCACGATTACTTAGTACTTTATTCTACCATAATTTCTAGCAGTTAGCACGTTTCTCATAAAAGATAGAAACGATAAACTTTAGTCTTCATTAAAATACCTAAAGCATTTATACTATTAAATCTTAAAAATAGTAGGTCTTTAGGACTTTTTAAAAGACTATAAAAGTTCTTAAAGTCCACAGCCCCCACAAAAAGGGCAATCAATCGATGAGTTCAGCAGGTAAGAAACTAGCACGGTCAAACGTGCTTTTTATTGCTGGTTGCTGATAGGTATATTATAACACGATAAAGACGATAGGGCAAAAATATCCTATCAAGATGATATGCACTTACTTATATGCTTCTAGCTCTCCGTTCTGGTGGATTCTCGCAAAGTTTAAGACGGCTATCTGTTTATATCGGTGGTAGCTAGTGGAGCTAGTACCTGCCATCTCTAAAGCATTCACTCATTGTTTTCTTTCTCATGTAGCAATAATGGATAATAAAGTATTTTCTGGCTCGTTTGTTCTCTATACTGTTGATGTCGTGGGCGAATATCTCCAACCCCTCACGGATTGCTTTTTCATGCTTGCTACGTCAAATTCCCACTGATCAGGTAAGACAAGCTCCAAGCCTCTTCATCTATCGTAACTTGTTTTTCACTTCCTGCCATCCTCTGGAAACGTAGAAAGTAAGTCATCCGCTCTCTGACGTTCATCATCGTTTTAAACTTATCCAGCTCCATTAATTCGCTCCTTTGTGATATAATAATATTTGAGATTATAGCTGAGGCGGAGCGCCTTGGCTTTTTTTCGTATTCTAAGGCTATTCCTTTTGAATCTCATCTTCCCAGACGGATTCAACCATTGCGCTCATGGCCTCTATAAATTTATCATCCTTAACTGGAGTTTCTTGATGGATGTTACTCTTAATCACACTGATTTCTGCTCGCAACTTCTCGTCCAGCAACTCCAAATCACGAAAAAGCGCTATTTTATTCATCCCATGCAAAGCAGAAAGAAAGGCATTGAAATTGCTAGGCTTCAATCCACTTTCGATAATTTCAGATTTAGCTTTATTTTTTAGCCATTCATACTCATTAAAAGCCTGCTCCCTTGACCACAAAGCACGGTTTGAAAACTCTTTTAATAACTCTCTGTACCTTGTATTAACCCTTGTACTTTTTCAGCAACTTACTAGCCCTTGAATCTATCGTACTATCAGCCATCTTTTGGGCGTTGTAAGCCTCTTTATATGCTTTTCTTTGAGATAGTCCAGCCACTAGTCCTTGGACAAATTTTTCTTGTCTTTGCGTTAACTTATCTGTCACATTAGTTCACCTCCTTAAGCGACAAAAAGGGAAAAACTTCCCCTTGTCTTAAGCGTTATCTTGCTCTTTCTCAGCTTTTAATACTGATTCTTCCACGTTGTAGTCAATGATTGCACCAATAGCGTCCCTGTCTTCAATGTATTTGAAATTATAACGCTCATACTCTGGATGTGCTTGCTGGTGCTCCTCCATTAGTTTAAAGAGTTCTACAAATCGTTGGTACTGGTTCAATTTTTGTGTCTGATTTGTCTCTCTCATCTTTTAAAATGTCCCTTCACATCGTTGTAAGTATTTCCGAAAGCTCGCACATAAACATCTCTTAAGAATGGTTCAACTGGATGGACTGGTTCGTATCTAACCCTTCCATCGGCTGGAGAGATAATAGATCCCCCTGTACTGAAAGTAAACTCTCTTACCTTTTCCCAACTTTGTAAGCCAGCAGTACTGGTAAAGGGATTGAAGTTTTATCAGAATCCGCTCTAAATTCGTCATCAATTTGGTCAATCTCTCGTAACAAATCCACGGCTTTATCATAAAGTGCCTTATGTTTTTGGTCAAACGTTGAATCTAGTTCATCGATTTTTGACTTAAAATCTTCAAGATTCATCAGTGTTTCATTGTGCCAAGTCTTCCAGCTTTTGAGCGTTCTTTTTAATTTCACTTTCAGCAATCCATAAATTATCCTTGGCATTGCGTAGCTTGTCTTTATCTCATTTTCATCAACCGCCTCATCGTGTTCACGTTGGGCGGTCGCTTAGTCTTGAGCAACTGTGTTTTTCTCGTTCAGCCTCAGCAATCGCATTTTCGTTTTGCGTGATCAATGCGTTTACTTCCTTAGTGATTTTATCTAGTGCTTTATCCATTTTTGGCTAGTTCTTGGCGCTTTGCGCTTGTTCAATGTTGTTTGTGTTTTTGTGTTTCTGTCATCTTATTCTTTCCTTTTCTGTTGTTTTTATTAATTTTAGAGTGCCATATCCAATCCAGTAACGGGGTCTCTATTGTAGTTCATCTACTTACTTACTCTCTACTACTTCAACTTCTTCATCTATTGGATTTTCGCTATTCTTGAAAACCTCACAAATGCGTTTAAAGTTGATATCTAGATTGTTATCCTCCAAATACTCAGCGATAAGCGTTCCGTTTTTCCTTATATCTTAGTTTAATAGCTGGCACTAGATAAGTACCTCTCATATATCCAAATAAAGCTAGCCCTGCTATTTGTGCGTCTTCTAGGTTTCCAAATTCATAAGTAAATGTATGTTTTGGTGCGGTTTCTGAAAAATACTTTTTAATGTCATGTTGTTTTTCCTCTTTCTGTTTTAAGGATGTCACTAGTAGTTACACCATTGCAAGGGGGTCGGTACTATCTACCCCATTTTGTTATCTGTATAATACCAATACGGTAGCCACTGAATTAAAAGGTTCACTAGATGGTGTACCAGAAAATTTAACGTCCAGCACTTCAACAGTCGCCATGAAGTCGTTGACCTCTTTCTCAAAGTCTTCTTTTTCCCATCGTCTAGTATATTCAAATAGTTTAACTTTCATGTTGTTGTCATTTCTTTATTTTAAGGTAAATTATGTAAAATGCCTTGTTTTACCATTTTTATCTATGTTTTTATACACTTATCGAAAATTTTAGACACTTTATTTTTGAAGTGTATAAAATTAAAAGCCTGTCATATCAAGGGTTTTAAGTCCTGTTTTGTATACGCTTTATACACTTTATACACTAGTTTATATAATTTACGAGAAATGAGCGCTTAATACTGTAAAAAGAAAAATTCTACCGTATAAAGTGTATAAGCGTCTAAAGTCCTTGGCGCTCTATGGGTTTCAGCTCCCACGCTTTTTATCAGTGTATAAAGTGTATAACTTATTTCCTTCTTTTTGCTTTTTCCATTAAAGTACTCTCGTTCATTTTTAGCTTTTTCGTTGTTCAGGTTTTTCCCTGCCATTGAAATATGGATGTGAGTAAGGTGCTGAATCTTCGTGAGGATAGAAACCAACATGAAGCTGTCTCCCTGCTGGGATTGTTTTTCTGTCCTACCGTTATCCAACTTAGTAGATTGCTTTTAATTTCTCTATGCAACCCCATTTCTGTCTTGTGTAGCTTCACGCCATAATATTCTATGAATCCTTTCCAATTATGAAAAACAAAGTCATTAGGCAAAAACTCGCTTGATAGATCATCCGTAAAGAATGAAGATACAAAAGCAATAACTGGATTATTATCCTCGTGGGCATTCTTGCAAAATCTCCTTTTGATTTCTCTGGTGTGATGTCCTTTGTCGGTGTTTCAAAGGGCTAGGCGTGTGAAATACTCTAATACTTCTTTCCTGTTGATGTAGTCGTCTTTGATTGCTTTGTTTGGCTTCCCTTTCAAAGACTTTGGTAAATGGTAAAAATCTTAAACCGCCTGTCAATCGCTGACCTGTCCCTGTTCATTCTTGGTAAGCCGTTGGACGACTGGATAATAGTCATGTTCAAGCGTAGACTATAGGGGCGTTTTCCTTTGTCCTCTATAGTCATGATGTCACCAGTCGCAAGACTAAACATGTTTGACGTATCTTTGATAACTGCATCCTTTTGTACATCGTCCCCAATAACTAAACTCTTACCTAACAGAATGGAGGTAGAAAACGGCTTTTGTCAAACTCAGTCATCTTGAGACTTGCGACGTTCTCCATGCCTACCAAGTTAATAAGTAACTGCTGGAATGTTCCTTACCAGTTCCACCCTCGCCATAAAGCCAAAAAGATATTTTTAAGGGTTCTACCTGTGATACTTGCTTTTAATAATCTGGATAGCTAGGTTATATGATTCTTGATCATTGTCAAATAATTCAGCAAGCCACTTGCTGGGCCTCCAGCCGTGCATAGTTGGCTCATAGGCTTCTGGGTCGTATCTTGTACGGATTTTTCTAGTTACAATAATGCTAGGTGTTAAAGGTTCAAATGTTTCCTTACTAGCGTTATATAGCTGGTTTCCGATAACCGTATAATCATTTTGAATAGACTTCAACGGGCTACGTCTAGCTATTTTTGTAAATCGTATCAAAAGCTTGTTTTTCTGTCGTATCTGGTTGAATGGTTGAGATTAAATCTTGAAGTAACTCGTTATCTTCTATCCATATCCCTTATCAGGATGATAGAAATATAAGGGCGCTTTCTGTCCCTGCGCTTCTGGTCTAATTCTCACAAATCGGATATACTTTTGCTTAGAAAGTCAGCAACCCCCAAAGACTTAGACGGTTTAGCTTCCCCTAAACTTTTGGCATACGTTGAATAAAAAGCCTTGTATCCCTTTGAAGGTTGTCAGATAGCTTTCTGATCTTCTATTGCCTTAGTGGGTTCATGCTGCTGGTTCTCTTCAATGATTTTATTTACAATGTCATTGCTATTCAAAAAGCCACCTCCTTATAGAATGTTGTCGCTACTTCTAGGAAATAGCTTGCTAGGTCTTTTGCGTTTAACAATTGCTGAAAACAAATCCACTAACTGATTAAAACTATAGCCATTCACAAACAGCAAGCGGACAAAAAGTGAAGTCTCATACCTGGTATAAATTCCGTTACAAATCAGGTCAAAAACCCAGCCTTTTTAACTCCACTCCAAGCCCCTGCCGTTGCTCGGTCAATTTGTTTACCTCTAAATCTTTCAGGATCGTCAGCAAGTCAGGACTGGCCAAACCTATCTCTAAATCTCTGGTTAGTTCCCAGCCCTCTACTTCCTCACTTTCGTCTTTAATCTACCACATACAAGCCTTTGTAGTGAAAAAGCCGTCAGCGCCTCGCCTATTGGCTCAAAATAGATAAATTTATAGTGATTGCCATTCTTCCAAACTTGGGTTGGGCTAGACTTGAGAAAGGCAAACAAAGGTAATTTATCAGCGGATAGAATCAACTCCAGCACCCTCATTTATCCACCCCAGAAACTTCCAGATGTCAGTCACTAAATAGTAAATCATTCTAGAACCATCGTCAGGCGGTTGATAGCGTCTTAAACCCTGCCTTTCCCACTTATTTAGCGTGCTGTCACTGATTTTTCAACTCCTCTTTGAGTTCAACTCTATTTATTAACTTGGTCAGTCTCTGCGGTACTTTCTCATGCGCTTCAAGGTATTTTTACTACCTCCAGAATGCCATGAGTCAGGTCATGCTCACTTTCTCGACTTAGGCTAAACATATCCGCCCACCTCCTTCAAGGTTTCTTTGTAGCTTTCTAGATCAGCTGTTCATCAACGACCGCTAGGCGCTTTTCTTCTTCTCGTATCTGATTGTAAAATGTTTTTGCTCCGTCCAGTAACTCCTCTTTGTTAGCAGGGATAAAATATCCTCTAAATGTCCCATGGCGAACCCCAACAATAGGAACACTATGGCGCGTGATTAGACGGCTGATAATATCTTGCACGGTTCTTTTCTGCTAGCTTAGTGATCAGGCTGATTTCTGCTCCTGTTATGGAGTTTCTCAGCCCCTACCTTGATTAGTCTTAATACTCGTTTGTCATTCTCTGATAGACTCATTCAGTTCCTCCTCTCCTTTGCTTTTTATTCAAAAAGGTTATTTGTCCGCTCGCTACCCTCGCAAAATATCTTTTGAGTTTCTATGATTGTATCAAGGGTTTTCAAAATAGCTGTCTTAGTCTCTAAATCCAACGTTTGTTTTTGTCATACAAGCCCATAGTTACAGCTAACTTTGTTGCATTGTCCATACACGTAGCTAGAAAAATATTTTTAGTAAAATAAGGTTCGTCTGGTATTTTTCACTATCAAGGTATATCTTCACTGTGTAACTCATTTCATCCCTCCGTAAACTCTTACCCCTGCAAGCTGGATATAACGCCCATATTCAGGGTTTAAATCCTCGCTAGGGTGTTTCTATCGTCTGTTGGTTTTCTCGCTCAAATTGGGCGCTTTTTGCGGTCTCGGTGGTTTAGATAAAGCAGTAAGCCAATCAATACCACGGTAACAAAAACTGCCTGTGTATTGGTCAAATCTAACTCATTCATGTTATGCCCTCGCTTGATAATTCTTGATATAGTCCACTTGTTCAGCTCGCTCCATCTTCAAAAATTCGTCCACCTCTTCGGGTGTTACCTTTCTATCTAAAAATCAGTGATGAACTGAAAGACGCTGGGGCGTTCTGCCTTGATTTCAGCCATTACTTCATCAAATTCTGCTTGTGTCATGTTTTTAGGTCTAGTGTCATTGCATCGCCTCCTAATCAATCATCATTCCACGAGTATATAGGGATGAGTCTGTCCATGAATTCAAAACGTTCTTTTTCCCTCGTTTTTCTTGCGATATCAACCGCTATAACTTCCCATACATAATTAAATACTTGGTCTGGAGTCATAGGGTAGTCATTCTCTTTAGTTATTTCAGCTAGGTAAGTATTTAAGAAAAGAAAATCCATCAAAATTGGAAAGTAGCTTTATAAACTTAGTATCACCCCAATAATTTCTGTAATAAGACTCTTCTCGTTCTTCTAGTTCACCCTATTACCCTCAGCAATCACCCTCTGTTTCATCCTTTCCGTCTGTTCCTTAAGTGTTTCCTGTTGTTCATGGTATTCTGTGCTAGTTAGTTCATTATAAACATCGTCCAAAGTCGTTCAATACCCCTGCTGATTTCTCTTTTTAGCTAATGCAGTTCCATCTCCTACAAGAATTTCTTGTATTTCTTCTAAATTTGTTGAAATAGCTTCTAATTGATCTGCTATCATATTTTCCTCCGTTGGCCTTTTTGTTGCCTAGCAATACGTAACAT
>BNJT01000895.1_pt1 | contig 19577 bp, 35 predicted proteins | sample 8540491 | NCBI WGS metagenome assembly BNJT01 (sample SAMD00202455, study PRJDB9452) | human saliva metagenome | host: Homo sapiens | reverse complement strand
TTCAAACATCAAATTTAATATAGTCTGATCACCATTAAATCTATCATTGGCTGCAAAATCAGGTGAAGATACGTAATCAATTGTCTTATTTATTAATTTCGTAGTAATATCATATTGTTTCCATTTAGAATTATCAATTAATAACATTCCTGCATTGAAGCCAACACCATCTACATCTCGAACAGCAGCAAGATACTTATCACCCAATTCAATATCAAAGAGTAAATCAAGACTACCATTAATAATCAAATCACTATCCAGATAGAGTACTCTCTCCTCTTCAATATAATGAGGAATGAAAATAACGAGCATACGTAATCGCTGAAATATGTTCCTGGGTTTTCCACTCAGAATCAATCTCTTCATCTATACGAATGTCTTCTACAACACTTCCCAATTTCTCCACTTGTATTTTGAGATTACGGAACCAGTCGCTAGGAATATTTTGATGGAGAATATAAATTTTAACATTTTTGATTGTAATATAGAATAGATTTTATTGTTGTAAGTATCGGGATAAGGTAATTCTTATCTCCCGCTAGAACAACTGCCCTTCTTTCTTCCAAAATTATCAAGCCCCATTATCTAATCTCCATTTTCATCATTCGCTAGTTGATGACGAGATGCTATTAATCATACTCTCTTTATCCTCTAAACTAAAAACTCGAACGTTTTTATCTCTTCTATGGACAACTGTTTCAAAAGAAAATACCGGTTTTCCTATCTCTAAAGCACGACCCACAATATTATCAACCTCTCCCCAATGATTGATATCTAAGTAAATATCTGCTCTATTTAATAAATCTTCAAGAATATCATCATGATGAACATTGGTATAAATATTCACGTTCTCGTAGTGATTAAAAGCTTTCTAGATAATCTGAAACATTTGTTTTAGCAGCTATATGAAATGCCACCTCAGGAAGTTCTTGTACAAGATAGTCTAAATGTTCTAAAGTATCTGACGCTGTTAAAGTAAAGGCGTGATACTGATGCTGTTGTCTAGGAGTGATTTTTTAAAATCCTCTTGAGCAGTGACAACAGAATTAGCTGGGATATCTTTTATAAATTAAAAGCATTTGCCCCAATGATAACATTATCTCCAATGGTAACACCTTTTTAAAAATAACAACGTTAGTTCCAATCCAACAATTTTTCCCTATAGTTATCTTATCAGCTTTAAACTGAATTTTTTTCAATATGGTAATTAGAATATTTATGGTTGTGATCAAAAATTCTCACACCATCACCAAACATAGTATCCTTACCAATTTCAATCTCTTTGCCACAACGAATCGTACAATGATCGTTAAAGAAAAACTCTATTTCCTAGTGTCAGCTTAGCATTATTAGACACTTCTAGACTTACAAATGAGCGAAATGTAACATCTGTTCCTAGTTCAATGCTACTAGTAGGAGAAATCTCTAAATGATGAAAAATCTCCTAATAACTTTACAGAATCTTTAAAATCCATGTTTATCTTCCACTTCTCTTATTTTATTAATCATTTCTTGAACTTGTTCTACTTTATAGATTATCTGTCCAACTTCAGAATATTTTGTATTTTCAAAGGCAAGAAATAGGCTTTTCTCTAATTTTGCAAACTGCTCCAGTATTTCTTCATTTTTTTCACGATGATTAATATCTAAAAGAACTTGACTTATCTCAATCAATTCTTGCTCAAGCTCTGATAAATCATTAAATTCAGACAAAATAGTCACATTGGGATTGACAATCCTTTTTGTCAATTGATCACTAACTTTGACTCTAGTAACAATTATAAATTGAATTTCCGGTAAAGCTTGAACTAGAGATTCTAATTGCTCAATACGATCCGAAAAAGTATAAATTAAACAAGTAAAAGGTAGTTTTTGAGGATAGATATGAGCCTTTTTAAGCGAATGTAAATGGTAGTTTTGTCCTAATTCTGTCCATTCAAGATTATGATAATACCACCAAACATTGCGATAAGCTTGAATACCCAAATTATCCCACGGTTTTCTATTCGAAGGATAATGAATAATACCTGGATAGTCTTGAGATTTTTGGTAGTTTATAATCTGTAAACTGCTTATGACCCACAATATAATTATTATCAAAATCTAACTCTAGCCACTTATTTTTCAAAAAGTTTATTCAAAACAAGTTGGTCCACCTGATCCGCCTTGTCATGCAGTTTATCAGTTAAATTAATTAATCGTTGAGTCATACTTTCTTGTTTCCATACACGATTGTTGATTAAGCAAGACACCTACATTAAATATTTCTCGACCATAGTATACTTTTCCACCATAATCTCTAATTGCAGCTAATGGATAACCTTGTAAGTCTATATTAAATAAATCATCTAAATTTTTAGTCACGACTAAGTCATAATCCAAATAAAGTGCCTTATCTTCTTTTTACAAAAGTCAGCTACAAAATAACGCAGATAAACTGTATAACTGATATCTGTTTTATAACGTGAAATTTCCTTGGACGTTACTCGACAATTGATAATTTCCGAATCAAAGTCCCTTAATCGACTATTCAATTGTATAAACCACTCTTTTGGAAAAATCTTTATTGATAATATAAAAACAGAACTGAACGATTGTGGTAGCAAATAGATTTTCATGGTTGTCACAACCTGATCGAGCATTCAAAAAATCAGCTGCCAGTACAACGGCTTTTTGTCTTCTTTACTTTGAGGAAGAAGTCTATCCAATAACATCTTTTTCTCTTTTATGTAGTTTAATTCGTGAGAATTAGCTAGACCTCTATTGTAACCTTCAGAACTGATATAATCCAAACTCATTTTTATATGCTCGCCTATGTTCCGAAAGCGGATATCCTAACGTTGCCAATAAAGATAATCTCTCTTCAATTATATAAATGGCATCTCTAATCCATTCATCTGTCCAAGTATTGGACAAACTTCCCTCACGCACTCTATATAGGCTGATTTATTAACATAAACAACTTTTTCAGAATCTAATAAGGCCTTCAAATTAAATAATGCATCTTCTCCAATTCTATTAATTGGAAAAACGCAAATTCGCTATTATTTCTTTTTATAAATTTTCCCCAGGGTACAATCAAAGCAGACTTTAACAATTCTTTAGAGTCGTATAAACAAAGGTATTATAGACTTATTATCATATACTTTTTCATAATAGTCAGTAGAGATGTGGAAATAAAAACTGAATTAGACTCATTAAAACTAGTATAATTTTCCAACTACAATATCTGCTTGATATTCTATCACTTTCTCATATAAAAACTTAATATAGTTTGGTTCTACCCAATCATCGGAATCAACAAAAGGTAACATACGTTCCTGTCATTCGATCCAGACCAGCATTTCACGTATCAGATACACCACTGTTTTCTTTTTCTATATAGATGATACGATCATCCTGTTTTTCATATTCTGACAGATTTGTCCCGAGTTATCTGTAGAACCATCATTTATAATGATAATTTCCAAGTTTTGATATGTTTGTTCCAAAATACTATCTAAACATTTCTGTAAGTATTTTTTTCAGCATTATAAACTGGAACAATGACACTAATTAATTTCCTTTCCCATACAATCCCACTCCTAATCATATCTCTCATACTTTTTATGATAAAGACAATGAAAAAGACAACTTCTACCACCCAATTTATATTGGATATTATAGAAGTTACTTTATACATAGATAGTTATTACATACATTTAATTTTCAACCGCAATATAAACTGAAACTAACTGCCATCGTTTTTTTCATATCGTGGAAACAACACATATCAACTTAAAGAAGTAGTTATAGAACTTCCTTATGACGATAATCTCTAAGTAATTGAAACAGATTTCTATCATAAATCCTTTATATCTCGATTATCACTTTATATCACTTTTTAACCATAAATCATTATTTGCTATTGTTTTATTTCAACTAATATTTAATAATCTAATTCTCTTGAGATTTTTCTTATATCATAAAAATCAATAAATATTCTAAACAATACAATGATTTTAAAATGAAAAACTCTACTATAGAGTATACCATTTTTGTGTACTTTCATAAAGTGAGATAACCCTCACAACCTTATTTTTTCTAACTCTGACAAAGAATATTGAATTCAATTGCTTTACGAATAGACAAAAGTTCAATTAGTGGCTCTATAATTTTCTGTAGTGGGTAAATCCTATGGATCTTATGGAGCCTATTTTTCTAAGTAGATCCCATAAGATCTATAATGAAAAGCAACAAAACAACTCATTAGAAAGATCCATATGGAACAATTACATTTTATCACAAACTCCTTGATATTAAAGACCCAAACATCAAGATTCTAGACAAGCTTTTGAGCTATTCAGAGACTTGAAACATCACTACAATGTCTATCAGCTCTTACTTTTCACTTTCAGAATAAGGAACCAGACAATTTTTCGGACTTATTGAGGACAATCTAAAGCAGGATCATCCTATTTTTCAGACTGTCTTTCAGACTGTCTTTAAGACATTCTCTCAAGGACAAAAGAAAAATAGTCAACGCCCTTCAGTACCCTATTCCAACGCAAAATTGGAAGCGACCAATAATCTCATCAAACTTATCAAACGAAATGCCCTTTTGGTTTTAGAAACTTTGACAACTTTAAGAAACGAATTTTCATCGCTCTGAATATAAAAATGAGAGGACAACGATTGTCTCTCTCCAGATGTTAGCTTTTTATTCAACCTACGGTTAACAAACATACTAAGATTAGTAGTGAGGAAAAATCTCCGACGGGAGAGAGTACTCACTACTTTTCTTTACTATGTTAAAGTAGAGGTGTCTTGTAAAGTCGTAGGGCTCTTGGGCGCTAGGACGTCGCTTGACAAACTGGCAAGAGCCTATTTTAAAACTAAAAACCTGAAAGTTGTATCTTTCAGGTTTTTGATCGAATAATCAACTAATAGAATCGTTAGAAGATTTATTCTTCATCATCACGTTTACGACGTTTAGCTACTAAACCTAATCCTGTTAGACCTGCTACAACTCCAAGGAGAGCATTTGTAGCTGAAGCCGTTGTTCCAGTATTTGGAAGTTGCTTACGAGTCTTAGTTGTATTAGTTTGAGCAGATTGACTAGTTGAAGTCGAATGAATCATGGACGCGCTTGTGCTTGCTGACTCAGATGCTGATGTTGACGCGCTTGTGCTTGCTGATTCAGATGCTGATGTCGATGCACTTGTTGACGCTGATTCAGACGCTGATGTTGACGCGCTTGTGCTTGCTGACTCAGATGCTGAGGGTCGATGACTTGTTGACGCTGACTCAGATGCTGAGGTCGATGCACTTGTTGATGCTGATTCAGATGCTGATGTTGATGCGCTTGTAGCTTGCTGATTCAGATGCTGAGGTCGATGCGCTTGTGCTTGCTGACTCTGACGCTGAGGGTCGATGCACTTGTGCTTGCTGACTCAGATGCTGATGTTGACGCGCTTGTGCTTGCTGACTCAGATGCTGATGTTGATGCACTTGTGCTTGCTGGACCTCAGATGCTGAGGTCGATGCACTTGTTGATGCTGATTCAGATGCGCTTGTGCTTGCTGGACTCAGATGCTGAGGTCGATGCACGCTGTTGATGCTGACTCAGATGCTGATGTTGATGCGCTTGTGCTTGCTGACTCTGACGCTGATGTCGATGCACTTGTTGACGCTGATTCAGACGCTGATGTTGACGCACTTGTGCTTGCTGATTCAGATGCTGATGTGCTTGCACTTGTTGACGCTGACTCTGACGCTGAGGTCGATGCGACTTGTTGACGCTGACTCAGATGCTGATGTGCTTGCACGCTGTTGACGCTGATTCAGAGGCTGATGTGCTTGCACTTGTTGATGCTGATTCAGATGCTGAGGTTGACGCGCTTGTGCTTGCCGACTCAGATGCTGAGGTCAATGCACTTGTTGACGATGACTCAGATGCTGATGTTGACGCGCTTGTGCTTGCTGACTCAGACGCTGATGTTGACGCGCTTGTTGACGCTGACTCAGATGCTGATGTCGATGCACTTGTTGACGCTGACTCAGATGCTGATGTGCTTGCACTTGTTGACGCTGACTCAGATGCTGATGTCGATGCACTTGTTGATGCTGATTCAGATGCTGATGTCGATGCACTTGTTGATGCTGATTCAGATGCTGATGTCGATGCACTTGTGGATGCCGATTCAGACGCTGATGTCGATGCACTTGCTGATGCTGATTCAGACGCTGATGTCGATGCACTTGTTGACGCTGATTCAGATCGCTGATGTTGACGCACTTGTGCTTGCTGATTCAGATGCTGATGTCGATCGCACTTGTTGACGCTGATTCAGATGCTGATGTCGAGCGCACTGTTGATGCCGATTCAGATGCTGATGTCGATGCACTTGTTGACGCGCTGCTTCGATTCAGACGCTGATGTCGATGCGCTTGTTGCAGCTGATTCAGATGCTGATGTCGATGCGCGTGTTGATGCTGACTCAGATGCTGATGTTGATGCGCTTGTGCTTGCTCGATTCAGATGCTGATGTCGATGCACTGCGTTGACGCTGACTCAGACGCTGATGTCGATGCACCGGCTGACGCTGATTCAGATGCGAAGCACTTGCACTGTTGACGCTGATGCAGATGTCGATGCACTTGTTGACGCTGATTCAGATGCTGATGTCGACGCAATTGTGCTTGCTGATTCAGATGCTGATGTCGATGCACTGCTGACGCTGACTCAGACGCTGAGGTCGATGCACGTTGATGCTGACGCTATGCGATTCAGAGTGCTGATGGCTGAGGCGATGCACTTGTGCTTGCTGACTCAGATGCTGATGCTGATGCGCTTGTGCTTGCTGATTCAGATGATGCCACCGCTGCTTTCGATTCAGATGCTGATGTCGCTTGCACTGGTTGATGCGCTGCTCTGACGCTGAGGTCGAGACTTGTTGATGCGACCTGACGCTGAGTCGATCGCTGCTGATGCTGAGGTCGATGCACTTGTGCTTGCTGACTCAGATGCTGATGCTATGCGCTTGTGCTTATGATTCCAGATGCTGATGCTTTGCACGTGCTGTTGTTGATGCTGATTCAGATGCTGAGGTCGATGCACTTGCTGGATGCTTGATCCTGATATGCTTGCACTGCATGACGCTGATTCAGACGCTGATGTGCGTTTGCACTTGTTGACGCTGGATTCAGATGCTGAGGTCGATGCACTTGTTGATGCTGACTCAGATGCTGAGGTCGATGCACTTGTTGACGCTGACTCAGATGCTGAGGTCGACGCACTCGTTGACGCTGACTCAGATGCTGGTTCAGATGCTGATGTGCTTGCACTTGTGCTTGCTGATTCGATGCTGATGTCGATGCACTCTGTTGATGCTGATTCAGGATGCTGATGTGCTTGCACTTGTAGCTCGCTGATTCAGATGCTGATGTCGATGCACCGGTTGACGCTGACGATGCTGCAGAGTCGATGCACTTGTTGACGCGCGTGCTTGCTGATTCCAGACGCTGATGTCGATGCACTTGTTGACGCTGACTCAGATGCTGATGTCGATGCACTTGTTGATGCTGATTCAGATGCTGATGTGCTTCGCACTTGTGCTTCGCTGATTCAGATGCTGATGTCGATGCACTCTGTTGACGCTGATTCAGACGCTGAGGTCGATGCACTCGTTGACGCTGATTCAGATGCTGAAGTACTTGCACTTGTTGATGCTGACTCAGTGCTGATGTCGTACACTCTGCTGACGCTGACTCAGATGCTGATGTTGATGCGCTGTGCTTGCTGATTCAGATGCTGATGTCGATGCACTTGTGCTGATGCTGATTCAGATGCTGATGTGCTGCGTACTTGTGTGACGCTGATTCAGATGCTGATGTTGATGCGCTTGCGCTTTGCTGATTCAGATGCTGATGTCGATGCACGTGTGCTTGCTGATTCAGATGCTGATGTCTATGCGCGTGTTGACGCTGACTCTGACGCTGAAGTCGATGCACTTGTTGATGCTGAGGTCGATGCACTTGTGCTTGCTGACTCAGATGCTGATGTTGATGCGCTTGTGCTTGCTGATTCAGATGCTGATGTGCTTGCACTTGTGCTTGCTGATTTCAGATGCTGATGTGCACGACGCTGACTCGCTGAGGTCGATGCGCTTGTGATGCTGACTCTGACGCTGAAGTCGATGCCGTTGATGCTGAGGTCGATGCACTTGCTTGCTGACTCAGATGCTGATGTGTCTGTGATCTGTTGATGCTGATTCAGACGCTGATGTTGACGCACTTGTGTTTGCTGATTCAGATGCTGATGTGCTTGCGCTTGTTGACGCTGACTCTGACGCTGAGGTCGATGCACTTGTTGATGCTGACTCTGACGCTGAAGTCGATGCACTTGTTGATGCTGAGGTCGATGCACTTGTGCTTGCTGACTCAGATGCTGATGTTGATGCGCTTGTGCTTGCTGACTCAGATGCTGATGTCGATGCACTTGTGGTTGCTGATTCAGATGCTGATGTGCTTGCACTTGTTGACGCTGACTCTGACGCTGAGGTCGATGCACTTGTTGATGCTGACTCTGACGCTCGAAGTCGATGCACTTGTTGATGCTGGGTCTGATGCACTTGTGCTCGCTGACTCAGATGCTGATGTTGACGCGCTTGTGCTGCTGATTCAGATGCTGATGTCGATGCACGCTTGTTGACGCTGATTCAGACGCTGATGTCGATGCACTTGTTGATGCTGATTCAGATGCTGATGTGCGCGCTTGTTGACGCTGATTCAGATGCTGATGTTGACTGCGCGGTGCTGCTGACTCTGACGCAGATGTTGATGACGCGCTTGTGCTTGCTGCTGATTCAGATGCTGATGTCGGCTGCACTTGTTGACGCTGATTCAGATGCTGAGGGTCGATGCACTTGTTGATGCTGACTCAGATGCTGATGTCGATGCGCTTGTTGACGCTGATTCAGACGCTGAGTGCTGAGTGCACTTGTGCTTGCTGACTCTAGAGCAGATGTTGATGCGCTTGTTGCGCTGATTCAGATGCTGATGTACTTGCACTTGTGCTTGCTGATTCAGATGCTGATGTCGATGCGCTTGTTGACGCTGACTCCAGATGCTGAGGTCGATGCACTCGTTGATGCTGATTCAGATGCTGATGTGCTTGCACTTGTGCTTCGCTGATTCAGATGCTGATGTGCTTGCACTTGCTGACGCGCTTGATGCGCTTGCTGACTCAGATGCTGAGGTCGATGACGCGGTGATGCTGATTCAGATGCTGATGTGATCGCACTTGTACTTGCTGACTGCAGATGCTGATGTCGCGCTTGTGTTGCTGATTCAGATGCTGATGTTGATGCGCTTGTGCGTGCTTGCTGACTCAGATGCTGATGTCGATGCACTTGTGCTGATTCAGATGCCGATGTGCTTGCACTTGCTGATGCTGATTCAGATGCTGATGTCGGCTCGCACCTGGCTGACGCTGACTCTGACGCTGAGGTCGATGCACTTGTTGATGCTGACTCTTCGACGCTGAAGTCGATGCGCTGTTGATGCTGAGGTCGATGCACTGTGTCGCTTGCTGGACTCAGATGCTGATGTTGATGCGCATTGTGCTTGCTGATTCAGATGCTGATGTCGATGCACTTGTTGAGCGCTGGATTCAGACGCTGATGTCGATGCGCGTTGAGGGCTGACGTGCTGGCCGATGTGCTAGCCGATGTACTGCGCACTTGTTGGAAGCGGATGTGCTTGCTGATGTGCTTGCGCTTGTTGAAGCGGACGTACTCGCTGACGTGACTTGCACTTGTTGAAGCGGATAGCGTACTTGCTGACGTGCTTGCACTCGCTGAGGCTGACGTGCTAGCTGATGTGCTTTGCACTCGCTGACGCGACGTACTTTGCTGACGTGCTTGCCGATGTGCTTTTGCACTTGTTGAAGCGCGGACGTACTCTGCGAGGTACTTGCGCACTTGTTGAAGCCGATGTACTTGCTGATGTGCTTTGCACTTGTGAAGCGGATGTGCTTGCTGATGTCGATGCACTTGTGCTTGCTGATTCAGATGCTGGAGCAGGTCCAGTGCGCGGTTGACGCTGATTCAGATGCTGAGGGTCGATGCGCTGTGATGCTGAAGCTCCAGATGCTGCGGTCGATGCGCTTGTTGACGCGCTTGTAGCTTGCTGACCCAGATGCTGATGTCGATGCGCTTGCTGACGCGACTCAGACGCTGACGTCCGATGCGCGTGCTTGCCGATCTCGTAGACGCTGATGTCGATGCGCCTGTTGAGGTACTGACGTGCTAGCCGGATGTGCTAGCCGGATGTGCTTGCACGCGGTGAAGCGGATGTGCCTTTGCTGGATGTGCTTGCGCTTGTTGAAGCGGATCGTGCTTGCTGACGTGCTTGCACTTGTGCTGAAGCGGATGTACTTGCTGACGTGCTTGCACTTGTTGAGACTGACGTGACTAGCCGATGTGCTTGCACTCGTTAGACGACGTACTTGCTGACGATTTGCAAGCCGATGTGCTTGCACTTGTTGAAGCGGACGTACTTGCGAGGTGCTTGCACTTTGTTGAAAGCCGATGTACTTGCTGATGTGCTTTGTACGCTTGTTGAAGCCGGATGTGCTTGCTGAGGTGCACGCCCGGTTGAGGCTGACGTGCTAGTCGATGTGTCTGCCGCTCGTTGAAGCGGACGTGCTTGCTGGAAGTACTTGCACGCGGTTGAGGCTGGGACGGTAACGCCGATGTACTTTGCACTTTGTTGGAAGCCGATGTGCTCAAGCGATGCCGTGCTTGCACTGGCTGATGCGGATGATAACTTTGCTGATGTACTTGCACTTGTTGAGGCTGGCTTGCTGAGCCGACGTGCGCGCGCTTGTTGTTGATGCGGACGTGCTTGCGGACGTGCTTTGCGCTTTGTTGGGGGCAGACGTGCTAGCCGACGTACTTGCACCGGTTGATGCGGATGTACCTGCTGACGTACTTGCGCGCGCTGAGGCTGACGTGCACTTTGCTGACGCGTGCTTGCGCTTGTTGACGCTGACGTACTTGCTGACGTGCTTTGCGGCATTGTTAATGCTGACGTACTTGCTGGACGTACTTTGCACCTTGTTGAAGCGGATGTACTTGCCGACGTGCTTGCGCTTGTGAGGGCCGACGCACTTTGCTGACGTACTTGCGCTGCTGAGGCTGCTGACGTGCTAGCCGATGTGCTTGCGCTTGTTGAGGCTGATGTACCTGCCGACGTACTTGCACTTGCTGATGCGGATGTGCCTGCCAACGCACTCGCGCTTGTGATGCTGACGTGCCCTGCTGGACGTCGTGCGCTGGTTGAGGCGTGACGTGCTTGCCGATGTACTGCGCTTGTTGAAGCTGATGTGCTTGCTGGACGTACTTTGCGCTCGTTGAGGCTGACGTGCTAGCTCGCCGATGTACTTGCCGGATGTGCTTTGCACTTGTTGAAGCGGATGTACTTGCTGGAGGTGCTCGCGATTTCTTGTTGAGGCTGACGTGTTAGCCGATGTGCTTGCGCTCGTTGAAAGCCGACGTACTTGCTGAGGTACTTGCTGACGATGCTTTGCACTTGTTGAGGCTGCTGACTTAGACGCGCCTGTTGAAGCACCCCTTGCACTTTTTCGACGCTGACTTAGATGCACTCGTTGAGGCACTTGACTCGCACCTGTCGATGCCGACTTAGACGCGCTCGTTGAGGCACTTGGCTCGCACTTGTTGAGGCTGACTTAGATGCGCTTGTTGAGGCACTTTGACTGGCACTTGTCGACGCTGACTTAGATGCGCTTGTTGAGGCACTGACTCGCACTGTTGACGCTGACTTAGACGCGCTCGTTGAAGCACTTTGACTGGCACTTGTTGGAGGCTGACTTAGATGCACTCGTTGAGGCACTTGACTGGCACTTCTGTTGAGGCTGACTTAGATGCACTTGTTGAGGCACTTTGGCTGGGCACTTGTTGAGGCTGACTTAGATGCACTCGTTGAGGCACTTTGACTGGCACTTGTTGACGCTGACTTAGACGCGCTTGTTGAAGCACTTGACTGGCACTGTTGACGCTGACTTAGACGCGCTCGTTGAAGCACTTTGACTGGCACTTGCATGCTGACTTAGACGCACTTGTTGAGGCACTTTGGCTCGCACTTGTCGACGCTGACTTAGATGCACTTGTTGATGCACTTTGGCTACTTGTCGATGCGCTCGTTGAGGCGGACAGCGATTTATACTTGAATCATCTACCGTAATAGTAACTGGAACTTCATCTGTCGAATCACTTGGATAAGTTACTATAACTCAGTTCGTGTTAATTTACCATTTTAACGGGTGAGTTCTCGCCACTCTTCCATTTTATAAGTCGTTCTTGTACCTGCTGTTGACGCTGCAGTTGGCACGTCCACGCTTATAGAAATATAATTCTCTGCCGGTCCCAAATTTGGAAACAGTTCCATTTGGAAGTCACCTTGACTGTAGGATTTGTTGTGCTGTCGGAGTGCACGTATCGGACTGCTTGCATGAACCTGTAATCTGGATATTGGCATTATTGGCAGTTTCATTTTTGTCCGTATATTATTCGCTGTGGTAGATTGATCGCATCCAGAAATATAACGATTCCAGATGTTACTACTAGCATTGGCACTGACTGACTGACCCTTACCTACATGACCTGAAATAGTTACTTTATACGGATTAGCATCTGTCGCATTGCCATCTTTTCCTAAATTACTTGTCTTATCCGTAAAGTTAATACGTGTTCCATTCGCAGCCTCCACTATAGGAGTACCATCCGTAACTTCGAAATCACGTGACGGACGTTCATTATAGGCATTTTTGTGAACCTTAATCTGGTCCAATCGACCACGGTCATCAGTCAAATTAACATCCACACTGAATTCTTCTTCACGATAAACGATAATCTTACGCGGATTCTCACCATCAATTTTTGCATTAGGTCCAGGAGTTAAGTTTTTAATTGTTGGTCGCTCATTGACTGTAGCTGACTGTGGAATTGGAGTACTACGTGTTTTATCATTGTAGACAATCGTTGCTGTACCATCTGCCTGGACTTCAATATCATCGATACGGTGATCTGCTTTAGCATTTTTGGCATAGATGGCATTCTTGACAGCAGTCTTTTCCTCTCCGGTCAAGTTGTTTTTATTTGCAACAGTTGTCAATTCAGGATTTGTCACTGGAAGACGATCCTTTAGCTCCCCTTGAACAACACCAAACCAAGAACTAATTTTAGAATTCCCTGAAGGATCGACTGCTTTAACTACACGAGAAAATTTATTACCAGACGACCACTGCATATTATCATTGACAGTAACATCCACTGTCTTTGTAGCTGGAGCGGTAGTTAGACTTGTAATATTGTCTACTGCACCACTCCCCCATTTAGTAGAGTTTCCTTCAAAGAAGTCATTCAGAGGCTCTAATTTTTTATTTGAACCTTGCTTATTCAATGTCAATTCTGTTAATTTTCCAAAGTTGTCATTACCAGTGAAAGTAATCTGAATCCTATCTCCAGCATAAAAAATAAAACGTCCATCACTATCTGTTTTGGGTGTTTGATTATTTACTTTCACAGTGTAATCAACAGTTGGCTCAGTTGCATCTGTCACATTCGCTTGAACTGTATCAACAGTATTATCACGGTAAGTAAGGGTAATAAGACCTGTATCAGATACCGTAATTTCTTTACGACCTTCAGAGTCCTTCACATAGTCAGTACCTGAGAGGATAGTTTCATTTTTGCTCTTGAAGTTAGCAAGGATTTGAGCTTTCTCAGTTGGACTCAAAGATGCAGGGTTGTTGACTGTAACAGTATCGCCACTTACAGGTTCATTACGCTCGTTAAAACCTTTGATAGTAAACTCGGTAGTCTTTTCATCATACAGACCATCAAGATCTATAACTTTATATTTAAGAGGATAAGTTCCTGGTGTTTTCGGATTCCAAGCAGTACCGTCACGACCAACCGTTCCGCTTATGTGAATATCATAGGAAGTCACACCTCCCGTTTTCTGACCTCTAGTATTATAAGTCCACAAATCCCCTAGTCCTCGTGTTCTAGTACCAGGGTAGTCCGGCGCATTTAAACCTGTAATCCTTTCATTAGATCCAGAAGCCTCGATTCTGTCCATCCCTTTATCATCACGTAATTTTATCGTAAAATCAGTGACTGCATCATCATTATAAAAGGTAAGATTCTTTGGCATCTCAATTGTAGGCGGATTAGATGCTGCACTTTGCTCTGACCAGCTGCACTTCTATACTGACCTGTCCCACTAGTTGGAACAGTTGAACTGATTGAACCGCTATAATTTCCAGAAGTATCCGCACTTGTAAACGGTTGACTACTTGTAGCAACTTTTGCGTTCAAGCTTGCAGCTTTCGACTGCTTATTTACAGTGGCATGAACTTCAAGCGTTGCTTCTAGGTTTCTTTGTTTATCATGGCGGATATCATAGACATACTCATTTCTTGAACCACCACGTTTCGCCATCTCTTGTCCATTAAAGGTCACACGATTAATCGTTGTATTGGAATCTACATCCGCAATCAGCCCTACATGATGCAAGGCATTGTTAGCGTGCATATTAATACGCCAAACAACTTCATGAGTATTTGGATTATAATTAGTATACGCAATTGAGGCTGTCGTACCATGACTAGAGAATGATGCTCTAGGAGAAGCGCCCCCTCTCTATCGCTTGTCCATTACGGCCATCACGTTGACCTGAAGTAGCACGCAAAACTGCATTAGCAATAGAGTTACGAGCTGAAGTTGCCGTTTTAATAACGCTACCAAGATCAGCAGTTGGATCCTTTAATGCTGACTCAATCTCAGTAATGGCAGTTTCCACCTTAAGGATGGCTGCACTTGTATCTGGAAGATCTGCCGCCTTAGCTAAATATTCACCCATTTCAGCTGAAATTTTAGCTAGTTTTTTACGATTTTCTTCATTTTTCTTTGTAGATACTTCTACCGATGACAAGGCACCAGCAGTCACTCCTGCCAAACTTGTTAATTCGGAAGTTTTCTCTATCAAACCTGTTGCTGACTTAGCAGAGTCCAAGACAGGTGCAGACAAATTAGAGTTTGGCAAACCTTGACTAACTACTTGATTCTCAGCTGAAGCAGATTCGGATTGTCCAGCAGTTTCAACACTAGCAGTGCTAGTCGCAACCGAACTATCTTCTGAATGAACCATCAACTGACTAGAACTTACAGAAGTAGTTTCTGACACACTTGCAGAAGTACTTGTCGACGCGCTAACAGAGGCAGAAGTACTTGCTGACATACTTGCAGAAGTGCTAGCGCTCACTGATTGGCTGGCAGAAGTCGATTCTGAACTAGACACACTCTCGCTTTCTGAGTGTGACAAGCTTGCCGATTCTTCTGGATTTGCTTTCGAAACAGATCCAAGAACGACTGAGTCATTTGTAGCTAAAACATCCGATGACTCCAATGTCTTTTCAAGAGCAACCGCATCATTGGCATGAACAGTAGTTTGTGTTGCCACTGCTCCGCCTAATACAGCTCCTGTAGCTGCAAGTCCCCTTATAATATCGAGGCCTGTAATTGTATTGTTTGTTTGGTTCTCAACCACTTCGGTCATAACTTGAGTAGTGTCGACACTACCACGGAAAACCTTAAACAAACCAAATAAAGAAGTGGAAGCCCGTAGCCAATGCTTACCGGATTTCACTAACTTATAGCGGGTCACACGATCAGTTTCACGATATTGACCCTCTTGACGTCTGAAAAACATGCTATCTCCTTTTCTAAACTTAGGTTAAGGGTACAATTCACCCAATTCTAAGTTAATCTTTAATATTATAAAAATCTATTTTAAAAATCAATAGAAATTAAAAATAATACTATATAATAACGTTTTTATGTTTTAAAAACAAATCTTTTTATAGACAGACTAAACACACACTTAATATATATATATATATATTGCACCGTTTTTTGTATACTTCTAATTTATTTTACATTGGATAAAAATATAAAATTTTCTATATTCAAACATTCTATTTCATTAATCAATCATACTATTGCCGAATCACAGCGCTAGCTAGAGTTCACTGTTAAATTTCAATATATATTATTTCACTAAGATATTACGTGAGGAAATTGGCAAGAAAACATGTGTCCTCTCAAGTTTTTTCAATACCTAATACTCTTCGAAAATCTCTTCAAACCACGTCAGCTTCACCTTGCCATCCTCAAATACTGTCTGTCGCTAGTTTCCTAGTTTGCTCTTTGATTTTCATTGAGTATAAATGATACATCCTATTCCAAACTTAATTTTTTGATTAGTCTCCTTAGTTACTGAAATTCTTATCTTATAAAAAGAACTTTGCTGAACTACCACTGAAAGTTGAGAAGAACATTATTTTACCAAGTTTTAGTAAGAAAGACAGCCACTCTAACTACCCAAAATTCCGATGAAAAAGCCCACGAACAATAACATTCATGGACTTATTCTAATAATGAGGGATAGCTCAAATGACATATCACTTACCAATTGTTACACTAGGACACGGAGCCTTGCAAATCGATTCCATTTGCCAAACGTAGTTACGATGGAAAAATCCACGAATCGATAATATCCGTGGATTTTTCCTAGTGAAACGTTTAGGTAAGCCGATTGTCACACTACGACACTGAGTTTTACAAATCGATTCCATTTGTAAAACTCAGTTAGTGAGGCAGGCAGGTAGGAAACTTTCTACCAATCACGACGTAAAGTTTTACGAATCGATAATATTCGTAAAACTTTACTAGTGAAGAGCCTAGCCAAGTTCCATAGAAACTTGGCGTTAGTTACTTAGATTGTTATACAATCAAATACATTTACTGAACTACGACACGGAGTTTGGCAAATCGATTCCATTTGTAAAACTCAGTTAGTGAGGCAGTTAGCTAGACTACTTCCTACCAGTTACGACGGAAAAATCCACGAATCAATAATATTCGTGGATTTTTCCTAGTAACGTTTAGGTAGTATACGCTAGGTTACCGTCAAATGACAGCAACTTTATGTTGCTAGTCATTTGTAACGATTTACATCTTCTCTTCCAACTCTACGTCTGGATACTTATCTGCAAACCAGCGAAGGGCAAAGTCATTTTCAAAGAGGAAGACTGGTTGGTCAAAACGGTCTTTGGCCAAGATATTTCGGCTTGATGACATGCGTTCATCTAGGTCCTCAGGCTTGATCCAACGAACGGTCTTTTTACCCATTGGGCTCATGACCACTTCTGCATTGTACTCGCCTTCCATGCGGTGCTTAAAGACTTCAAACTGGAGTTGACCTACAGCCCCTAGCATGTACTCACCTGTTTGGTAATTCTTATAGAGCTGAACAGCACCTTCTTGCACCAGTTGCTCAATCCCCTTGTGGAAGGATTTTTGCTTCATAACATTCTTAGCAGAAACTTTCATGAAAAATTTCAGGGTAAAGGTTGGCGTGGGTTCAAATTCAAACTTGTTTTTCCAACTGTCAAGGTATCCCCAACCTGATAAGTACCTGTATCGTAAACCCCGATAATATCACCTGCTACGGCATTGGTCACATTCTCACGACTTTCCGCCATAAACTGAGTAACATTAGACAGTTTGGCACCCTTACCAGTACGAGGCAGGTTGACACTCATGCCACGCTCAAATTCACCTGATACGATACGGACAAAGGCGATACGGTCACGGTGACGAGGGTCCATGTTGGCTTGGATTTTAAAGACAAATCCTGAGAAATCCTTGTCGTAAGGATCCACAATTTCACCGTCTGTTTTCTTATGCCCATGTGGTTCTGGAGCAAACTTAAGAAAAGTCTCAAGGAAGGTCTGCACACCAAAGTTAGTAAGAGCCGAACCGAAGAAGACAGGTGTCAATTCTCCAGCTAGAATAGCTTCCTCTGAAAACTCATTCCCAGCTTCATTTAAAAGTTCAATATCATCCTTGACTTGCTCGTAGAAAGGGTTACTACCAAAAAGCTTGTCCCCATCTTCTAGACTGGCAAAACGCTCATCCCCTTTATATAGCTCCAGGCGTTGGTTATAAAGGTCATACAAGCCTTCAAAAGCTTTCCCCATCCCGATTGGCCAGTTCATCGGATAGCTAGCAATGCCCAAGACTTCTTCCAATTCTTGCAAGAGATCTAAAGGCTCACGACCGTCACGGTCCAGCTTGTTCATAAAGGTAAAGACTGGAATGCCACGGTGTTTGACAACTTCAAACAATTTCTTGGTTTGGGCCTCGATACCCTTGGCAGAGTCCACGACCATGACCGCAGCATCCACCGCCATCAAGGTACGATAGGTATCTTCTGAGAAGTCCTCGTGTCCTGGCGTGTCGAGGATATTGACGCGCTTACCATCGTAGTCAAATTGCATAACAGATGAAGTAACCGAAATCCCACGTTGCTTCTCGATATCCATCCAGTCAGACTTGGCAAAAGTCCCTGTTTTCTTTCCCTTTTAACCGTACCAGCCTCACGAATCTCGCCCTCAAAGTAGAGCAACTGCTCAGTGATGGTGGTTTTCCCCGCGTCCGGGTGGGAGATGATGGCAAAGGTACGACGTTTCTTAATTTCTTCTTGAATATTCATAAGTTCTCTTTCTTTGATTCTCTATTCTTTTTCTTGTTTCAATAGCTAAGAATGATTTTCTACATTGGATTTGTACCATTCCTTTCAACACTCCATTATATCGGATTTTTAGCATTTTTTTCAATTTCTATTTTATATCAGACACTGCTAAAGTAGAACAATTCCACTTGCAATTTTTTTAAAAATAAATGTTACAATGAAATATAGAAAAAAGGTGTTGCGTCAACAACACCCCACAGAGCCGTTTAAGACGGTGGCTGTAATTACATAACTAAAAATAGCTCGTTAACTCGCCAAAGTTAGGACGGCTATTTTTTGTCTCTTTTACCAATTCAAGGATGAACTTTCAGGAGCGTGATAACAAAGTTACCAGATACAAACATGAGTGTCAAAAGCCTCAAAAGGGGGATGACTACTAAATCTCGCTCTCACCGTCAGCTTCGCCTTGCTACTAAGACGTCTTCGTAGCCCCTAGGCCGATTTTCTGGTTATGCACATAAGCATCACCATCCTTTCGATTTCATAACCACCGTCTTCACTTCTCTGTTAAACTATTGTAGCATATACTTTCCCCTTTGAAATCCGCTTTTCAAATAAATCATCATCAAAACCCGTTCTCCATCCTATACCTGTCTTTTTTCATCTTTCCTTCCCTTATTTATAGGAAAATATGGTAAAATAGAACAGACTAAAAATCATCATTTCACGAAAGGATGCAAGATGAAAAATTACGCAAGAAGAGGTAACACACGTTGCCAATCTTTCAAAATTAAAATTCTCTGAAGAAGAAACTGCTGCCTTTGCGACTACCTTGTCTAAGATTGTTGACATGGTTGAATTGCTGGGCGAAGTCGACACAACTGGTGTCGCACCTACTACAACCATGGCTGACCGTAAAACCGTTCTCCGACCTGATGTGGCCGAAGAAGGGACAGACCGTGATCGCTTGTTTA
>BNJT01002092.1_pt1 | contig 19691 bp, 30 predicted proteins | sample 8540491 | NCBI WGS metagenome assembly BNJT01 (sample SAMD00202455, study PRJDB9452) | human saliva metagenome | host: Homo sapiens | reverse complement strand
CCCGGGGACTCTCTCAAGACCGAGGGATCCAGCCCTGGTAGTGCTATGCTGGTAGCGACGAATTCCTAGTAACCTTCGCCATGTTTGCGGGTGGACTGCTCCACCAGCTTAGCCGGTCTGACTGCCCGATCTCACATCGAGACCGGGCGGTTTTTACTCAACCTCACGATGTGCCCTGAGTGTGGTATGCATCTCATGCTCTGCTCACACGACCTTGGCGACGTGGGATCGACGTCAGTACCCATTCAGTCGGGCTCGCGCTGCGGGTTGACGACCACAGGACCCCATCGAGCTCCTTTCAGCACTGCTCCGCATCCACGACTCCGGGGTCGAGCAGGAAGGGAGATCCACGATACTCGTGAAGCTCTCCGGCATCGCCCGCCGCGCACGGCGCCTGCTGCATCCCGACGCACGCGGCTCCAGCAACTTGACAAGGTGCTGCTCGACCTGGGCTTCGATCCCAAGCCAGGAGGTTGCCTCGACCTGCATGAGCAAACCGACCCGTACCGGGTGTGGAGGTGCGTGCCCGATTAGTCGAGGAGAAACTCCCGGAGCTGCGGCGGCCATCTCTGGCGGTGCGCACAGTACCGGCACCGAGGTGTAGCGCAGCCCGTACTCGAAGGTTGAATCGCTGTCGTCACCCACAGAGGAATCCCCGTTCATGAAGGCATTGCGTGAGCGCATCTTGACAGCCACGGGCGAGGTTCTCGACGACGGCATCACCCCAGGCGACGACCATGGCCCAGGTGGCGCTGACCCACGACATCAGCATGCGTGGCCCAGAGGGTATTCTCGGCAAGCTGCATCAGAGCGACAACGCCAGCGGATCCGGAAGATCTGCGACCGTCAGGGCATCTCTCCCGATGTCTGCAAGCAGCTGCTGCGGGCCGTTTTTCAAGGCGGAGGTCCCCACGGATCAGCCGTCGCCCGCGTGGCTCCGACCATTCGGTCAGGCTCCTTCCAGCGCGCGCCGAAGTGTGATCCGGGTTCCAGCGCTTCCGGATCATCTCCATCGTGGCTAACCTCCGCTGAGCGAAACCAGGAGAGATCGACCGCTGACAGTCGGACGAGCGCCGCCGGGCGAGTTTGCCTTCCTCATCGGAGGACTGCGCCGAACTGGCCTGGGTTGACGTGGCCGAAGAACTGAGGCGTGCATCGCAGAGACCACGAGGAACCGCTGTACTCTGAGACGACGGCGAACGATCTGCAGCAAGGCCGCCCATCGACGCCACAGACCGCATCGTGCGCCAGACCAAGATCAGTTCCTGAGAGACCCTGGTGGGAGGGCCGACGGCGAGCAACGGGCGCCATGATTCGCTACCTCTACGAAGAGCCTGCCGACTCCGGGTGCGCCGAGGTCATTGCCGAGCTGCCGGAGAGGACCAGGCCAAAGCTCGATTCCCTCCACCTTCCAGCCGGCCCGTGCGGCATACTCACGGGAGTCATTGACGGCCCTCAGTGACCACATGCTTTGCGACGACTGACGATCTGCATGGGCGCAGCAACTCTTCGGCGTCGATGACTCATGGTCCCCTCAGCTGAAAGCCATAAATGCCCCGGTTGGCAATCCGTCTGTCGACCGGACTCTCAAAATCGTCGGACGGTGACTCTCTGCGGTCGAAAGTATGTGGGGTACACCTGAAGTCATTCACGTGGAGCATGTTCGTGACAGGGTTCACCAGCGAGCGCATGGCAGACGAGCGGAGATAAAGCGAACAGGCGTCGCTGCGCGACAACCAGGGAAGCGATGGAGAAGATTCAACGCGACTACGGCAGGAGGGATACATCAGGCGAGGTGACATCGTGCGCTGGACGCTGCAAAGTTACAAGGATGCGCCTCGCTTGTACTGCGGGACGACAATCGGTTACTACACGCCACCTGGACACATCGTTCCCTCAGGCTGGCCCAGGTTCGATTTCAATCGCGCTAGAATCTTGTGGCTGTCTGCGAGCGCTGCAACTGTTCAGAAGTCTAACACCCCATTCACAGTGTGGGCGCGAAGTGCGGATCCCTCACGTCGGGTGAAGGAAGCTGTGGTCGAGTGCGAGGCTGGCGCAAACAGACTCTAACACATCATCCGAAGACCTGACGCGCCTTAAGAGGAGGTCATCGCTCGTCTTTCGGCGCACCCAGGAGGATCCGGAGATCGATGAGCGCAGCATGGGGTCCGCGTGGCTTGGATGGCCAACGAGCTACACCATCGCATTGCGGCCGCCTGATCCGAGACCACTGTCGTCGCGTCTACCGAGGCTCTATCACCGCAGCAGCTCGCAGGCGGCCGGCATCGACTCCCGCATCAGCCTGATCGGAGAAAGGACGCAGAGATCGAGATCGACCCGCCGACACCACGCTGTGGACGCGAGTGTGGTGGCACTCATGGAGACCAAGTGTTGCAAGACCTTGCAGAACGATCAAGTCTCGCGGGGAACGGCGACTCGACTGGCGGGAGCAGACCTGGAAGCAGTACAGCTCGACAAACGTGGGGGCGCGGAGCACTTCGAGATAGTGGCGGGGCCACATGCTACCATCTCACCGAGGTTGTTCAACGAGCGCCTGGCAGAAGATAAAGTGTACGTCACCCAAAAAGCATTCGCCTTCGACTATCTGACGGCAACGCACATACGTAACCGTCAACAGTGTCTCACCGCCTCGGCGACGGATTGACAGTGCAGCAGATCGACCGACCTGCGCCCGCACTATGGTGCGCACTCACTCGGGAGAAGGACTTCGACAGAAGAACGGTATCTTCGCACGGGAGGACCGCGCGATCAGAGTTCACGGTCACGGAAATTAAGTCTTCCGACCACATTCAAGTATTTTCCCAAAACGAAAGAGGCAGATGGCGATCGAGACAGAGACCCCCTTTGGGGCTATCACCGTGCGCGGCGGATTCGTTGAAATCGGGCCATCAATTCATCCGCCCGCATCTACCGTATCGAGGGCAAGAAGCCCGTCTACGCGATGCTCCGCGTCTTCACTCATGACCTGCTCAGTCAGCGGCACGGGGATCTCTTCTCTGCGGTCGTCCCACCGAGTCGATCAGCATGAGGTGCGCTGAGCCGAAGCTTCGTCGAAGGCCATCGCTGCGGGCAACGCCACCCTATCTGGGATGGGTCGTGGTGGGTGACGAGCTGGAGATCAACGTTGGCTCCTTCACGTCCGGGGCAGATCGGAGACTTCCTGGAGAGTATCCCGGGAACCACACGGGTGGCGGATCAGGGCTTTTTCGACGAACATGACATCCGACTCCGGCCGCAGCCTCGCGTCGGAGGGCCTTTAGTGACCCCAGTGACGCCGTCGTAATGACATCTGTCCATCCCGGATGGCTGTCGGCGATCAATCAGGTGGCGGCCACTCATCCGCGAGTGATCCGCCGGGGACTGCGCTCAGCCGCATGCGGTAGTCAGCAGATCAGGGCTTCCCGCATCCTGGATCATCAAGTAAGGATCCTGGTGGACACAGCCTGGCGCATCATTGACTGCTCGTCACTGGAGGGGCGCATCACCTCGGATCGTGGGGCGATCTGCGTCCCACCAAGATGAGCGGAGGTGAGCATCGGATCCCGAGCAGCCGATGTGGCGGATCGTCCTCATGGGCCCCCACGTGAGTTTCTCAGCGGCTGTCGTGCATCGCTCTGCTGGATGCGGATGTCGTCGTGCTGTTCTGCGACTGGCGGGCGTCCCAGAAGGCGCCGCCTATCCGTGGCATGAGCATGGTCGCGTTGGGGCGGGCAGCTGGCGCAGTCGCAGCTCTCGGGCGCGGCGGAAGAATGCCCAGGGGTCGTCTGGTGAGGGGCGAGGTGTTGGGGGCAGGCGACTGTTCTGCTTCAGAAGGATCGTCCTGCGGCGGCCCGGCTCAGGAGATGGCGCGTTCGGTGCGCTCGGGTGACCAGGAATGTCGAGCCCGCCACGCTCGCCTATACTGGTCCCGTCTGTTTCGCCTCCGGGTGTTTTCTCCGGCGCACGCAGGCGGAGGATCACCGCAACAGCTGCTTGAACTACAGCTGTGCGGTCCTGCGCGCTCATGGGATCGGGCGGTGGTGAGCGCTGGGGCTCAGCCCGACGCTCGGTCTGTTCCATCGTGGGCGCGGCAATATGTTCAGACCTGGTGGATGACATCATTCAGGCCCTTCCGTCTGCGGTGGATGATGCTGTCATGCGCGTCTGGATCCTGATGCGAGTCCGCTGGGCGGCGGGTGAAAACAGGTTCTGGTTGCCGCGGTACGCAGACAGCCGTTCCGTCGACGACGGCGCTGCGCTCCCAACCACGTCTTGGAGGGCTGGCTCCAGCGCGGGTCAGTGCTGTGAGGGACAGGCCCGCTTGGATGTCCCGTCGTGGACCGGACCTGGGGCGTGAGTCTGCAGTGGCGGATGATCAGTGTGGTGCTGGTCATGACTCGATCTGCCAGGTTGCGACGAAAGGACGCACGGAGGCGACTCGTTTCCGCGCCTTCTCCTGGATGGGGTTTCTGGATGCTCAGTACAGCGTCACCGTCCGTTACTCCCCGACCGTGGCCGGCGAGGCCTCGCAGGTGACTCGATCAAGAGTAGCCTGCCGCGCGGAGGTGAGGTGAGGATGCTGTGTCACCGACCGCGGTGGTCGGCACCTCTGTTTCCGCAACCGAAGGCCGTTGAGCCTGGGTCAGAGCCCCAACAGCTCGATCTTCTAACCTCTGACGGCAGGTGTTTACGCTGGTCGACCCACTTGATATAGACGTTTCGGAAGTCTATCAAGGGGTCTGTTGACTGATTCCCAGCGGAGTGCGGTGCGCGCGGCGTCGATCGGAAGTCTATCAAGGGGTCTGGTGACTGATTCCCAGCGGCTGCGAGTCGTCGAGCGCCGGCGCAGGAAGTCTATCAAGGGGGTCTGGTGACTGATTCCAGCGCGCCCAGCGTGCCACCAGGCCGGCTGAAACGGAGCACGGGGAAGTCTATCAAAGGGGTCTGGTGACTGATTTCGAGCACTTGGATGACCAGTGCCAGCACGACAGGGTCTATCAAGGGTCTGATTCCCAGCGGGTCCTCGGAAGAACCTGGGCCGCGGGATATCAGGGGTCACGTGACTGATTCCCATTTGTGGCACCATCCGGGCGTCGATGGGCGACGCGTCAGGAGTCCTATCAAAGGGTCCTGGTGAGCGATTCCAAGCTAGACGATATCGGGTAGGCGACGACGTCAGATCTATCAGAGTCTGACGGTTGGCCGACATGAAACGCAAAGGCCGCTGGAAGTCTATCAGATGTGCGTATGACTGATTCCCAGCCGCTGTTTCGCGGACGGTTTGGGCGCAGTGCTATCAAGGGGTCTGGTGACTGCAGTTCCCGGCTGGTTCACCGCTGGCGCTCAGTCGACGACGGGTCCGCTGAAGTCTATCCCAGCGCTCTGGTTTAGACTGAGATCTCCCAGGGCTCTGGTGGCTGATTCCAGACCTGCTAGTCGTGCACCTCGTACGCAAAGTCTATCGGGGTCTGGTGACTGAATCCCAGCGGCGAGGTGACATGTGCTCAGGGCGGCAGGGCTCCGGCGTCGTCGGGCAGGGCCAGTGCCCGGCCGACGACGCCGCAGCGCTTCCTCGGTCTGGCGACATGCGCTCCTGGATGGCGCCGGAGGGACGGTGGGGCGGGTCAGGTCGTTCAGGTGGCGCGTGAGTCCATCGTGGCCAGCCACCCGCGCCGCGGAGCCACCACCCATCGAGGGACTTACTTTCAGCGCAGGACTGCGTTCTCCCCAGAAGACGGCAGGGAGCCAGTAGCCTGGAGGACAACGCAGTGCTCGATCGGAAAATGGGTCCTCGGTGGCGACGCAGACGAACAACGACGGGCAGCGCGCCGGCGGAGAATCACTGCACTCCGCCCCTGGGAAGGCGGGTGGGGCGAGGGGCCGACCGCCACCTCGGCTCAGGCGTCGGCCTCCTCCTTAGGCCGGGTGTTGACCTTCTCGACGTCGGGCCGCAGGCAGGAGAGGATGAGCGCGTTGGCCGCAGCGGCAACCACACGTACATGATGTAGATCATCTGGATGGCGGACTCCGGCTGAACGCCAGTTTTACCCGTCGTGCCCGGAGACGTACGCCACCGGACAGGCCGTGCCGAGACCGCCGCCGACCTTCACGCCGGGCGGCGTGCGGGAGAACGCGAGCCCGTCGATGCGCTTGCCGGTGCGCAGCCACGTGTGCTCGAACCTCGGCGATGAGCGCAGTTGAGCGTGCCCTGCAACGAACTCATGCCCAGGGCCGCGACCCGGAAGGATCCAGCATGAGCGGGAGGCTGTCCCATGTGAGCGGCCACGAGCACCCCGAGCCCTTGGGGTCACTGATGACGTAGCCGATGATGTTGATCCGGTACAGCCACGAAGCGACTCACCACCAGCGGCGTGATGAGGGAGCCCGATCATGGGCGGGATGTTGATGGACCAGGCGAAGGTCTTCAGCGGGTCCTCGTCCCCAGGACGTACTTCATGAGTAGATGCCCATGTTGAGCATCGCCGTGAAGATCTGGGTGAGCAGGGAAGACTGATGAGAGGATGAGTGAGGTAGTACTTGTTGGATGACATCTTGGCCGACTCCCCACCGAGCTTGTCCTCCTGGGGCTCCTCCTCACCCGCGCCAGCTCCTCAGGCAGCAGCTCCTTGACCGAGGCACTGAGAGCGTGTTGACCCGCCAGGCCAGCGGCAGCGCGTAAGAGTGATCGCCATCGTCCGCCAGCCGACGGCGCCGCCGCAGAACAGGGCCCACGCCGCACGGTGATGCTCTGGATGAGCAGGTTGGTCGAGAGCGATATAGAGAACGGATGGAGCCCATCTGCACGCTCAGTTTCCCATTGCGGGTAATGAGTGCTGTCAGCGGAGTAGGCGATGTTGTTGGCCGTGAAGAGACGGCGTTGAGCGAGCGTGTAGGCAATGAAAGAACCAGGCGTACTTGGCGGTCTCCCAGGCTCGTGGGGATCGCGAAGATCGCGACGAGCATGACGGCGCAGCCACGAATCCCACAGTCACGGGCGGGCCTTACCCATCGCGTAATGGTGCGGTCAGCAGCGCCCCGAGATGATGTCGGAGAGCCGTCGAAGAGCCGGGGAGACCATCATGGGCGTGCCGACGAGCGCCCGCATTCACCAGCGGTATCCGTCAGGTAAATCGCGGCGAAGGCGGACGCGGGAGGACGTAGACGACGTTGCCAGCGACGTCGCCCGATCCGTAGCCCACCTTGTTGTACCCGCGTCGGTGCTTCCTCTCGCTGGCCGCCTCGAGTCCGCTTCCTGCGGCGCGGGCCTCGCGCTCTGACGGCGGGTCCTACTCATGGCCTGCCTCGTTGTGGTGCTGGTGTGAGTACTGGTGTTGGTGATGAGGGTTGAGCGGAGATGGGCTCCATCTCAGCTCCTGGCTGTCGACCACCTGTAGCAGGGCCGCAGGGGCGGGCCCGCAGCTGGATCCGATCCAGCCGTGGCGGTCAGGCTCGGGACCGTGCTGCCCGACGGCATCAGCTCGGTATTGCGCGCGCCGCGCGGCCAGCTCCTCCGCGTGTAGCGGGAGGCGCTGAAGAGAGAAGGAGTCGGCCCGACGGCGGCCAGGCTCAGCCGCCTCCAGAGGACGACCTTGTTGCAGTCGGCGTGACTGCCTGCCGTTCTCCTGGGGTCTGATGGATCCTCGTGGGTCCGACGTCGCTGACTGAAGGCCCCGTGGTAGCTAGCGCGGTGCTTGTCGACGTAGCTCTCCTGCGGGCCCAGGCCGTGAAATAGTCGACCTGGTTCATGGACTCAGGCGGGAAGAGCGCAGCCCCAGGCGAGGGACAGGCTGGGAAGCCGAGCGTTCGGCGCGGTCGCAGGCTCAGGCTCAGGACTGCCGTCGTCGGTGAGGTCCGAACCAGCCGTCCGTGCAGGGGCGGGCTGGACCGAGGGGCGCCACAGGGCCCGACGTCGGCTGATGGTGACGCGCCGGGCTCCTCGTCGACGTCGACGCCGTAGGCTGGGCCGCGGCCTGGTGGTGGTGGGCGCGCTCCCGCTCCAGGCGCGCGCGGCGGATCGTTGTCGGTGGGCGCCCGCCAGATGTTGAACTCCACGGGCGCTGGAAGGGCTCGCGGCCCTCCGATGACAGGGACACGGGGCGGCGGTGCGCGTGTCGATGGTGCAGCTGAGACGGTCGCTGTACGACCTCGATCCGGGCACCTCCCGCCTGACCGGCAGGCGGACTCGCCGATGGGGGCGGTCGGCGAGTGGGGCGACCCACCGGTGGGCCTGTCCGGCGTGCGCAGGGCGATCTCGTCAAGCCCGGACGTGGCGGCCCCGAAGCGAGTCAGGTCGGGCGAGCCGGTGGGTGACCAACAGGTGGCGGCGCGCCCGGTGGGCCGGGAACCCTTCGGTTGCGCGCAGCGGCGCTCGTTACGCGGCGGGACCAGGTTCCACCAGGGTCGAGATGTCTCGCGGTCGACGACGCCGTCATGGCACCTGTCAGCAGAGATGCGCGGGTACTGGGACAGGTCCGGTGTGGTCGAGGTCGTTATGGATGGTGAGCAGGCCTCCTCCTGGTCGCTACTCGTGACGCGCGCGGGGCGCGGACGTTCTTGAGGCTCAGCGAGTCCAGGTGGGGGACGCGGTCGGGCGGAACAGCCCCGACGCAGGGTATGCCGTCGTGGACGGCCTCGTCGTGGTCGCCGCGCCATGGGGGTGGTGGATCAGCGCGGCCGTCATCGCGTCCGGCGGTGACCGCGTGCGTCGCACCACTTTCTCGACGCCTCCGCACATGCGCTCGTCGGCCCGGATGATCACCGGTAGTCCCTCGGGGTCCTTGGGCTGTTGCCCATGCAGCGGCGCCGTACTCCACTGTGAGGATGAAGAGCTTGTCGGGGTCAAGGTCGAGGAGTCATGGATCGCGCGATCGCTCGGGTACATGCGGCTGTACGAGGTCGATGCAGGAGGTAGTCGTGTGCGCTTGGGTCGTGGTAGGGAGGCTCTCATCGTAGTGGGTCAGCCGCGTGGGGTCAGGAGTCCTTGGCAGCAGCCCGAAGAGCGCCGCCTCAGTGCGCCGTGGGAGCACGCCGTTGCCCGGCGGACGGAGATGATGCTGGGGCGGTTCTTCTCGCAGGTGGACGCACAGCCTCAGACGGGTCGACAGTGGACTCAGTCACTCAGTTGTCAGGCGATGGGCTCGTTCCAGTGCTCGACCTGGTTGTGCAGAGGAGGTCGGCCAGGAAGCGGCTCTGAGTGCCGTGGCTCTCGTTGTCGGCCTCGGACGCGGCGTAGAAATGACTAACTTCGTCCTTTTGGCTGGTACAGGCGCAGGTCGTTTGGTGAGCAGACTGCGCGTGATGCTCATCCGGGAGCAGGTCCACAGCATGTGCTCAGGTCGACGACGGGCCCGGTGGTCGGGTCCGGGTCGTGATGCGGATGACACCGCGCGCAGGGTGATGGGCCCCGGCCGTTGAGGGTGCTGACGGCGTCGCTCACCGTGACTTCGCGGATGCCCACCGGTCGGTGGCGGCGCTCGTCAGGCGTGGTGATGACAGGGTAGCAGTGGGGTCCTCCAGGCGCTCCACAGGTGTGAGGGCGGCACTCACGCAGTGGAGGCGGGCGCGGTGGAGCAGCCGTCGTCGCCGGCCCGGCAGGGCTTGCCAGCAACGGCGGCGTGCACTCGCATAACCGTCGTGGTCGAGAAACTCGGCGCTGGGTGGGGACAGTCCCGCGGTGAGCCTGGATCCTGGCCAATTGGTGCAGGACGACACAGTCGAGCCGGTGCCGGCCATCAGCGGGCAGCAACGGGTGCAGGTGGTGACGTAGTCAAGACAGGACGGCAGCGGCCGGGCGGCTCAGGAGGTGGGCGATCGCGGAAGATTGCCGCCGGTGCAGGAACTTGTCACTGGTCCTCCGGTGAGATTGCCGGTCACCACTGCGGTACTGGACAGCCAGTGCAGTTGGTGCCGGGGCGCAGGGCGCGGTGGGCCTCGCGAGCTCCGCCGCGTGGGAGACCTGAAACTGTAGCCGACGTAAGATGCCACCGTTGAGCCACACACACGTAGAAACAGGGTCCCACACCTCGAAGGTGCGGGTGATGAGGTGCTGGGAGGGCGGCGGGGTCCGCTGTAATCAGAAGACGCGGATGTAAGGCGCCGCAGGAGTTTGTCACGCAGGGACGTAGGGAGCCTTGAGGTCGAGAGGGGATGGGGTGGCGGACGTTTGGTGTGCACTGGTGGTGGTCATGGCTTGGGTGCTGCCGGGTGCTGGGCACCTGGATCGCGAAGTGCCAAAGCCCTCCGGGAGGCAGGCAGCTCGTCTCCGCCGGGCTCGTCGCACGTCAGCTGATGACAGGGCGTCCCTGCTCCGAAGGGCTCAGTCAGCCGTGGATGCCACTGGGCAGGAGGCGGAAGGCCCGCTGGCCGCTTCAGGCAGATCGCGCGCGCGTCAGAGTCGCTCCCGATCACTCCAGGGGCTGAGTGGCGATGGGGGCCGGGATGCGGGCACGTAGTGGGAGCAGGAGGGCGGCAGCGTGTGTGTTCATGGAGGACGTCGAGGTCCTCAGTGTCTCGGAACATGATCGTTGTTCGCGGCAGCTCCCCAGGAGGTTGTGTGGCAGGAACAGAGGACGCAGCACAGCAGGTGCGACGCCTGCGTGGTGACGACGTTAACATACTAGATCTGACGCCCGACGCTCCGCTGGGTATATCTACCGACGAAATTCTCGATTCGCCACGAGGTGGACTACTGTGGCAACGCGTCACCGCATTTCATCAGGATGTGGTTTCCTGACACTCCGCAGTAACCTCTCTCGCCATGCCAGCGGAGCCGAGGGGCGCAGGGAGCGCCGTCGGTGGTGGGCGTGGCACACGCCTGGCGAGTCTCCGCTCAGACAGTGTGTCCGCGTAGCGCGGCAGGCTCCAGGAGCACGTCCGTCGGCACGCCGCAGGCTTGGGTCCTGCGCCCGTGATGAACCAGCTCGGCTACTCGAGCACGCGCCGCGCCCAGGCTCTGCGTCGGGCTCGCTTCAAGACGATCGGCGTGCTGACCCAGCGGATCCCGGCGCACCGGGGAGGCCCTGACCACCGCGGGCGTGCGGCCACGCCACCGCCGTCGGCTACGCCGTCAGCCTCGACCGGGTGGAGCGCCGCCTCCGAGGAGGCTGCACGCGCCGTCTACGCTCTCCACTGCAGAGCGTCGGGCGACGCTCGTCGTCGTGAGCCGGGCCGGGCGGGCGCGCGAGCAGCTGGCACTGCCGCCACTCTCGATGCCGGTGGCGGTCGTCCGGACTCCACGACTCGTGCACTGACTGCCTCGTGCCAGCGCCGACCGGGTCGGCAGGGTGCTGCGACGCCGTCACACGCAGCTTCTGGAGCTGGGGCTGCACCGTCCACCACGTGTGTGTGCGGGCCTGAGCTCCCAGTCCGCCACATCATCCACTGTGAGCCACCTGGGCCGGGACCCTGCACAGCCATGCATCGAGGGCACGTCCCCGGGCGGCTGAGGGAGGCAACAGCAGGCTATGAGGCACGGCCTGCGCCTGGCCTTGGACAGGTGACAGCGTCTTCACGCCAGCGAGCTGGCCTGCGCTCAGTCCAGGCCATGCACAGGCAGGGCAGGCGCTGCATTCCCGACGCGTCATCGGTGGTCGAGGACAAAGCTGCGACAGCCTGGCCCGTGGGCGATGCACCTTCCCGCCGTTGCACCCGTGCATGCGCGCGCGGACTTCAGGAGGCGCAGCCGCGAGATGCGTGAGCCTGGTGCTGGAGCAGGCGGGCTCCGCGGCCCCAGGACGGCGCAGCGCGTCAGCACCGAGAGGCTCCTCGTGCGCGCCTCGACCTTGCCCCGCCTACCTGAGCGCGCCGGCTGGTATCGGGCGCTCCGGCCGGCCCTCCCTTCCAGTCGGCCTGCGGCGGGGTATCAAGGCGCGCCCAGGGCGAAGCACTGCAGGTTGGTGCGCCGGACGACCGGCTGCGCCATCCAGGACCTGGCTGTCAGCGTCGATCCCTCACTCGCTCGTTGGGGCCCGGCGGCAGCGCCAGCCGCGCGAGGTCGGAGCATGAGGGGATGGTGAGGAGGTCGAGCAGGGCCATGCCGTCACAGGTGGGTGGCGGGTCCCGGGCGCCGCTCCTCCATCTCCTGCAGGGTCCCCAGGTGGAAGCTCACGCCGCCGTCAAGTGTCCGGCGACCTGCGCGCACGCACAGGACTGCATGGTGCGGCTCGGGGTCGCATGCCCAGCGCGCACGCGAGGGTGAACAGGATGATGCGCCGTCGCGGGCGGCGCGCCTCGCGGCATGACGCGGCCGATATATGGATGCCGGAAGCCGACGACGACGTCGAAGACCCCCTCCATGGCCTCCGCGTAGCTCGGCTGAAAGCTCCTCCAGATGGGGGCGCCCTCACCTGGGTCATTTGATGGCGCGGCCCGGGCGGCTGGCCGCCGCCAGGCAGCAGGGAGACGGCCGGGTCGGTGGGGACGCGCCGGTCTCGACGCTTGCTCCTGCCACCCGGCGGGCTGGGCTGGGCCGGGCTCCAGGACCTCCACCAGCCCCATCCCCAGGACGGCGGACGGGAATCGGTACCGTCGGCGGGCCGGTGCTGCCAGGTGGTGATGGCGTCGTCGTGCCGGGTCGACGGCCCGTTGAAGAGGGGATGCCGAAGCGCACGCCGCCTCGCGGTCGCCATCGACAGGCGAGGACTCGTCTGACGTGGCTGACGTGACTAGCACGTAGCCGGCGTACCGGCGGACCGGCTGCGACGCGCCGCGGCGCCGTTGATCCTGCGGTCACCTGCACTCGCTCGCGGGTCCACCTAGCTGCCGACTCAAAGTCGCACGTGCACCCGCACGGGCGGCTGACGCTCTCGCGCGGGCGCGCTCGCTCTCGATAGACCACCGCTGGGCCGAGGCGCCAGCAAGCCCAGGAACCACCTGCTCGTGGCGACGCGGGCCCAGTGGCCTGCCGGACCCCAGGCTGGAGACCTGACGACCATGTCCGGTGACGATGCCGGACGAGGGTCGCCCGCCGCGATGCGGCCACGCAGGTGCCACGCAGGCAGCCAAGCCTGCCACTAGAGCGGCGGTCAGGGCAGCGACGCGTCAGAGCCGGCGGACGCTACCGTAGCGACGAGGGCGGCGGCGGCCGGTGAGTCGCAGGTCCCTCCTCGCGAGGGACCGCGGCGCCAACACCTGGGTGATGATGATGTCGATGCGGGCGACGCGTGATCTCAAACCGCCACCGTGGTGCATGAGCTGCCGCGATGACGGAGCTGGCTGGGACGGCGCATGCCGGGCCTCCATGGTCAGCCAGGCGGGCCTGCTGCAGGCAGGCGCATCGGGCCGGGCACTACCTCGTTGAGGTCGAGCACGTGGAGAGCCGTCGGTGACCTGCCCGGTCCCCTCACCGTTCCTGTCGTGGTAGGAGGTGAAGAAGTCCGGCCAGATCTCGAGCTCAGCGGCCTCGCTGCCCATGCTGGACGTCGTCGACGACGTGGTTGCGCGCTTTCAATGTCGATGTCGGCGTCGAGTCTTGTGGGTGACCTGGAGGGTGAGGACGCTCAGGCCGACGGCGCGATCGCGGTCGTAGGTGGCGGCAGCCAGCCAGTGCGCGTGCCCGCCGCCGGGCGGCGGCGACCAGCGGGCGAGGCGGTACCGAGCGGGACGTGGTGGCGCTGGGCGGGGTTTGCCCGACGCACCTCCTTCTGTGCAGGCGAAGCTGCGCGCGCCCGAGGCATGGGTTGGAGACGGGGGCGGCTGGGTGGAGCAGCGCAGCAGCGAGGAGATGACAGCGATCCTCCGGGGAGCGCAGGTGATGGGGTCCGGCGCGCGCCCAGCCGGCGCGACCATCGCCTCTATTGAATATCCTCCTCTCGTCTCCCTTGACGGCGGGTTGACAGGGATTCGCCCGAGGGCCCGTCGGGGTGCCGAGTGCGGCCGATGAGTAGTCAGGGGACGTAGAGGCCAGGTGGGGACTGGTGGGCGCGGGGCAGGGGCGAGGTAGGCCAGGACTGCCCAGGAACAGCAGGGAGTTGACCACGGCACCATCAGTGCCAGCCCGAGCTTCGATGAGCAGCCAGGCCAGCCACAGCGCGTCGCGACGGCGTGGCGGCGAAGACAGCGGACGTGATCTGGGAGCAAACCATCTTTGAACGTCCCGGTAGACCGGCGCCGTCGAGGACGGGCGAGTCACCTCCGGATGACGTCATGGCGGCACTACCGGGCAGGCCGGCGAACGCAGCCGCCCCTCACACGCTGCCGCACCTCGGACCGTGCCTGGGCACGGGGACGCGGCAGCCAGAACGGCATGGGCGATTATGCAAGAGATACCAGGGAAGAAGGTCATCTGATCACGCTGGCGGTGCCGGTTGTCGATTGCACGCCTGGCGCGCACCGGACTGGATGCCCTTTCGGCTGCGCGGTCGTAGACGTTGATGGTGGTGGTGCCCTCGGAAGGAGAAGCAACGGCGTACTGCCCCGCAGGCGAAGCCAACAATAGCCCTCCACCTTGCGGGAAGGGTCATCGGACCGGGGCCGGTGTCCTCTTCCCATGTCTCTGTCATCCTCCAGCAGGCTCCCGCAATCGTCACCGCGGGGAGGTCCCCGCGCGGCATGCGGGCGCGCGGAGTCTGGGGCGCGCGTGCTGCCTGCTGTAGCCGAAGTCTCCACTGAACTCAGGCGTGGGTGGTGATTGCATACCGTGCCGCTATCACTGCCATGGCCCTCCTGCTTGAACCGGTGCCGGGTAGTCCTCATTTTGCGGCATGCACAGGTCTGCGTAAAACGGGAGACCGGTCTCGTCGCGGTCACCAGCGGCAGTCTCCAGGATCTTGGGCCGGACTGGTGGTCCCATCGCGCATAAGGGCTGGGTCATGGACGGCGGAGGTCAGGTCAGGGGCACCATCAGAACCCGAGGTCCTCCTTGGTGCCAGGAGCTGCTTGCAGCAGCTCCGTAGGGCAGGCTGGTATCGCCTCCTGCAGGCATTCCCGGCGGCGGCCATGGCGACGGCGGCGATGGTGGAGAACCTTGACGGTGGGGCGCATGGGGTTTCACCGGCTGCGAACACCGGTGACGCGCACACGCGCGCGCTCTCCCACTATGGGGGACTTCACGCGGGGAAATCGCCACACCTCCGCCGGATGCTCGGTCAGATGCCTCGTCCTGGGTGGCCTCAGCCAGCCTGCCGCGCGACGTAGGAGGATCGAGCCGGAGAAGAAATCGTGGTTCTCGTGGGCTGGGTTGGGGACAAAGGAGGCGAGGATCGCCGGGTTGACGTCGACGGCGTCCGTGGCCGGGAAGAAGGCATATGGCCGGTTCGCGGTGCCGGTGCGTTATGGCGCAGGAACTGCGCGTCCTCGGTCGGGGCTGGAAGCTCATCGTGAGACCTCGGTGCTGCTGCCCTCGTTGTCGTGAAACCATCAGGGTGCCGTGCCGACCGCCAGGGGACTCGCCGTGGCTGATGCTATGGCGGAATGTATTGTGTGGCCATGGACGGCCTCGTCGCGCGCCCCGGATGATGGGAGGCGGATGGGGTCAGCGCGGTGTTGGTCAGCTTGGCGTGGCTGGACCTACGGCAAATTATTAGAGGGGCGTAGAAGCCCCGGAGTAGAAGAGGAAGGACTCAACGCATGGTGGGCGACACTCTCTGGGGTCGTCGCCGCGGTAGTAGTCAGGATGATGCGGGCGCGCTGGGTTCTCGTTACTCACCATCCGGCGAAGGCCTCGTCGATCTCGCCTGCGTCAGGATGAGGGTGGAGAAGATCGAGGAGTAGGAGCGGGCGTGGACCGACTCCATGAAGGCGATGTTGGTGAGCACCGCCTTGCTCCTCTCGTGTGGGGTGGGCGTCGGGGAGACCGCGCCGGCCGTGCCCTGGATCTCGTGTCCAGGAGGTCAGGCAGTGAGGCAGGGTGGTGCAAATTCTTCTCTCGGCCTCGTTGAGGGTGTGTGGGACTGCGTCGTTGGACGGCACTGTCTCAGGGGAGCCAGAAGTTGCCCGGTGAGGGCGGTCTGAATTTTCAGGTCCTTGTAAATCAGTCAGGCGGTTCCAGTTGATGCACGGACTTGCGGTCGAAGGCCAACAGTGGGCTCGTGCATCAGTTCCTCCAGGGTTGGCTGCGCTGGCCTCATGCTGCCGACGAGACCGCCGGCCGGCGGTGACGCGCCCGACCGGTTGGCGACTGTGGTGCCCGCCCGCTCCTGCCGTCAGGGAAGAGCGCGCGCTTCCGGACGCAGGAGGACGACCAGAACATTATTGACTCTCACATAATATGGCGGTATTCTTTGCACGCCAGGCCCACGCGCCTCCACCGCCGACACTTTCTTCGGCGCACCGCACTGCGGATGTTCACCAGGCAGGGGTTCGACGCCGTCGGTCACCACCGCGATCGCCAAGGCCGCCGGGGTCTGCGGGCCTTCTTCCGCCACTTCCCACCAAAGGCCGTGGTGGTGACGACCTGTTCAATCCGCACCATGGCAGGCGGTGCGCTCAGCCCGCAGCGGGCAGCGGCCGCTGACCCAGCGTGGGGAGACTCGTTGCAGCGATGATATGGGTAAAGTCAGCGCGCAAGGGCGTGTCTTCCTCCCAGAAGGTTCCATGAACGCATTCGTAGCCTTTCGCATCGCGGCGGCCGCGTTGAACCGCGGGTCAGGAGACCGGCGCGCCAGCCAGCACGCGCTTTACCGCTCCCGGGGTGGACGGCGCGGCGGCGGGCACGGCGGAGCCGTCGCGGGGCGGGCGGCTCCTGCGCCTGGGCCGGCGAGGCAATGCAGCCGACACGGGGCGGTGATGCGGCGGCAGCCTCAGTCGGTCTTCTCAGCCACCTGCCGGGCGCAGGCACGGCGCCGGCCCCTGGAGGTTGCGGGCGTCCACGTCGCCCGCAGAAGCCTGTTCTGCCGCGACCTCAGCCTCTCACTCTCGCCGACGGCGAGTGTCGCGCCATCTCGTGTGGGTCTCAACGGCGCCGGGAGGCGGCTCTGCTGCACACGCGTATACCTGGGCATGCCTGCTGCGTCCACGACGCCGGCGGGAGGTTCTTCTGCACGGCCGCGACGTAGCGCTCTCCCCCCGCGGGATGTCTCTCTCTCTCTCTGGCGGCGGGTGGGCCATCTGGTGGAGGCCCTTCTCTACCGGGCTGCAGCTCAGCGGAACATCAGGCGTGCATCGGCAAAGCGATCCTGGAAGGCGCGCACCAGGCAGGCGGTGCGGATATGGGTAAGAGGCGCGCTGGCGCGCTGACCAGTTGGCTCAGCCTTGCGCACTGTCACTGGGTACGCGCGCGCGCGCGCGCGCATAACCAGAAGTGGGGCTCATCATCAGCGCCCTGGCGCATGAACCGGTCTCGTCGTCCTCGATGGGCCATTGGCTGAAACCGATCCGCTGGCGGTCGTCAGTTCGCGAGAGGGATCTGCACGCGGGGGTGACCGGGCGCGGCGGAACGGTACTGCTGCAGGTGACCCGGAAGAACTTACCGCCGATGACTCTCTCACGCGCATCGCGGACCGTGTCGATAATGCGGGCTGGTTCGTGACACGATCATTGCCTGGGAACCCGGCGGCGCCCAGGCACCGACGCGAGAGGTCTTCTTCGACGCCGTCTGGCGGCGGACCTGACACCGTTCATGTCCTGGGTCAGGAATGATTTGGACGGCGCTGCGGGGCGATCGCGGGGCAGACGCGGAGGTCCCCTAATGGCGCTGGTCGCACTTTGCTTTTGTCGGGGCGTGTGATCGGCCTCAGGACTTGGCGGCTCGCGGGAGGGGCACGGTCAGGCTGCGCGACGCAGCGGCGCCTGTTCTGGTCAGCAGCAAGCATTTTGGTCGCGTTGCACGCCTACCGCGATGCACGCCGGAGATACTGATCTGGGTGGGTCGAAGGCCGCCTCCGGTACCTCGCTGGACTTCCTGGGGCGGCAATTAACAATGCTCAGCGCAGACGTGATGTCTCTCATGGGTGGGGCGGGGTTCATCTGATGACAGCCGTCGTCATTATTCGCGATTCACGTCGCTTTGGGCATCATCGCGGCGGCGCGAATGGTGGTTCTGACCTGGGCGGAAGCCATCAGGAGCTGTTGTTGAAGCAGGAGGCTGCTCCTGTGAGGGGCTTTCTGTCAAGCCTCGGACCAGGAGGGCCGCCAGGTGCTGCACAGTGCTCGTTGCTCATGCTGCCACAGGTCTCATGGGCGGCAGAAACATGGTGGCACCAACTACCTGGCCGGTATCTGACCACACTGTGATCTCGTGTAATCTTGCCGCAGGTTCCTGGGCTCGGTTTCATCCATGGTCCGTCCCGATCGTGTGGGTCTCGCGCGCAGGCGGGTCAGCACGCCGTTGCGGCGACACCGGTGATGACCGCGCGATCAGCGTCACCACCTCGATCCTGGGACGGCCGGCTGGGCGCAGACTGACCACAATTCGCGGAACCTTCGTATGACGGAGGGCGGCCGCCTGCTGCGGGCGGCGCGTGGCGGCGGGGATGGGCACGCCCTGCTCTCAGGCGGGAATCGCTGGCGTAATAAACCCGGCCCCGGACTTCTCTTGAAGGTACGGTCTTGGACTCTCGTGGCTGTCATTTCATCTGCATTGCCCAGCTCCGATCCGCTCAAGCGTCTGGTTGCCAGGGATACAACTTCAGAACCCGCAGCCTTTGGATAACGTCACGCGATCCTCGCCTGATCACCATTGTGACGATCCTGACCGGGCCTATGGTTGGCGGCTGGCATCAAGCATCAGATGCAGACGCTCCCTCGGATCAGCATCGCGGGACGGCAGCATCCAGCAGCGCGCACGGGCGCTGCAGTGGGATCGGCACCGCTGGGTGCGTGACTGTTAAGGGATTACGCGGCGTGTACTGCTCGGCCCTCAGTGGTTAGCACCACGATCAGGCGTCTTCCCGGCGGGATGCCGAAGCCATCGGAGAATGCCGGCTCATCATAGCAAGCGTGATGCTCTCCTGGTACAATTCCCCACGCGCTCTCAATGTCAGAAGAGACCCACCTTGCTTCGCCTTGGCGCTGGCACACGCCTTCTCAGGGTCGTGTTCAGCCAGGGGAGCAGGACATCAGTGTGTACGGGCCCATCTGACACAAGACTCCGTCGTCACTATCTGTGTGTAGACTCACTACCATTTGCGGGCATCGCGAGCAGTCGAGGACGGAGTCCTGCACAGGATCATCTTGAGCTGCACGGTCACAGACCAGTAATCTCGCTCTCATCAGACGCATGAGGGTCCGGACCCGTGCCACATCCTGTGGCAGATTCACTTCGCATCAAGCCGGAAGATTGCGTATCTTCCTTTGCTGTTGCGGCGGGCTGCTGCCCGCAGCGGCGGAGACACCGGGGGCGACGCCTAACGCCAGCACCTCGACGTCAGACACTCATCAGTCTGGTCTCACTTCCGCACGCGTAGCATAGATGTGTCCGGCGCGCGCGCAGCAGCCACCGCACCCACCTGCAGGTGGCGGGACTGCGGGAGGCCGCGTCCATCTGCTGGGACTGTTCGGGAGGCACGTGAGCCGCCTGTGTGTAACACTATGCTGGGCAACGCGGCGGATGACGTATTACCGCGCACGCCCGCTCGGGCGACAGCCTTATTATGTGTGGTCGCCCTGGCCGACGACTTGTGTGTGGCGCCCATGTCAGGGGAAGCCTTCGCTGCGCGCGGGTGGGCTGATGCCGTAACGCGCGCGCGGTGATCAGCTCCACCGCTACCGGGCACCTGCCGGACCGTGTGGCCACAGAACCGCAGCGGCGGACGGAC
>BNJT01000565.1_pt1 | contig 19787 bp, 16 predicted proteins | sample 8540491 | NCBI WGS metagenome assembly BNJT01 (sample SAMD00202455, study PRJDB9452) | human saliva metagenome | host: Homo sapiens | reverse complement strand
ACTATACGTTTGCAGATATTGCTATCTGGTCTTGGTATGGACAGTTAGTTCAAGGAAAACTTTACCAAGGTTCTGCAAAATTCTTAGATGCCTCAAGTTACCAGAATTTAGTAAAATGGGCAGAAAAAATTGCCAATCGTCCAACTGTTAAGCGTGGCTTGGAAGTAACTTATAAAGAAATCAAATAGCAAAAAAAGTCATCTTCGGATGGCTTTTTTTGCTACAGATTGAGGGAAAGGGGCTTGCAGTTATCAGCTTTTGTGCTATAATTGCTATAATATAGTAAAGATCAAGAGGAGTGTGAGGAAGTGGAAAAGAAAATTGTGAAGGATATTTTGTTTTTATCTCAGGTGTCTCAGCAGGCAAGTCAGGAAGACCTTTATCTTGCCAGAGATTTGCAGGATACACTCTTAGCAAATCGTGAGACTTGTGTTGGTCTAGCTGCCAATATGATTGGGGATGCAGAGGCGCGTGATTATCTTTAATCTTGGCTTGGTTCCCATGGTCATGTTTAATCCAGTGCTCCTGTCCTCTGAAGGACCTTATGAGACAGAAGAATGCTGTTTGTCCTTAGTAGGTGTGAGACCTACTAAGCGTTATGAAACCATAAGGGTTGCCTATCGTGATAGCAAGTGGCAGGAACAGACCATTACCTTGACAGGATTTCCAGCTCAGATTTGCCAGCATGAACTGGATCACTTGGAAGGACGAATCATTTAGGAGGAAAGCAAATGAAACGAATAGTCTTTGAACTTATTTTTTTATCGCAACGACCTGGTATATCTTTTTTTACCGCCTCTTAATCTAACCAGCTGGGAATTTCTCTTTTTTTCCTCTGTGGGCATTTGCTTCTTGTAGCAATCTTATTTGGCTTTGGCAGGGGAATAAATCTGGTCAAAAACAGTTCATGTGCGCCACGGAAAGGCGGAAGCTGCCTTGAAATTTTAGAGGTTTTCAAAATCAATCGGTTAGGGAAAAATTCTTTTTAGCTTCCATTGGAGGAATTCTTCTCTTGGCAGCTTTGGTTTCCTTGGTGACTTCTAGCATTTTTCAGGCTAAAAATTATGCCAATGTAGTCACGGTTACGGAAAAAGATTTTACTGAATTTCCTAAGACTGATACCAGTAAGGTTCCTATTCTAGATAGAAGTACTGCTGAAAAAAATTGGTGACCGCTACTTGGGTTCCTTAACGGATAAGGTGTCGCAGTACGTAGCAGCAGACACATATACCCAATTGACGATTGATGGGAAGCCTTATCGGGTTACGCCACTAGAATACGCAGACCCTATCAAATGGTTTAACAATCAGGCCAAGGGAATCGGCGAGTATATCAAGGTAGATATGGTAACAGGCAAATGCTGACTTGGTGGACTTGAAGACACCAATCAAGTATTCTGATTCAGAGTATTTTAACCGCGATGTCAAACGTCACCTGCGCTTTAAGTATCCCAACCAAAGATCTTCAAGACTCCATCATTTGAGGTGGATGATGAGGGTAATCCTTTCTATGTAGCAACGGTTTACCAAAAAGCAATTTGGACTTGCGGTTCCCTCGTCCTGTTTCAGTCATCATCTTGGATGCCACAAATGGAGAAACCAAGGAATACAGCTTAGCTGAAGTTCCAGAATGGGTGGACAGGGTCTATCCAGCTGAGGAAACCATCGAGCAAATCAACTACAACGGCAAGTACAAGGATGGTTTCTTGAATGCCATGATTTCCAAGAAAAAAACGTGACCCAGACTACCAAGGGCTATAATTACTTTGTCTATCGGTAAATGACATCTATCTATACACAGGTGTGACATCAGCCAATGCAGATGAAAGTAATCTTGGTTTTCATCCTTGAAAAATATGCGGACAGGAGAAAGTCACTAAGTACAGCTTGGCTTCAGCGACAGAAGAATCAGCCCGTGAATCAGCCGAAGGTGCTGTTCAGGAGAAATCCTACAAGGCAACCTTCCCAATCCTCATCAACCTCAATGACAAGCCTCTCTACATCATGGGCTTTGAAGGACAATGCTGGCTTTGGTCAAAGAGTATGCTCTGGTAGACGCAGTCGAGTACCAAAATGTTATCGTTGCTACGACAGTGGAAGAGCTGCTCAGCAAGTATGCCAATAAAAACGACCTTGAAATTGACAATGCAACGACAGAAAGTATCAAGGGTCTGGTAGCAGACCTCAAATCAGCTGTTATCAAGGGCGATACCGTCTACTTCTTTAAAGTTGATGGCAAGATATACAAGGTCAAGGCCTCAGTATCAGATGACCTTCCTTACCTTGAAAATGGTAAAGCTTTTGAAGGTCAAGTAGGAAAAGACAATTATCTCAAGACCTTTAAAGTCCAGTAATACTCTTCGAAAATCTCTTCAAACCACGTCAACTTTATCTGCAACCTCAAAGCTGTGCTTTGAGCAACCTGCGGCTAGTTTCTTAGTTTGCTCTTTGATTTTCATTGAGTATAAAAAAGGTTTATTTAAGAAATATATGTTATAATAAGGTAAATTAAGCCTAATGGAGGACAAAGAAATGGGTTTTTATGTGATGCTTGCTTCAATGTTACTCGGACTGCTCGCTTTGAAGATAGGTTTTTCTCTGTTTAAGGAGAAAAAAGATAAATTCTTATCTATCTTAACAAGCTTAGCTGGAATATCCCTTGTTCTCGTGGCTATCTGGTTAGGATGGCCAAAATAACCAAAGAAACCTCGCTCAAAACGAGGTTTTTTAGATGAATTTCTTGGTAGCGGCTAAAAAATATGCTACATTATTAATATGAAAATTTTAATCCCAACAGCAAAAGAAATGAACACAGACTTGCCAAGTATCGAAGATGCTCCTTTAAAACCAGAAAGTCAAGCTGTACTTGATGCCTTGACCCTCTATTCTGCTAGTCAATTGGAGAGTTTTTATAAGGTATCAGACGAGAAGGCTGCGGAAGAGTTTCAAAAATATTCAGGCTTTGAAAAAGGCAAACTGCTCAACACTACCCAGCCCTGAAACTTTTTGATGGGCTTATGTACCGCCATATCAAGCGAGATAAATTGACTGAGGCAGAACAAGCCTATCTTGAAAATCATGTCTTCATTACCTCGGCTTTGTACGGGGTCGTTCCAGCCTTGTCACCTATGCCTCCTCACCGTTTGGACTTTTTGATGAAGTTAAAAGTCGCTGGTAAGACTTTGAAGAGCCATTGGAAGGCAGCCTATGATGAAGCTGTGAAGCAGGAAGAAGTGATTTTCTCTCTCTTGTCATCAGAATTTGAGACTGTATTTTCTAAGGAAATCAGAGATAAGATGCTGACCTTTAAATTCATGGAGGACAAGGGCGGTCAGCTGAAGATTCACTCAACCATTTCCAAGAAAGCGCGTGGTGCCTTCCTAACGGCTTTAATAGAAAATCAAGTACAGACAGTAGAGGAAGCTCGTCGCTTAAGCTTTGCAGAATTTGTCTACAGAGAAGACCTGTCACAGCCACAGGAATTGGTTTTTGTTAAGGAAGTATGAAAAGAGAAAAATTCAAATTGAGGCTCAACTTCTTCGTTTCTAAAACGCATGAGGTTGGATAAAGAGTCTTTAAAATCAGAAAAATGCATATTATCAGATATTGAAAAAATTTGATGATATGCATTTTATTTTTCTAGAGTATTTTGGAGATGTTTATACTTTAATTTTTACTAGGATTGAAAGAAAAAAATTAGTCATTTCCTATCTTTTTCTATTGCTTTATTGGCTATCATTTGTTATATTAAAAAGTGTAATTATTTTTTTATTTAATGACGTAAGTGTTACACTTTTTTTAGACAGAAAGGAGTATTTTTTTGAACAGTAGATGTAAACGCTTACGTATATAGTGAAAGGATTTAGGACTTAATGGATAAAGGATTGTTTGAAAAAAACGTTGTAAATATAGTATTCGAAAAATTTTTCATTAGGGGTTGCTTCTGTCATGATTGGTGCAGCTTTCTTTGGAACTAGTACTGTTTCTCGCAGATTCTGCTCAAAGCTAGGTTCTACAGCAAATATGCCAGCAGATTTGGCTGCAGCTCTTGCTAAATGCTAAAGAGGACGGTGGGCACGACTTTTGAAGCACCAAAAAGCTGGTGAAGACCAAGGTTCTCCTGAAGTAACTGAAGGGCCCAAAGACTGAAGAAGAATTGCTGGCAAAAGAAAAAAAGAAACTGCAACAAGCTCAGCAGTTTCAGATACTCTTCCTGAAGAACTACGTGGAAAAACTTGATAAGGCTGAAGAAAAATGGGTCACACTGCCTCAAAAGAAGAACTAGAAAAAGAAGATAAAAAGTCTAGTCCCAGAAGATGTTGCTAAAAACAAAAAAATGGTGAATTAAACTATGGTGCGACTGTCGAAATTAAAAAGCGCTGCAGGGGATTGGCACTGGTATCGTTATTGGGAGAAAAATCTCGTTTTATCTGTTTCTCATAACTTTATCAAAGATGTTCCAGATGGTAATAATCGTAAGGTAGCTGATAATGTTGAGAGTGATGGAGATGTCTATACAGTTTCTTACAAAGGGAGCACCGGACGTCAAATTTCAGTAAGAATGATGTGAAAACACTGGGATCGTGAAGGCTTCCTCAAAGGATATAAAAAAATGATCTGGCAATTGTTAAGCTTCGTACACCTCTTGCAAATGCTCCCGTTGAAGTGACTGACAAGCCTGCAACAACTAAGGTAGGAGATAAGGTTCATGTATTTGGATATCCAAAAGGAGAGCTTGATCCAATTTTGAATACTACCGTTGAGGATATTAATAATCACGGAGAAGGTGTTCGTGGGAATTAGCTATCAAGGAAGTGAACCAGGTGCCAGTGGTGGCGGTATTTTCGATGAAAATGGGAAATTGATTGGTATCCACCAAAATGGTGTCTCTGGTAAACGTAGTGGTGGTATACTCTTCTCACCTGCTCAGCTAGAATGGATTCAAAAACTATATCAAGGGTATTGAAACAACGAAACCAGCTGGTCTAGATGCTCTCGATAAACAAGTGGAAAAGCAAGGAAGAAAAAAACCAGCGGACAAACTAAGAGAAAAAAACCAGCTGAGAACCCAATGATTCAAACCAGCAGAAAACTAAACCAGCTGAGAACAAACAATGCCAGACATCTGAGAAACTAAACCGACTGAATCAAAAGAAGTCACTCCAGAATGGAAAACAGTTGAAAAGAAAGAACAACAGGGAACAGTAACTGTCCGTGAAGAAAAAGGAGTTCGTTACAACCAACTAGCTTCAACTGCTCAAAATGACAATGGTAAAAAACCAGCCTTGTTTGAAAAAGATGGTTTGACAGTAGATGCTAATGGGAATGCTACCGTTGATTTGACCTTTAAAGAAGAATCCGAAACAGGTAAGTCTCGCTTTGGTGTCTTCATGAAATTTAAAGACACAGATAACAACGTTTTTGTAGGATATGACCAAGGTGGATGGTTCTGGGAATATAAGTCAAATGGAAGTGGACTTTGGTACCAAGGTAATCGTGTTGCAGCTCCTGTTAATGGTTCAACTAACCACTTGACGATTAGTCTCAAATCAGATGGACAACTGAATGCAACTAACAATGATGTGAAACTATTTGACACAGTCACCTTGCCATCTGCAGTAAATGACAAACTAAAAGATGAAAAGAAAATTGTTCTTAAAGCTGGAACCTACAATAGTAGTGAAAGAACAATTGTCAATGTCAAAACTGACAACCAAGAGGGAGTTAAAACAGATCAAGAATCCACTAAAAAAGAAAAGGGCGATACAGTAGATGATAGCAATGTAAAATACGACACTATTCAATCTACAGTATTGAAAGCAGTTATCGACCAAGCCTTCCCACGTGTTAAAGAATATGTTCTAAATGGAAACAAGCTCCCAGGACAAGTGCAACCAATTAATAAAGTTGTGATCAACAAGCACGCTGTGACTCCTGAAGTTACCTATAAAAAGGTCAATGCAACGACTGCTGAATATGAGATGAAACTCCGTGATGAGCCTAATCTAATCAATGCAGATATGACTGTTCGTTTGCAAGTAGTGGATAACCAACTTCACTTTGCTGTGACTAAGATTGTAAACTATAACCAGGTAACACCAGGACAGAAAGATTGATGATGAACGTAAAGTTACTCTCATCAATCAGCTTTCTTAGGAAATTCACTTGTATCTGTTTCAAGTGACCAAAGCAGGGAGCTAAGTTTGATGGGGCAACCATGTCAAACAATACTCACGTCAGTGGTGATGACCATATTGCCGTAACCAATCCAATGAAGGACTTGGCTAAGGGCTATATGTATGGATTTGTTTCTACGGATAAACTTGCTGCAGGTGTTTGGAGCAACTCTCAAAACAGCTACGGTGGTGGTTCGTACGACTGGACTCGTTTGACAGCATTCATAAGAATACTGATTGGCAAATACTAAACTATGTAGGAAATCCATAGTTCTGAATGGCAATGGGAAAAAAAGCCCATAAATGGGCAGTTGTCTTCCCAGAATATACGAAGGAACTTCCAAGTGCCAAGGTTGTTATCACAGAAGATGCCAATGCTGATAATAAAGTAGACTGGCAGGATGGAGCCATTGCTTATCGTAGCATCATGAACAACCCTCAAGGTTGGGAAACAGTTAAAGACATTACAGCTTACCGTATCGCTATGAACTTTGGTTCACAAGCGCAAAACCCATTCCTCATGACCTTGGATGGTATCAAGAAGATTAACCTTCATACAGATGGTCTTGGTCAAGGTGTACTTCTTAAGGGATACGGAAGTGAAGGACATGACTCTGGACACTTGAACTATGCAGACATCGGTAAACGTATTGGTGGTGTTGAAGACTTCAAGGCTTTGATTGAGAAAGCGAAGAAATATGGTGCCCACCTCGGTATCCACGTCAACGCTTCAGAAACCTATCCTGAGTCTAAATATTTTAATGAAGATATTCTTCGTAAGAATCCAGATGGTAGTTACAGCTATGGATGGAACTGGTTAGATCAAGGTAGTCAATATTGATGCTGGTTATGACCTTGCTCATGGGACGCTCTAGCTCGTTGGGAAGAGTTGAAGAACAGAGTTGGGTGAAGGTCTCGACTTTCATCTACGTGGACGTTTGGGGAAATGGTCAATCAGGAGATAATGGTGCCTGGGCTACCCACGTTCTTGCTAAAGAAATCAACAAACAAGGTTGGCGCTTTGCGATTGAGTGGGGTCATGGTGGTGAATACGACTCTACCTTCCAACACTGGGCAGCTGACTTGACCTACGGTGGCTATACAAATAAAGGTATTAACAGTGCCATTACTCGCTTTATCCGTAACCACCAAAAAGATTCTTGGGTTGGGGACTACAGAAGTTATGGTGGTGCAGCTGACTACCCACTTCTAGGCGGTTATAGCATGAAGGACTTCGAAGGATGGCAAGGACGTAGTGATTATAACGGTTATGTAACAAACTTGTTTGCTCATGACGTTATGACTAAGTACTTCCAACACTTCACAGTCAGCAAATGGGAAGATGGCAAACCAGTAACCATGACTGATAATGGTAGTACCTATAAATGGACTCCAGAAATGAAAGTCGAGTTGGTCGATGCTGCAAATAACAAGGTTGTGGTAACTCGTAAATCCAATGATGTCCACAGTCCACAATACCGTGAACGTACAGTAACGCTCAACGGACGTGTTATCCAAGATGGTTCAGCTTACTTGACTCCATGGAACTGGGATGCAAATGGTAAGAAACTTGCTAGTGACAAGGAAAAAATGTACTACTTCAATACTGAAGCAGGTGCAACAACTTGGACCCTTCCTAGCGACTGGGCAAATGGCAAGGTTTACCTTTATAAACTAACTGACCAAGGTAAGACTGAGGAAAAAGAAGTTGCCGTGAAAGATGGTAAGATTACTCTTGATCTAACTGCAAATCAGCCATATGTTCTCTATCGTTCTAAACAAACAAATCCTGAAATGTCATGGAGTGAGGGTATGCATATCTATGACCAAGGATTTAACAGTGAATCGTTAGATCATTGGAAGATTTCAGGAGATGCTTCTAAGGCTGAAATCGTGAAGTCTCAAGGTGCAAACCAAATGCTTCGTATCCAAGGCAACAAGAGCACAGTCAGCCTTACTCAGAAACTGACTGGTTTGAAACCAAATACTAAGTATGCTGTTTATGTCGGTGTTGATAACCGTAGTAATGCTAAGGCAAGTATCACAGTGAATACTGGTGAAAAAGAAGTGACTAGCTATACCAATAAGTCACTAGCTCTTAACTATGTTAAGGCATATGCCCATAATACTCGTCGTGACAATGCTACAGTTGACGATACAAGTTACTTCCAAAACATGTATGCCTTCTTTACAACAGGTTCAGATGTATCAAATGTCACTCTTGACTTTGAGTCGTGAAGCTGGTGATGAAGCAACTTACTTTGATGAAATTCGTACCTTTGAAAAACGAATTCAAATATGTACGGAGATAATCATGATACAGCTAAACAGGATCATTTCAAACAAGACTTTGAAAAATGTCGCTCAAGGTATTTTCCCATTTGTTATTGGTGGTATCGAAGGAGTTGAGGACAATCGTACTCACTTATCTGAAAAAAACATGATCCATATACACAACGTGATTGGAATGGTAAGAAAGTCGATGATGTTATCGAAGGAAATTGGTCACTGAAGACAAATGGGTCTAGTTAGCCGTCGTAAACTTGGTTTACCAAACAATTCCTCAAAAACTTTCCGTTTTGAAGCTAGGCAAGACCTATCGTGTAACCTTTGAATACGAAGCAGGATCTGACAATACCTACGCCTTTGTAGTCGGTAAGGGTGAATTCCAGTCAGGTCGTCGCGGTAATCAAGCAAGCAATTTGGAAATGCATGAATTGCCAAATACTTGGACAGATTCTAAGAAAGCTAAGAAGGTAACCTTCCTCGTAACAGGTGCAGAAACAGGCGATACATGGGTAGGTATCTACTCTACAGGCAATGCAAGCAACACACGTGGAGACTCTGGTGGTAATGCGAACTTCCGTGGCTACAATGACTTCATTATGGACAGACTTCAAATTGAAGAAATTGTTTTGACAGGTAAGATGATGGCAGAAAATGCTGTTAAGAACTACCTTCCGACTGTTTCGATGGAGAACTATACTAAAGAAACAATGGATGCTTTGAAAGAGGCTGTCTTTAACCTTAGTCAAGCAGACGATGATATTAGTGTAGAAGAAGCTAAAGCAGAAATCGCTAAGGTCAATGCTCTTAAAGATGCTTTAGTGATGAAGAAAACAGCTCTTGTGACAGATGACTTTGCAAGCCTAAGCGCTCCTGCTCAGGCTGGTGAAGGTCTTGCAAATGCCTTTGATGGAAACTTATCTAGTTTATGGCATACATCATGGGGCGGAGGAGATGTTGGTAAACCAGCTACAATGATCTTGAAAGAACCGACTGAAATTACTGGTCTCCATTATGTTCCACGTGGTTCTGGTTCAAATGGTAATTTGAGAGATGTGACTCTTGTAGTAACTGATGAAACAGGTAAGGAACATACCTTCAATGCAACAAATTGGGCTGACAATAACAAGCCTAAAGATATCAACTTTGGCAAGACGATCAAAGCTAAGAAGATTGTTCTAACAGGAACACGCACTTACGGAGATGGTGGTAATCAATATCAATCAGCTGCAGAATTGGTCTTCACTCGTCCACAAGTGACTGAAGCAACTCTTGATACATCGGCATATGAAGCGGCCTTAGCTAAAGCTCAAAAATTGACCAGCAAAGAAAATCAAGAGGAAGTAGCAAGTGTTGTTTCCAGCATGAGATTTGCAACAGATAACCATCTCTTAACAAATAGAATGATTAAATACTTTGCAGATTATCTCGACCAATTGAAAGATGAAACACCTACTCCAATTCCAGAACCGAAACCTGAAACTCCAACATCAAGCAAAGATGAGGAGACAGTCACCGAAGTTCTCGGAAGTGCCTGAGTGTAAACGGTGCCGATTGGCAATCAGCTCAGGTAGACAGAAGCTAGCTCCAACACTGAAGCAGCTGTCAAAAGGGGCTCAGAATTTACTGGTAGCGTCAATGCAGCAGAATCAGCTGTCCATGAAGTTCCAGAATATACAGGTGCAATGGGAACAGCAGGTGACCAAGCAGCACCTACGGTAGACAAGCCAACTGAAGAGGTTCGTGTCTTATCAGATAAATCAACAGGAGTTGTAGTTGCAGGACTAGCAAGAGATTTTACACCAGACATGCATCTTCAAGTTCAAAAAGTAACAGATCAAAGCCTACAAGGTATGGAATTTGATGATTATGCTCTTCAGTTGGTAGATAAGGATAATCATAAGGTTCAGCCGAAAGGTGCAGTCCTTGTTAGAGTACCAGTTTCTGGTGAAGTGGCTGGGGTGTACTATACTGCATCAGGTGAGTCAGTAAACTTTACAAATAGTCAAGGAACAATTGAATTCACAACTAGTCAACTAGGACATTATGCAGTAGTTTATAAACCAGTTTCTAAACAACAGAGCCCATTAGCTGATGAGCCTGGAGGAAATGCACAAACTCCATCTACTGAGGAAGCAGGAGGAAATGCACAGACTCCATCTACTGGGGAAGTAGGAGGTAAGACACAGACTCCATCCAATGAGGAAGTTGGAGGTAAGTCACAAATTCCATCAACAGATCAATTCAATCAGAAGCAGCAGAGTTCAGCAGCACAATCAGTTGATAGGTCTAAACCAAGAATGAAGATAGAAGAAGCAAAAGAAGAAATGAAGGCTAAACTTCCAGACACTGGAACTAGCAAGTCAGATCATCTTTTCTTCCTTGCCAGCATCAGTCTAGCATTGTCTGCTCTATTTCTTGCAAAGAGAAAAGAAGATTAGAATATACAGGAGTTTTCATTAAAAGGGAGCTCAAACTCTCTGCTTGTTCTAGTGGAGAAAAAAGAATACCCAGAGAGGACCTCTAGGTTCTCTCTTTTTCTAAAGGGAAATGAGAACGTTTACGATTGTGAGCGTATGAAAGGAAATAAGAAAAAATGGGAAAACATTTTTTTGAGAAACGGTGTCATTATAGTATTCGTAAATTTACGATTGGTGCAGCTTCTGTTATGATTGGTGCTAGTATCTTTGGTGCTGGCATGGTTCAAGCAGCTGAAACAGAAGGACCTGCTGAGACAGAAGGAACAATAACACAGGCTCAGCCTCTGGATAAGCTGCCAGCAGATATAGTAGCAGCTATTGAAAAAGCAGAAACTACCACTACGACAGGGGATAGTGAAACTCAACCAAGTGAGACAGAAAGTCAGCCTGAAAATACGGGGACAGTTACTCCTGTAGCAAAACCAGCTGAAACTGTCACTCCTAAGGAAGAAGTGACTCCGAAACCAGCAGTTACACCTAAAGAAGAGGTGGCTCCAGCTGTAAAACCGTCAGAAACTCCAGTGGCAAAAGATTTGGTTGCAACTCCTGATGTCAATCATTTAGAAAATGCGACTGTTACAGCTTCAAACCAAGAAGCTCAGACACAAAATACTGTAGACAAAGCAATCGATGGCAAACCAGAAACTCACTGGGCAACTGACCGAGATGTTGTGAATCCAACAATCGAATTTAAATTTGAAAAGCCAACCTTGATTAAACATGTTGAGATTGATTGGGATCGCCGTGCTCGTGGTGAACGAAATGATCCAAACATCAAATCTTGGAATCTCTATTATGCAGGTCAAGAAAATGTGAATGGTTCGGGAGTTAAAGAATGGAAATTAGCCTATCAAAGAACAGGAAGTCCACTTCTTGATGAAAAAGTTGACTTGAAAGAAGCTATTCAAGCCAAGTACCTCAAACTTGAAATTACAGATTACCAAGCTGGTACTATGAACTGGAAAAATGTGGGTATCCAAGAAATCCGTGCCTACTCAAATATTCCAGATACCAGCAAACCAACAGACATTCGTCAGGTGACAGAACTAGCAGTTGCTAAAGATGGAAAATCACTTGTATTGCCTAAATTGCCTGGTCAAGTTAGTTTGATTGGAAGTAACAAGCAAGGAGTTGTCGACCTTAATAATAAAATCTATAAACCTTTAACAGATCAAACTGTTAAGGTCATGGTCCAACAAGTCAAAGATAGCCATACCTTTACAAAAGAATTTGAAGTTCTTATTAAAGGCTTGTATGCAGACGAAGGCGTTGGAACCAAACCAGCAGTTGCACCAGCAGTTCAACAATGGTATGGAACTGAAGGAAAAACGTCAATAACATCAGATACAGTGATTTCAGTTGGCGATTCTGGATTTGGTCAAGAAGCTAAATTCTATCAGACTGACCTTGAAAGTCGTGGCTTAGAAATTGCAACAGGTAATCAGACAGCTCAAAAACGAATTGAATTTAAAAAGGTTGAAGACAAAGGCTATGGCAAGGAAGGCTATGGTATTAGCATTAAAGACGGAGTCATCACAGTAGAAGCTGCGACAAATGCAGGTGCCTTTTACGCAACTCGTACCCTTCTACAAATGGGCGAAAATAATTTGCAAAATGGTGAAATCCGTGACTTCCCAAGCTTCAGCCACCGTGGTTTTATGCTAGATACAGGTCGTAAGTTTATCCCTTATGATACGATTGTAGACATCATGCTAAACATGGCCTACTACAAGATGAATGACTTGCAGTTGCACCTAAATGATAACTATATCTTCTTAAAAGAGCACTTGGCAGGTAAGAACTTAAGTCCAGAAGAAGAACTGAAGTATGTTCTAGAACATGCCAAGACAGGCTTCCGTGTGGAGACAGATATTGTCGGTAAGAATGGTCAAAAATTAACATCAGATGAGCACTATACTAAAGAAGAGATGCAAAATCTGATTAAACTTGCTAAGGCCTTGCATATCAATCTAGTACCTGAAATTGATACACCAGGTCATGCTCTGTCATTTGTCAAAGTTCGTCCTGACCTCATGTATCAAGGTAGTCTGAGCGATTACAGAGGTAAACATAACGTAGAGCGCGTAGCCATGCTCGATCTAGATAATAAATACGATGAAACGCTGGCTTTTGTCAAATCAGTTTATGACAAACTCCTAGATGGACCAGATGCACCGCTTCATGGCGTATCTACCGTTCATATTGGTACGGACGAATATTATGGTAGTAGAGAAAGCTATCGTCGTTATGTCAATGACCTTATTAAATACATTAAAGGAAAAGGATATACACCTCGTATTTGGGGATCGCTCAGTGCGAAACGAGGTAAAACAGCGGTTGATTGGAAAGATGTAGAAGTTGATATCTGGAGTATTGGCTGGCAGCAACCAAAAGAAGCTATTGCTCAGGGAGCTAAGATTATTAATATTACAGATATCCCAACATATAGTGTCCCAAGTGGTAGCAATAGCCAAACTGCTTATGGTGATTATGCCAATTATGAAATTCAATACAATCGTTGGACACCAAATGACTTCTCAACAGGTGGTGGCCCACGTCTAGAAGCTTCTAATCCTAATATCATTGGTGGTGGTCATGCAGTTTGGAATGATAACATTGACCTTCATGAAACTGGACTTACTTCTTACGATATCTTTAAACGCTTCTTCAAGAGTATGCAATCCACTGCAGAACGCACTTGGGGTTCAGATCGTGCAGCCAAGACCTATGCAGACCGTGTTCAACCAGCAAGTGTTTATGCACCACAATCTAATCCAGATAAGACCGTATCTGAAGAAGACTTGTTCAAGATTAATCCTGAGACTGTCAAAGATTACCTTGCTAAGAAAGTGAAGAAGACTGAAGCAGGATTGAATTTCGATAAGACAGTACGATCGAAGGTCTAGTTGGTGATGCGGGACCAAGTCATGTCTTGAAATTGGATGTTACTGTAACTGGTGACGGCCAACAAACCTTCTCAACAAGTGGTAATAATCAACTTTATCTTGCAGATAAAGATGGCTATCTTGCCTATACTTTTGAACAATTCCATATTCAATTCAACAAGAAACTTGAAAAGAACAAACGTTATCAAATTTCTGTTGTAACGAAGCCACAATCGACAGAAGTTTATGTAGATGGTGAAAAGGTTGAACGTATTGCAAATCCAGCTAATCCTCGTTTTGCTCATAATAGCTTGGTTCTACCACTTGAAACGATCGGTGGTTTCAAAGGAATCTTGCATAGTGCTGAGTTGTCAAATGAACCATTTGTCAATCCACGTTTGATTCCAAATGATCATTTTACAGTTTCTGCAACTAGTCAGGAAACACCAGGAACAGTAACAGAAGGAGCAGTAGAAAAAGCATTTGACAATGATCCAAACACCTTCTGGCATTCAAAATGGTCTGGACATCAAGCGCCATTCACAGTTGCTATGAACTTGAAAGCAAGTGAAAAAGTCAATGGTTTGACTTATCTTCCACGTCCAGGTGGTGGTAATGGTGTCGTGACCTCTTATGAAATTTATGCTCAAAAAGATGGTCAGAGGGTTAAAGTTGCTTCAGGAACTTGGGAAAATAATGCCAAAGAGAAAACAGTGAACTTTGATGCAATTGAAACGGATAAGGTAGAATTAAAAGTTCTAGCAGGTGTTGCAGGATTTGGTAGTGCTGCAGAAATTCAACTTCTGAAACCAGTTTCTACTACCAATGCAGAAGAGCCAGCTACTCCAAAAACACCTAAAGTTGAAGAAATGGGTGATGGTACAACTGAACTTGCTGATAACTTTGTAGCTAGCAAGCCAACAAGTGATGAAACAGTTGCTGCAGCAGCGAAAAGTCAAGATTACCTTAAGAAAGAGTACAAGGTCTTCCCAACGCCACAAAAAGTAACTTACGATGAAGGTGTTACAAAACTCTATAAACAAGTCAATCTTGTCATGGGAGATAATTTGGATATCTATACTCGTAACCGCTTGAAGAGTGTTTTACAAGATCATCAAATCTCATACACAAGCAGTCAATCAGCAGTGGCAGGTGCTACCAACATCTACCTTGGTGTTCATGGTCAACATTCACAGGCTGAAAAAGAAGTGTCTGGAATTTCTCAAGGACTCTTTGATAAGATTGATGCCTATGCCTTGTCAATCAAGAACAATACAATCTCTATCGTCGGTAAAGATACAGATGCTGTCTTCTACGGTTTGACAACTCTCAAACACATGCTTAATGAAAGTCAAGCTCCAGTCTTGCGTAACGTAACAGTTGAAGACTATGCTGAAATTAAGAACCGTGGCTTTATCGAAGGTTACTATGGAAATCCTTGGAGTAATGCTGACCGTGCAGAATTGATGCGTTATGGTGGTGACTTGAAGTTGACCCAATACTTCTTTGCACCAAAAGACGATCCATATCATAACAAGAAATGGCGTGAACTTTATCCAGAAGAAAAACTAGCTGAAATTCGTGAATTGGCGCGTGTCGGAAACCAAAACAAGACTCGTTATGTGTGGACCATCCATCCATTCATGAATAACCGTATCCGTTTTGGCAATGATGCTGACTACCAAAAAGACCTTGAAACTATTAAAGCTAAATTCACTCAATTGATGGATGTCGGTGTTCGTGAGTTCGGTATTTTGGCCGATGATGCCCCAAGTCCAGTTGGTGGCTACAATAGCTACAACCGCTTGATGAAGGACATGACAGACTGGTTGACTGAAAAACAAGCAACTTATGGTGGCCTTCGTAAGGAAATGATCTTTGTCCCAGGTCAATATTGGGGTAATGGCCGTGAAGATGAGTTGAAAGCACTCAATGAAAATCTTCCAACTTCAACCTCTATGACCCTTACTGGTGGTAAGATCTGGGGTGAAGTATCCGAAAAGCTTCCTCTCAACCTTAAGAACAACCTGACTGCAGGTGGTAAGACCTATCGTCCAGTTTCTCTATGGGTCAATTGGCCTGTTACAGATAACTCTAAACAACACTTAATCTTAGGGTGGTGGTGAGAAATTCCTTCATCCAAATGTTGATCCTAGTCTTCTTTCAGGGATTATGTTGAATCCAATGCAACAATCTGAGCCATCGAAGATTGCCCTCTTCTCAGCAGCCCAATATGCATGGAAACAATGGAAGTCAGAAGAAGAAGCCAAGAAAGTCAACGATATCGCCTTTAACTTTGTTGAAAATGGTAAGTTTACTGATAGTGAAGCATCTATTGCCTTCCGTGAACTTGGTAAACATATGATCAACCAAAACATGGATGGTCGTGTTGTGAAATTGGAAGAGTCTGTTGAACTTGCTCCGAAATTGGCAACATTTATGTCTAAGTTGAAAGCAGGTCAAGATGTCAGCGCAGAGCGTGAAGGATTGCGTGCGGAATTTGCTAAACTAAAAGCTGCAGCTCAACTTTATAAAGCATCTGGTGATGAAAAGATGCGTGCTCAAATTCACTATTGGTTGGACAATACCATTGACCAAATGGATGCCTTGAGTGCTCTCCTTGATGGTACAGAAGCTATTGCTACAAATGACTCTGCAAAACTTTGGGATAGTTACTATAAGGGCTTGAAACTCTACGAACAATCACAAACTTATACCTTCCACTATGTAGACCATGATGAAAAAGCTGAGTTAGGTGTTCAACATATCCGTCCATTCTTGCTTGGACTGCGTGAAATCTTGGCAACAGAAGTTCAAAAAGCCTTGCATCCAGACCAAGTTATCAGTACCTTTATCACAAACCGTACAGGTGTAGAAGGCGGACTGGCTGAGGTAACTGATGGAGATTTGGGAACTCATGCATTAATCAAATCGCCAAACAGTATCAAGACTGGTGATTACATTGGCTTGAAATTTAACAAAGCTGTTCCACTCCAAAACTTGACCTTTGCAATGGGAACTCAAGCAAATCCTCGTGATACCTTTAACAATGCTAAGGTTGAGTATCTCAATGAAAATGATGAGTGGGTAACACTTTCAGAACCAAGCTACACTGGAAATGAATCTCTTATTAAATATGAAAAACTCAATATTCGTGCCAAGGCTGTTCGAATGATTGCGACTTCAGATCGTGATAATACTTGGTTTGCTGTAAGAGAAATTGCTGTTAACCGCCCTGTGGAAGTTACTCGTGCTAAACAGGCAGCTACTGTGACGATTAGTCCAAATCTTATGTACAAGTACAATACGACAGTTGGTCAGATTACAGACGGTCGTGACAATACTGAAGCCATGCTTGCGAATGCTGATCGAACTGATACAACTCCAGTAAATAGTTGGGTACAACTAGACTTAGGCGAAGTCAAACCTGTGACTAAGGTTCGTCTCCATCAAGGTTCAGGAGATAAATTAGCAGAAGGTGTTCTTGAATATTCTGCAGATGGTAACTCATGGCAAGAATTGGATCGCTTGACTGGTGAACAAACCAAAGAAATCGAAACTCCAATTTCAGCTCGCTATGTCCGTATTCGCAACACTAAGAATACCAACCTATGGTGGCGTATAGCTGACTTTTCGGTTGAAACACGTACAGGCAATAGCCAATTGACTGATACAAACGTTGAAAACTTGAAGTCAACTCCAGTTTATGACAGCCTAGGTCGTTATAATATGCAAATTCCGAGCGGAAGCAAGCTTCCAGCTCATAGTTACTTGGGTATGAAACTTGATCGTCTTCACCAAGCTGAGCTTATTCAAGCAGTTGGTACAGAAAATCCATCCCTCAATTTGGAATATTCTCCAAATGCCCAAGAATGGTATCCAGCTAATCAAGTGACAGATAAGTCCTTGGTACGTTATGTTCGTTTGGTCAACAAGACTGACCAAGAACAAGCAGTGACAGCAACCTCTCTACTTGTTCAGACAAAAGAAGTTCAGCCAACCACACTTGATTCGACATCAATGGGAATCCATCCAACATATGGTAGAAATGATGTTCGTAAGATTAAGAACTTGGATCAATTGTTCGATGGAGTTTATAATAACTTTGTAGAATTCTCAGACTATGCTCGTAAAGACGGTCATATCACCTTGAAACTTGGTAGTGAACGTGACATTAAGAAAATTAGAGCTTATATTCAAGATGGAACTCAAAATTATCTGCGTGATGGTAAGATTCAAGTCAGTCAAGATGGCAAGACTTGGACAGATCTTGTGACAGTTGGTGACGGTGTTACTAATGAGACACGTGATGATTCCTTGACAGATGGTTGGACACATGATTCTAAGATGCCAGGAAACCGCTACATCGAGGGTGAACTTGCAAGTCCAGTTAAAGCCAATTATCTCCGTGTTCTATTTACAGCTAACTATGATGCTCGTTTTGTAGGCTTCACTGAGTTGGTTATCAATGATGGCGAATTCGTGAAACCAATTAATGACCCAACTGTTCAAGGAAACAGTGGTGAAAGCCAAGGTAATCTCTACACCAACCTTGTAGATGGTAAGGTATTGACTAGCTATAAGGCTGAGAAAGAACAAGGTGAGCTGGTCTACCACTTGTCAGAACCGACAGATGTGAACCATATCCGACTTGTTTCAAGTCTTCCGCAAGGAGTGAAGGCTCGAGTATTGGCTCGAACTCTTAAATCAGATAGAAGAGATTCTTGGTCAGAAATAGGTGAGATTACCTCAAGCTTCCAAACATTTGCTGTCCGAGATAAATCTCCATTATTGGATGTGAAACTTGTTTGGGAAGGAGGTAAACCAGAGTTCTACGAAATGACGACATTCCACCAAGAACTTCCAGAAGAACCAGCCAAACCAGCTCCAAATACAAGTAAGGGCGATGAACCAGCTTCAGTAGTAGAAGTCCCAGAATATACTGGTGGCGTAAATGGTGTTGAAGCAGCTGTTCATGAAGTTCCAGAATACACTCAAGCTATTGGCACAGCAGGTGATGGCGTAACTCCAGTAGTAGAAGCACTAGAATTTAAAGATGGTGTTAATGCAGTTGAGGCAGCTACCCATGAAGTTCCCGAGTATACTGAAGCTATTGAAAAAGCAGACAAGCTTCCAGCACCAGTAGTAGAAGTCCCAGACTTCAAGGGTGGCGTAAATGGCACTGAAGCAGCTGTCCATGAAGTATCAGAATATGAAGGAACAGCAAGTCATCAAGCCACTCCAACAGAGGAAAACTTGAAAGATTCTGTTGATAAAGTCGATGGAGATAAGATGAGCAGTGGCAATAGTGATGTTGAAACTACTGTTGAAAAGTCCGATGAATTTGCAAATGCATCAGTGAAAACAGATCAAGCACAAAAACAAGAACAACCACAATCATCAATTTCTAAAGTTAAAGATCAACTTCCAGCAACAGGTGGAAAAGAATCAGCTGCTTTAGTCTTGTTAGGTGGTCTTGGACTAGTTCTATCTGCTGCTTTTGTCAAAAAAGGGAAAAAGGATTAATACTCTTCGAAAATCTTTTCAAACCGCGTCAATGTCGCCTTGCCGTAGATATGTATTTCTGACTTTGTCAGTCTTATCTACAACCTCAAAACAGTGTTTTGAGCAACCTGCGGCTAGTTTCCTAGTTTGCTCTTTGATTTTTATTGAGTATAAGAATTCGAAAAAGAGTTATTCAATGATCCCGGATAAACATTAATGTCACAATAAAACCACACAGTGATTTCAGTATTGAGCATCATCAAGCTGAAAGCAACACTGTGTGGTTTTTGAATAGTTGATAGTTTCGGACTAGATTCTTTACAATTGTTAAGGTTCTCGTTATAGGATACTTACTCCCTCTTTTTTTGTTATATTAAAATTACAAAAAAAGATTGCAATTTCTTGATCGTTTTGATATATTCAATATATACAAAAAAACAAACTTGATGCTTAGTT
>BNJT01000251.1_pt1 | contig 19806 bp, 37 predicted proteins | sample 8540491 | NCBI WGS metagenome assembly BNJT01 (sample SAMD00202455, study PRJDB9452) | human saliva metagenome | host: Homo sapiens | reverse complement strand
GATAGCCCACCAGAAGCTCTAGAACCACCAGTGCCTGCCTTATCGTCGAAAGTCAGAGAGATGTACTCTTCTTTTAAGGCATCGAACTCATAAGCAATAGCTTTCTTGAATGCATCGACATTATGCTTCCAACTCTTGAGATTGACCGTGTCGCCCATATTGACCACTTGCCCATCAAGTTCATAAGCTTCAATCTTGATAGCATCAGAGACCTTGTCAATTCCCTCATTTGAGAACTTAGACTGTGCCCACTTCTGCAACTCTTCAACAGTTTTAGCATTGTTGTTCTCATACTCTTTTTCATTGATATAAGGATATGAGTTGATAAGAGGACTATCAACAGTCACTCTGATAGTCGTTTCTTTTTCAGCGCCTTCAGGTTTAAAAGTCGACTTTGCGTGAATTCTTGTGATAACATTCTGACTGTTTTTTGTGCGTTGGTAGTCCTTCAGATTTTTGTGCGTTGTAATAACAACACCACGATTCTCACCACGACTCTTCTTGACAGTCATCGCAAAATTATCACGAACCAGCTCACCTTCCCACGTCCCGACAATACTATGCTTGCCGTCAAGCAATACAGAGTACAGAGTTTCTGTTTCAGTCGTGTTGAAGGTCCTACGATCCTGGATATCGCTATTGAAAGAAAAAACTCCCAAAGCAGTTTTGGTATTTTGAACCATGCGAGAAAGAGCCATGCCACAGCTCTGACTAGTCACACTTACTGGTGTGATAGAACGTTGCATCACATCGTCTGAAATGTGATAGGCTGTGATTTCCAGATGATCATTGTGTTCAATAGGTTTCTTAATGCGAAATAGCTGCGCACCAAGAACAGGAGTCGGCGCTTTTATCAACATATCTTCTTGAATAAGTTGATAAATACCAGAGTCAGAAATAGGATATTTAACAGTTAAGGTGAAATCGCCATTCATGATCTCTTTAACAATCGCCGAAGTGGCTTCATGAAGTGGATCCCCGTTCCACCGAACAGTTTTCACATCTTTATTAAGTAGATAAAGCAATTATGCCCACCCCCAAATCGTTTCTATCTCAAGTGTTTGAATACCTGGACCTAGAATAACCCCAACATTCTTCAATTTCGCTGGATCAACTGTGATAAAATCCCCTGACCACTTAACTGGCTTTCCTGTTGTGGTCCTAAAGCTTGGATTGTCTGGATTGTTGACCATTACAAGCGATTCTGTGAGGCTTTCAAGCCTAATGACCTGACCAGCTATTGTAAACGAAGTCTCAACAGCGCTCTGGCCAACGATTGTGATTTTAGGGAAGGCAAGAGCAGAACCTTGAACAGTCAAAGTCCCACTTTTTGTTAAAGTTTGCGTGTCACTTTTTTTGAAAAACTTGGTTGGATGACAAGTAAATTTCACATCTACCGTCCATGCACCAAAATCATCTTTAATAATTTTAAAATCATCCACTTTATAGCACCAATATTTCACGCTTGGCTCTTGTTCATTCTCCAACCAAAATTTTTCACGATTTAACAGAGAAGAAAAACGGTATAACTCTTCATCTGTTGGGTTAATTAAGCTGATATGGTAGCTTTTTTCAATCACCCCACGATGTCTATTTGATTGAACAATTGCACCACTGATTCCATCATGTTCTAAAAGACTGGTTTTTGAGGAGGATACGATGACTTGTGGTCGTGTTTCAACCAGAATCTCACATTTAAATGATGATGTTTTCACTCCATCGATGGTTAACTCATTAATTTTTGTCATCCGAAACCTCCTCTCAAATTAGTTTTTCTTTGTAGTTCTTCAGCAATACGTGTTCCAACTGCGTCAGCTAGTCTATTCAAATCTGCTTCTTCTCTGATGGTTACACCTGAGAAGTTTACATTGATGCTATTCGATGTATTCATCGTATTAGCAATACTTTGTCCAATCGCACCAAGAGTTGACTTGTTGAGTGGAAGGATTGCTTCTGCACCAGCTTCTCCACCAACCATTGCTCTATTTCCATTCATTCCAAATAAAGTTGGTTTGGTCATGATACCACCCTTCGCATACCACTCAATAGCGATGCTTGGAACGCCCTGACTTAACCAGTCCAAAGGATTGGCTGAACCACTCACTGAAAAGTGAGGTAGTGGAATATGTGGCCAACTGATATTGAAATTGAATAGATTTTTAATAGCTTGTATAGCGCTAGATACTGCATTTTTAGCACCATCAATAGCATTTGAAATAGTTGATTTGATAGAGTTCCAAATATTGCTAGCAGTAGATAAGATTCCATTGAAAACATTAGAAATTGAACTTCCTAAGTCTCTAAACAGGTTAGAACCCATAGATGTCAAACTAGTCCATAAATTTGAAAGAAAAGAAGTGAAGTTCTGCCACAATGCCTGTGCTCCTGTAACTAGATTTTGAAAGATTCCAGTTAACCCAGCCACAAAGACAGTCCATAATACTTTTCCTGTCTCAGTAATGTTCGTCCATAGATTTGAAAGCCATGTAACTAACGCTTCCCATGCTCTTATTGCAGTAGTCGATATCTGTGACCATAATTCTGAAATCCAGTTTGCAAATCCATCCCATAAATTTTGAAGCCATTCGGATATCTCTCCCCAATTCATAATTGCCTGTATGATCAGAGTTATGACGGCAATAGCTGCAACTATTGCGGCGATGACAATCCCGATTGGAGCTCCTATAGCCCCAATCGCAATAACAATTGGAGCGAGAGCTCCAAGTAAAGTCATAACGGCCGCTGTAACAAGTCCAAGAATAACGATTGTTTGTTGATCGCTTTCGTTCAAATTTGTAAACCACTCAACAGCCTTATCAAGTAAGTCAATAAGTGGTTCTAATGCTGGAATAAGTGTTTCTAGCAGTTTACCGCCTACCTCAGCAAGTCCTTCTTTCGCTTTGTTGGAATATGTTGTTAGTTTATCAATCGGATCTACCGTCTCATCAAATGTTGTTGAAACAGTACCTGATGAGGATTTAGCTGCTTCAGCTAAATCACTAAAACTAAAGGCCCCGCGTTGTATAGCATCTACCATACGTGGTGCCGCCTTGCTCCCAAAAACTTCCAAAGCAATACTCAAAGCTTTTGTTTTACTAGTTGAATTCTGTATTGCATTGACAGTTTCGTTCAATCCGTCCGTCAAGGACTTCCCATCTTTGGCATAGTTTACTGCGGCTTTTGAAAGAGAAGATAAAGCAGCAGAAGAGTCAATCCCGCTTTTTTCAAATCTACCAATTAATGTCGCTCCCTCTTCAAAAGATAATCCCAGCATCTTAATCTGTGGAGCTCCATCTATGGCTTTTTGAAAAATTGAATCATAAGATTGACCTGTGTCCTGGCCGACTTTGGTAACTGAGTCTAATACTCTTGCTAAATCCTCATTGGATAGTCCATAGGCATCGATTGCCTTTTTGGCATTTATTGCAGAGTTTGAAATATCTTCTCCAGTTATTTTTGAATACTTCAATAAATACTCTGCTGCAACTTTCAAAGTATCACCAGTAAGCCCAAATTGTGTATTGAGCTCACCAACTGCATCAGCAGATTCTTGAAATGTAGTCGCTGGTAACGATGTGGCAATTCCTTTTGCAATTTCCTGTAGTCCTAACAAGGCCTCCCCAGTCAGTCCAGTTTTTGTTGTAACAGTATCCATTGCTTCGTCAATCTCAGACCATGCATCTACCGTTTTTTTACCAGCATCAACCATTTTTTGACCTAGTTGTCCTGCTTTTTCAGCAACGTTCATCATTACGTCAGCTTTTAGATATCCTGTAGCTTCCTTAATACTTCCTGTTGCTGAACGGCTAGAATCCCCTAGATTACCCATTGCTTTATCAATCTTTAAAACTTCAACTTCTGCTTGCCCAATTTCATTTTGAAGTTGTCGCCATTCTTCTGTGCCGATTTTTTCCTTTCCTAATTCCGCTTGTTTCCGTTTCAACTCCTGGACCTTGTCCTTGGCTAATGAAGATTGTTTGCTTAATAACTTCATTTTTTGTTCGGACAACTCTACATTTTTAGGATCTAATTCTAGCTTCTGGTTGACGATGTCAAGTTCTTTTGCGACATTGTTGATTTCTTTATTGAGATTTAAAATAGACTTTGGATTTCCGACATCCTCTATTCTCTTCTTTGTTGATTCCATAGCTCTATCAACAACTTTCATTTGAGATTCTACTTTGGCAATCTCAATCTGTAGTTTGTTCCACTGTGCTGAACCAACTTCTGATTCTCCAAGGGCTTTTTGTTGTTTTTTGAGTTCAAGTATTTTAAGAGCACCAACACGGGCTTGTTCTTGTAAGTTTGTTAATTTTCTAGTTAATAGTTCAACGTTGTCTGGATCCATTTTCAATTGTTTGTTGATATTTGTGAAATCCTTTTTCAAACTTGCAAGAGCGCTGTTGATCCCTTTTACAGATTTTTCAAATTCAACTGTATTAGCTCCAAATTTTACATACAGCCCTTCAAATGTCTCTGCCATTGATTACCTCCTTTCATTTTTAGTCAGACATTACATTTAGTAATTCTGCGTTTGATAATGTTTTCTTCTCATTTTCATTGACACTCATTTGATGTAATGTCCCCATCAAATAATTAAAATGTTGACTTTCTGCCCAAAAAACATCCATCCGATTTTCAAAAACAACCTTATAAATTTTTTCAGAAGTTATGACTTCTGTTGAGGCTTTTTTCTATCTTGAGGTACTTTCGCTCGGCTACGATTAAATTCATAGAACAAGTCAGAGAAGAAGGTGATGTCTAGCAAATCGCCAAACCATGGAGCAAGCGAAGCTGTTTCTGCAGTCATGTCATTCTGGACTAATCGTCCATTTTCGACTTCTCCGTATAGGCAAGGAATCACATCTGTCAAGAAATTCATGAAATCAGGGTCCATTAACAACGGTAATAGTTGAATCTTCTCATCATCAGAAAGGTCTGATAATTCAGTTTTGATTCCAGTTTTAGAAGCAAGTTGCGTATACACGCTAATTGCTTTTTGATTATCGTCAAAAAAGTTTCTTCCAGTCCGTTGTTCATACATTTTGATAGCAGGCAGAGAATAAAGAAAGCGCACCGTTTCGGTACGCTCTACTTCTTCTCCGTAGCTATCAAAGGTAATAAATGATAGCTCTTTTTTAATCATATTAGCCTCCTGGCACGATTGCTGTTGTTCCTAAAGCTTCATTGATAAAATCAATCAATTTCGTTGGGGTACTTGAAGCGAACAATTTATCAAATTTAGCACGGACAACCCCCTTGTCTGTATCACGCCATACAATTTCTGAAACAGGTTTTTTATCTGAATCTAGAATGAAATTGTTAGGTGACGCAGTACATGGAATTTCGATTTCTTTTGGTGTAGCAGAGCTTTCATCTGTTGTGGTGCTACCTTTTGGAGCCGATGCTTTCACATTGGTCCAGATGTGAAACTCTTCAACCTCAGAACCAAACTCATCTGTAACCGTTTCAGCATACCCCCAAATGAAATTCGTATTCACACCAGTATCAATGAGTGCTGGAGGAGTTGAATTTGTCAGCTTTTTACCCAAGTGATCAATCATGAATTGTTTAGGAATTTGATAAGTCGTGATTGATCCCTCAGTTGATTTCTTACCTTGAAGACGGACGTGCTCTACGTTATCTGCGTAGTATGCATTTGATTCTTGTGAAGTTTCAAAAGATGTTTTTCGCAATCCTGTAAATGGATATGGTGTTTTTAGATCGAGTGCGCCAGATTCTGTTTTTGAAATCTTAGCAAAGAATCCCATGGCATTACCATGAGTAACCTCTCGTGTGTCATATTTATAAGTCATTGTGACTCCTTCCTTAATTTGGTCTGATTTTTATTGATTTCATATTATTGAGAAAGATTTCTTTATTTTTGAGATAAGCTGGTCTGATGTGTTCTTGAGGTGCTACAAATCCACCATTTTTTGTTGCGTGGCCATTTTCTAACAAGTGAGCAAGCGACTTCTCTTTCCCATTGTTATATACTACAGCGATATCTTCAACGGTCTCGTGAGTCCATCCTTTTTCATATACTCCGTTTCTTCTAGGACTTCCGTCTCTAATGTCTCCAGCGGTGCTTTTTCCTGTTTTTTCTATGATTTCTAAAACTTGATTCTGAATATCGATTTTTAATGTTTTCACATTAACGCTACCACTTCCCACTTGTGAATACCTCGATTCTGTAAGTTGTAAGTAAGTAGTCTGTATCAGGCTGTTTTAGATTCAACTGACTAGGTTCACACATAAAATTAGACAACATCAATTCCTCAATGCTGTCTAGTTTCTTCTTGTGATAGTGACTGATTTGAATAGTCACTTTTCTCATGTGTACCGTGTCGTCAGCAGTAATACTACTACTCGGAGTTAAACGATAGTAAAGAATAACGTTGTCAGGAGAGGATTTTTCCTCACGTTCCATATAGAACACTTTTGATTTTAAAGTGTTTTTTTCTAGGATTTCTTGAATTTCTTGCCTGGTGAAGAACTTCTTAGCCATTATTTCAATTCTCCTAATTCAATTATCGTGTAGTGGCCATCATCAGATTCAGTTCCAACATTTACCTTGTACTCTTTCCCTTTGTACTTCACGTAGTCTAAGGAATCTGTCACATAGTTAGAACGTATCCGAAATCTTGCTGTCAAAACTTGACCATCTGCCAAAGCTTTATCAAGTCTACGTTGATAGATCTTCTCTTTTTCAGCTTTGACTTTCTTTTCTACAACTTGTTTTTCAAAAACACCTTTCGACCTCTGTACGCTTATCGTAACAAAGGATGATTGATGTTCTAGATGATTTCATGATTTAACTCCATAAATGGCTTTTAATTGATAGAGAATATTTGTCAATTCTTCATCAATCCAGCTCATTGTTGTTGAGTTTCCTGTCATCAAGGATTTATCAAATCTCTGAACACATCTCAAATGTAACCAATCTAAAATTGTTTCTTTATCATCCTCTTCAATCTCATTCCATTCTGTCAATTCGCTATCTTCATCGATGCGAGTGATAGGAATGTTGTTTCTCGTTAGATATGAAATCCCACTATTTATGTAGCTTAAAAGTTGAGTGTCGAAGATCTCTTCTTCGACATCAACTTCAACCATTTCTTTAATCTGGTTAAGGATTGTCATTTTAGACTCCCCTTTCTATTTAAAATCAACCTTTTGTGAATTTCACAGCTGATTTGTACTGACCAAGTCGGCCACCAAGCACGCTAGCAAGTTCGATATGACGGCGATTCATCGTTACATCATAATCTTCAAAGCGGTCAGCAGAGACATCATCACCAATCATCTTATAAGCCTTGTCAGCAAATGCGATAATTGGGTTAGTCGCATCTTCCATCCAGTCATAGACATATACTTGGTAACCAGCAATGATATTTCCTGTTTGTGAAATTGGTGCGAATGGTTGTGGATCAATGTAGCGTTTTTCACCATCCTTAACCATTTTAAGTTTACGAGCAATGGTTTTTGAAGTTACCAAAATTGGAGTTGTATTTGCAGCAAGTTTATCAATCCCTTTGACGAGGTTTTCTAAACAGTATTGTCAAATTCCCCGTCAACACTGATTTCTTGTGTATCAAATAGTTGAGTAAGTGTTTCTTCTGCAATAGATTTAATTTCAGTGATTTTGTCATCATCATCACTATTCTTACCATCGCCGATAACAACAGCACGTTCAACTGCACGGATGAATCCTTGTGCTAATTCATTCATCACATAGTTGAAGTAAGCACCTGTTGTATCCTTCTTCAAGTCAGCATACTCAAAACTGTACTTGATGTAGACAGCTGCAGAGTTGATTGTATAATCGATAAATTCAAAAGATTCATCTTTCTTTGTTTTGCCTTTCTGATGACCTTTAGCTTTTGCTTGTTGCGTTTGAAGCGCAACACGTACTGCATAACGAGGATCTTTGGTTACATGGTTCAGGATACCGTCGTAATCATTAAATGCATTTTGGATAGCAATCAATACTGGTTCAGGTAAGATTTTGTTAACATCAGTCACACCTTTTTCAACCAGATTTGCTTCCCACGCTTTGCGTGCACTGTTTGAGCTTCCTTCGTTATCCATGAGGATTCGAGCGAAATCAAGTGCAGCTTCTTTTGTTTTTAAGTATTCCATTTGTGTCTTGCCTTTCTGTACTTCCTTAATAGACTTAGCAGCTTTACTAAGATTTTTTTCTTTTTCTTCAATTTCAACATCTAAGTTAGAAATTGTATTCTTGAGTTCCTCTGCTTTGGATGCCAATTCTTCTGCATCAGATTTCAACTGTGCAAGTTCTTCTTCTCCAATAGTTGCTGACTTCAATTTCTCTTCGATTGAAGCTTTTTTTAATTTGATCGCAGATAACTCATCTGATTGTTTTTGTCGTTCTTCCATCAATTCGACTAGTGTTTTCATTTTTTTCTCCTTTTTAAATTGTTGCAAGTTTACTCATGATGTCTTGCTTCATGTTCGCCTGAGCGATTCGCTTGTCAACCACAGATATATCAAATCCCTTAATATTATCAACGGTTGCTTGAGGATTGGCTGGCACGGTCACGACAGATATTTCAAAGATTTCAACTTCTTTAAAAATCCATCCACCGTAAGGTTGCTTAGCGTCAACTGGCTCATAATCATTAATAAAAAATCCAATGCTCAGGCTATCCAGTGCCCCCATCTTCATGAGGTCATAGGTTTTCTTGGCTTCTGGATCACTTAGATTGAATGTTGACCGTGTTCGCAGACCTTTTTCATCTACCGACAGCTCATGCTTACCGATTACACGATTGCGATCATGGTTCAAGCACATAGGTACGACCGTTTTGGTTTTCAGAGTGTTATCAAAACATCCCTTGGCCATCACATCACCGTCTCTGTCTGTATTGCCATAAGTGGAGGCATAAGCCTCAAAATGAAAGCCAGCTGACTCTTCCTCAACTGACTTTACTACAAAGGTTTTTAACTTTTCCATAGCCTACCTCCTTTCTTAAAATTTCTGCCAACCGCCCACCCTATTTTTAATTACTTTCACTCGGCTCGATACGAACTGCATTTAGATTAGTTTCGAACACCTCTCCACCTTCATATCCTGGAAGTCCTAGATAGGTTTCACGGAATTCATTTGAATTCATCAAACCTGCGTATTTAGATTTAAATCCACCTTCTACTAGATCCTTGAATGAAATCATGTCAGCCATATCAAAGAAGACCAAGAGCTTGTTTCCTTGTGTCCTTGCCGTCTTCGTGAAATATTTTCTATTAATTTCTTCAGAGAATACACGTTGATATAATTTCATAACGCTAGAATAGTAAGCTCTATATTGTTCTTCTGTGTAGTCACAAGTAAACAATTTTTCATTAATCCCATGAGCATGATAAAGTTGAGATTTCAGAAACTCCATTTCTTCTTTAGAAGCGGTTGAGTAATCTTTGTTTAATTCCATAAACTCTTCACCTTGCTCGAGATAGGCAATGCCACCATTTGCAGCAAGTTCCATCATGCTATCAACTCGACTCTTAGCTTGTTTCTTCAAATGTTCATCTGCTGCTTTAGTTGGTAATTTTAAGAATCCTCTCAACTTTGAATTCCCTCTGCCTAACTTTTCAGTTAACGCATCAAGGTTGATATCAATTAATTCTGTGATTTGGTTTAGTTGACTTGTCACGTTTAATTTAGGATTCTCAAAAACCCATACATCACTAAGAGGCAACTCAATCTCTACATCATCAATCATGATTTCAACTCTCTCTGCAGTCCATGATATTGTTTTCTTTGCAAGCCAAATTTCAATCAGTCGACCATTTTCCCAACGTGGAACAACGACTGCAACACCATCTTTCAGCATAGCTCTTGTTACATTTGCCCAAAATACAACTGGTACTTCAAGGGAATTTGGAGAGAAAGATAAAACATTTGCAAGATCACTATTTTCAAACCACTCCATCTTATCAACTCCTGTCGGATTTCGAGTGATTCTCACATGCTTGAATCGAACTTGTGCAGTATCTGTTGAAATCTTATTGTAGATATTATCTAAGTAAATCGAATTTCTTCTCCAATAATTCAAATTTCTTTGTAAATAGGTTCTTGTGGATTTTCTATTGCTTGGTCTAAAAATCCTAGCAAAAACCTCTCTTAGATTATTTATATATTTGTTCATTCTTCACCTCAATCAAAGTAATAACTCAAGTCTTCCTTGAGATTTTCGTAGCAAATAAAAGCATCTAACTGACTAGCAAATACGTCAATCTTTTCTTTTGCCTTTTCTTTATTTGGAAATACATTGTTATTCGCATCTATCTTGACACGAACATTTGCGTGGTTCCAAGTTGCCACAGGATCATCAAATATGATTTTCCCCATCTTAGCTTTTTCTTTATACACTTTTAAAGGATTGGATAAGCTCTTGACAGTTTGTGGAATATCGTGACATATATCTCCGTAGTAGTCATTAATTAAGCGGATAAGCTCTTTGCATTCCAGCGGTCATATCCAACTGCAACTGGTAAGATTCTATTCTCACTCATGAACTGCCTTAACTCTTCAAAGATATAGGATTGGTCATTGTAATCCAACTCATGAACATGAAGCTGTCCACTAAGCTCCCACTCAGCGTATTTGTCCCTCAGTTCTTTTGGGAGACCTTCAATCGTATGACGTGGCATGAATTTCTTGTTCAAATACTGACGCTCTTCGCCGCGCACGACCATAAATGAGACCGAACAAATATCATTGACATCCGACAAGTCAACACCAAGTACACAGCGAGCACTCCGTTCCTCATTTCCAACAAACAAATTCTCATCAAACTTATCTGACCAACCCTTACACTCTTCATTACTGAAGTAAGCAAGATAGTTATTAACAGGGAGATTAAATGTTTTAGCCATCAGCTCAGCCTGTTGTGCTGGATCATTCTTGCTCATTTCGATATCCTTGGCAATCGTCTCCTTCTCAGTCGTTATACCAAGTAAAGGCATAGCTTTCTGCCACATATCTGGATTGTGAATTTCAGAAACATCATCCAGCTGATAAATCCAAGGCATGACCGAATCATTGACAATCTTTCCATCAAGAATATCTACCCAGATGTTGTAATACTTATCAAAAAGCTTGTCGCGTTTCGTCCCATTCGTGGTGATGTACCATGTTATCCAATTTTTTCGCTTACGACTTGAACCATCGTTCACAACCTTGATGAAGTCATCATCATAAGTGTGCACTTCATCAAAAATATTGTAGTGTGCATTAGTACCATCAAGGCTTTCATAGTCAGAAGTCTTGATTGACATAAGACTGTTAGTTGTCTCGTACAAGATACCTTGTTTAGTTGACCGTAATATGTCAGCTTCACGCATATAGTGAAGCAAGCTATCTTCATTCGACAACATAGCTCTAGAAGCATTAAACAGATATCCAGCTTGTTCACGACTGTAAGCTAGAAGCTGAATATCAGCACCCCACTCACCATCAATGATCTGACCAACCTCACCAATGGCAGAACCAAGGGTGGTTTTTCCTGTACCACGAGGTACAATAATAGGCACCTCATGAATGAGACGCCTTTCTTCGAAATCTTTATATTCTTCAAGTGTATCGGGATCTGTTTTTGTAACTTCAACTGTATGATAAAAACCCCACGTTGTTTCTAGCCAAACCTTCTGAGGCAAAGCCAAACGTAACTTCCCAGCAAGACCTTTAGTGTTGCTGCACTCTTCCTCAATGAACTCAATCCGTTTGTCAGCTTCTTCTTGTTTGAAGATGTATTGCTCCTTGTACCTCTCTACTCGTTTAATCGACTTCATCGTAAGTTCACAAACATGAATCTTCCCTGAGTATACCAGCTGAGCATATTTATCAAAATATCTCATCTCAACCATATCGAGCCAACTTTTCCTGAATCATTTCTTTTAGGCTATCCCTCTGTGGACTTTGCTTTTCAATCGTTGACATAATCTGCATGTTTAGCTTTTGATACTTTTCCATTCCATCAAGTAAATACTTATCAGGTAGCTCACCGTCATTAATGACTTTATTGATTTCCAGCTGGAAGTTTTCAATCACTTTTTGATTATGATTGTATTGAGTTTTTAAATTTTTCAAACCTACTGAATCATTGTCATTGATTTCAAGCATTTTTTCTTTTGGAATCAACTTGAAAGTCTTACGAGATAGTTCAACACGTTCTTCTCTTGTATACTTTTGCCGTTGATTTGCCAGCTTTTCTAACTCTTTGAACTGACTTTTTGTGATATTCGACCGAGTTTCTTCAAATATGCCTAGCTTTTTTCGATACCTGGTTAGGGTAGCACGACTTATTCCTAGCTTTTCTAAAACTTCATTGATTTTCAAAATCATGCTCCTTTCTTGTATCAATTTTCGTCATTTTTTGGGGAGAGGTATATAAGAGGATTGACACCGTTATTATTTTGGGTGTGTGAAAATTTAAAATAGGGGGGATCTGATAAAAATCAAAAAATAAAAAAATCAAAATAAATTAATATTTCGATTTTCTAAATTTAAATTTATTTTGCTTTGAAATGTTTTTGTATTATGACACTCGAGACAAAGTAATTGCAGATTATCTTCGTTGAGAGTAATAGACTCATCTTGATAATTAGTTTCGTCTATCTCTATGATGTGGTCGACAATGCTCTTGCCATGAATTAAACGTCCACACATATCGCAGCGCATACGCTTTGTTTTTCTGATTCTATTTCTCAGAGTTCTCCAAGGTTTCGAGTTGTAGAATTTAATCTGCCAAGTTCTAAACCAATCAGAGTGTTTAGGATTTTTAAAATAAGCCATCGCCTATGCAGCACCTTCAACTTCTGGATTTTTTTCATGATACAAATATATCAGATTCATTTTGTCAATTCTATATCTTTTTTTGACAAGATTTATTTTTGAGTTTTGAATTTATGTAAAATATCCCTGTTGAATTAGTTATATCTTATATTTTATCCAATTTTGTTTCACATCCAAAAACTAGTATTGGCAATACCTCAGGCTCTTTTAAAAATTTAAACTAGAAACTCCCTCGTTATAGATAGTTGAAAAAAACAAAAAAATATTAGAGGCTAAAATTACTCATCTTGGTATCAAGTTCATCTTGCCTTACACAAATATAAATTAGTGTAACTGCTGGACTTGAATGATTGAATAATGACATCAAGTCTGCAACGTTCTTATACTTCTTGTAGTAATGATAGCCAAATGTTTTTCGCATAGTATGAGTACCGACATTGTCAATGCCTAAGTCTTCAGCAGCTCTTTTAAGAAACCAGTAAACCGTCTTATAGCTAAGTGCCTTGTTCTTTCCAACACGACTCTGAAATAGATACTCATGTGGTTCTTTATCTTTGACAAATTCCCTCAATTCATTCTTGAGCGGTCTTGTCATTTTGATGCTCTTGTATTTACCTGTCTTTTGCTCCCTAACTTTAATGTGCCAACCTTGAACATCTTTAACCTTTAGTTTGAGAATATCCCCAACTCGAAAACCTGTATTGATTCCTAAAAGAAATAACATGTAATACTTTGTTCCAAGATGATAGATAGTCCTTCATGGATTGGATATCATCCTTATCTCTTAACGGTTCAACAATATTCATAGTTCTTTTCTCCTTTCACAAAATAATAAAGCACTAAGATTTTCTCAGTGCTTTGGATAGTATCAATCTATCATATTCTTTTTGTCAATGCTATATGTTTTTTTGACAACTTTACATAAAGAGTAAATTTGAAAGTGTATCAAGAATGACCTCGCGTCTTCTGTAAATTTGCTTGCTGTGTCTATACAAGTACCCAGTTTCGCCGTTCTCCATGATGTGCCAAACTTGAATCCAGTCATATCCAGTATGTTCTCCCCAGCGAAGATAAAAGATTTTTTTGTCATCTGGTTCTAGATACTCTAGTAATTGGGAAATAGCGTTTTGGAGATTTTCTAATCTTAAAATCATAGGATCGCTTGCATAAGCAACCGCTAGATTCTCCGACCTGTTGACGAATGTCCCACTGACACTTGCTCCAGTATCATCAATTCCAGGAACAGTAAGATGCTTAACTTCGTACAAACGTTCTAGCTCATGCCTACGTTGGCCAATAAGTTTGTCAATCTTTAAATATTTATCATCGAGTTCAAACTCGAGATAATCCCTTCGTGCTTTTGTTAAGTTCTTTTTGACCAAACCTTACCTCCCATGTATCTTTTGGATTTAACCCATTTGATAATTTTGCCATCGTTATTGTTATTGTGATAATCTGGCAGTCTTGCTGTTGGACTCTCTTTGTAGATCGCTTTTTCAACAATTTTGATTTCAGGAAGCCTTTCGTCTTCAGTCCATCCTAACAACCATGCTGGGTTGATGTCATAGGTCTTTGCGATGGTTTCAATTTGTTTAATAGATGGATAGCTTCCACGTTCATATAAATGTAATGTGTTAGCTGAGATTCCAGTTTTTTTGACATTTGCGCTACTGATAAAGCCATGTCTTGTCTGAACTCTTTCAACCTTAGTCTCATATTGAACCTCCCTTTATACAATCTTTCCATCAAAGACTAAAGTGATCGTACCTGTACCATCTTGATGTTTAGATGCTAAAGCTTGACAATCTGAGCCGAGCTCGATTCCTTCGATTGTGATGCTTCGTTTCATGGTGTTAACGTTGACGATTGCTCCGTTCGATGTTTTAATCCTCATTCTCAACCTCCAGCAAATCTTTATTTTCGTAAATGTTGCCAATCACTTTGTAATACGGTAAAAATTCCTTTGTGATTTTAATCCGATATGTGCGACTTAGACCGTCACCGTACCAGCAACCTTTCTCTTTGTCGTATTTGACAATAAAGGTATATTCTTTCTGTATCTGATGATGTAAGATATCACCTTCAAAAACTTCTGTACCTTCCTTGTCACAAAGGCCTGTTGATTGCATTAGGTATTCATCATCAATCGACCATCCTTTTAAATTGTTACAGGTAAGCTTTTTGCTATCATTCGCATAGACATTGCCATTCCAGATAATCAATTCATCATTAGTAAACATCTTTTGTCCGTGCTTGTCCCACGCTCTAAATCTTGGAATCATCTGGCAAATCCTCCTCTTTGACAAAACTACCATCAATCCAGCGACCTTTACGGTCTTTGATTTCCTGGTAAGCAAGTTCAAAACATTCATCAAAATCATATCCAAGGTTTTTCAAATAACCAATGCAGCGTACTAGATTGTGTTGACATAATTCCTTGCTAGCAAATCCTTGTGAGAGTTGAAACTCACTAATATTGGCATTGAGTGAGATAAAGCTTTCCATCACATCTTTTTTCTTGATGTTATCAGAATCTTTAAAAATCTGATTCACATCTTCTTTAATGAGTAATGCCAATCCTACAATCACGACTGCACAATCTCCGATGCTATCCTTGGTCACTTTCTCATTTTTCTTTAGATAACCAGCGCATAGCTCGCCGAATTCTTCACTGAGCTTTAGTGACTGCTTGTCTAACCGCCCACCGTTTTCGAGGTCACGATCAATAAACCATTGCTTAACATTTTCTAAAGTGTTCATCTGTTTTGGTCCTCCTTCTTCTGTTCATCAGATACCTCTGATATCTTTATCTCAAACTTGTGCCCGTCAATAGCGAACGTCCCGTTACTTCCTAACAAATTCTCATCTTTAATAATTGACTTTGCTGTGTGCAAAACGAGCTGCCCTACTTGAAAAACAAAAGCAAGTTCTTCTAACTCTTTTTCTTCCATCTAAATTTTCACCTCATCTCCTACTTTCTTCTATATTTCTTCCAAATCAAAATATTCTGTCAGCTCACTCTTCAATTCATCTAGAGTTGAGCATCGTTCGATTAAATCAGACACATCGTATTGTGTATCTACTTTATTCAAAGTGTTCTCTGCGACTGCATCTGCTACCCATTTTGGATGAGTGCCAGCGTAAGAGAATTGATCTTGTGGTAATAGCTCTAGTAATGCTTCGTATCGTTCTTCTAGTGAAGTCAAGGCACCAAGCGTATCAATAAATGCAGTATCTGATTTTCTGCTTTCAAAGATTTCTGGGTAATTTTGTTTTGCAATCTCTGCATAAATAGCAGACCATTCTTCGTCTGAAAAACGTGATTTTTCAACTAGTGCACCGTATTCGATTTCTTTACCGTCTACTGTTACTTTATAATTCATAGTGTTACCTCTTTTCCAATTTCTACTTTACCGTCCCCTTTTTCAGATACCTCTGATATCTTTATCTCGAACTTGTGCCCGTCAATAGCGAACGTCCCGTTACTTCCCAACAAATTCTCATCTTTAATAATTGACTTTGCTGTGTGCAAAACGAGCTGCCCTATTTGAAAAACAAAAGCAAGTTCTTCTAACTCTTTTTCTTCCATCTAAATTTTCACCTCATCTCCAATTTCTGCATCATTATATTTCTGCTCACTAACCACAAACACGTTACCATTGACCGTGATAGTGAATAAACTTCCGATTTTTCGTTTTTCTTCCACCTTGCCAGTAATCTGATATTTACTATCTGCATGATAGACTAGCAAGGGTTTCTGTGCTTCACGTTGCATGAATAACAAGCAAGTTGTAAGTAAGGCATAGCCAATTAAAAAGCGTTTCATTCCTTTACCTCCTTATAAAGTAAATTCATATCAAAACCACTCTCGATAAATCTGTGTGTTAGTTCTTTGTTAATTCCATTTCCTAAGCGATTATAAACCACATGCACATTGATATCTGCACCTAAATATTTTCTCAAACGATCGCGATTATCCACATAAAAGTCGATATTTCGTTTTCGTTGTTGATAAGGCTCGCCTTTATCTATAGCTCTAGTGCACCACATTAGCACCTTTGAAATAACATCCTTTTTTGTCAAACAATCTCTTAAAGAAAAGTAAGTGTTTGTTTTTGGGATGAGAATAAGTTCTAATTGTCTGTTTATAAATGAGTCGGGAAAATAACTCATAAGCTTTTTCAATTCTTCAAAGACTTCATTATTCATCTTGCCCCTCCCATAAAATTATTAACAATATTTTGCTGTTCAGTATCGATTATTTTATTTCTATAATTCAATATCGGAGCCATAACATCATTTGTCAATGCAGGCTTCAAAATGATTTCATTTGTTTCTGAAATCTTTTACCGTTGATTTTGATTTTGATGTCATAACCGTTAGCGATATGTTCAAGGTCATCTTTAGATAGGGAGATTTCAAATTTACTCATTCTTCCACCTCCTCAATTTAAGCTTCGTTCAAATACTGGTTATATACATCTTCATCAAGAACTCCGTTCTCAATTAGATTTTCAACTGCGATTTCAATTTTAATCAAACGATTTAATTCTTCGTTAGGCAACGTAGCCATAATAACTTCTTCCATCACTCCACCTCATCATTTTTCTAGTGTTTTGATTACACTTTCAATCTGTTCTTTCTTCTTCTGCAATTCTTCTAAACTTTTGACTTCTAATGCTTTTTTTATAATTTCAAGTTGTTCAATTTCTTTTTTAAACTTGATAAGTTCTTCAACTTTGCGAGCATAATCCCTAAAATTATTTGCCCAGTCATAATTATCCCAACCAAAAACTCTTGAAATTTCTTGGTTTAAGTCTTTGTATTTTCTTTCCAAATCTCTATTGACCATAGACTGAGAATACATAATGTAGAATGTCATAGCTGAAATCAACAAACAAGCAATAAACATTCCCCAAAACATTAAATTTTCCATCACTCCACCTCCTTATTCTTAATTTCTCTAGTAAGTCTATTTTTTAAAATATGACTTGTAAAATAAATACCGTCTTCGTATGTATAATAATCAGCGGTTTCTTCAATCCACTGGCTTCTTGTGTAAGGGTATCTGTTTGGTCGTTTCATTCTACTTCAACTCCTAACTCAACTAATCGCGCTTTTAAATCGTCAATAGTTTGTTGCAACGCTTTTTTGATTGCATCTGACAAAACTTCAGACGTAACAAGAATTTTACTAGGTTCACTCATGAAGAGATAGCTTTCAATCATTAGTCTGAATTTGTTTTTGTTGCTTTTTTCTTTAATGAGTAACATTTTTTCAAATGGTGTAGGCTTCCAAGAAATAAACCGTTCCAACTCTTCAATTTGCACTCTGATTTCTTCTGCTTTTTTCAGATTTTCGAGGTTCATTCTGTTACCTCCTCAATCTGGAACCCTGGAGAATCAAACACCCAACCAAAGCCATTCGAAGCTACTTCCTTTTTCGTGAGTTTATAGCACTGTTCTGAGAAATTAGTCCCTTTTGTAAAAAGGAGCACTACGGGAGAAAAATGTCCATATTTATCAGATACTCCTGCATTTTGGTTGATGAGATATAAGTCCCCGTCATTTCGGTTTAGAAGTGTAATTTTGTATTTTTTCTCCCCCCCGACCTCGTAGCCGTCCAGCCATGCACGAGCGTATACCTCGCTATTGTCACGAATCCATCTCAAAAACTTCTGTAATGTCACCCTCAAAATCATCAGTTATAGCCCGTCCATAGTATGAGTAAGGTGCGGTGCTTCCATATAACGTGCCCGAACATTTTTTAAAATGCTCAATCCAATCCGCCACGGACTGCGGTATTACGACTTTCTGCGGTTCGTCTATACTTTTAATAAGCTCCTCTATATATACATAAACTGCCCATCCAGTAAGTTTTATGATGGTTTCTTTCTGTGCTTCAATCCTTTTTAATGCTTCCTGCTTATTCATCTTCAAGCTCCTTCAGTTTCTTCTTATACACTTTTACTTTTTTCTTCCAAAAATCACGTTCAGCAGCTCTCATGTGTGCTGTTGACTTCTGACTTGGTTTCTTCAGTTCTTCAATCTTTTCTTCAGCTGCTTCGATTGAACGTTTTAAACCCTTGATTATATCTTGATTAATTGTGCTCATCCGAATACCTCTTAGAATGGTAAGTCCTTATCTGAGATATCCAAAGGGTTTGTGGCTCCGAAATTTGCTGGCATCTGCTCTTCAATGTTTGACTGGTTTGCAGAATTGTCTCGTTTTTCGAGTAATTGGAAAGTCTCAGCAACTACTTCTGTCACATAGACACGTTGTCCTTGCTGATTTTCATAACTTCTAGTTTGGATGCGACCTGTAATTCCTACGAGGTTTCCTTTTTTGCACCAGTTTGCGAAATTTCAGCCTGCTGGCGCCAAATCATGCAATTAATGAAATCAGCTTCACGATCACCTGCTTGATTCTTAAAATTACGATTGACTGCAAGGTTGAAAGTCGCAACAGCAACATTTGACGGCGTGTATCGTAATTCTGGATCACGAGTTAAGCGCCCGATTAATACCACGTTATTGATCATCTTTCTTTTCCTTTCCTGTCACACATTCTACAACTGAGTAACCGATAAATAAGCAAAGAAAAGTTATTACAAATTCTTTAATAAATTCAATCATTTTCTTCTCCTCATGAAAAAGTAGCTAAATAGTAGCAATCCTTAGCACCGTAGTCGAATCGTGTTGTCCGCTTTCCGATGTGCTTCTGAAATCTTGGGTGAGTGATAGCCGAGAATGCCCATTGATGGTCTTCCATCCGTTCAATGAGATCATCAACGTTATTAAACGTCCCAAGAAAAAATTGACAGTGCCCGTTATATACGAAGTAGAGATTTAACATCAATACCTCCTATCCTTCATCCCGGCTGGATACACAAAGCACTTTCCTGTTGCTCCCTCAAAGATACGACTTGATAAAGCACCATTCCCAAAATCGTCCGAGTAAAGCTCCTTAATTTCTTCACTAGACAGATTTGTA
>BNJT01001122.1_pt1 | contig 19815 bp, 24 predicted proteins | sample 8540491 | NCBI WGS metagenome assembly BNJT01 (sample SAMD00202455, study PRJDB9452) | human saliva metagenome | host: Homo sapiens | reverse complement strand
CAGTCAAGGTGGTGTCGATGATCGCGAAACGTCACCCTGTAGGGATGGCGGTTTCAGGTGGTATTGGCCTTGCTGCCGCAGGGGCTGGTACGGTTGCTAAAATCATGTCAGCGAAGGCTGTCCTGACTATTACCACTGACCAGAGAGTTCATGTGCTGACGAATCAGGTGAAGCATCCGAAAACGGGCATCCCCATGCCCAGAAAAGATCATGAAAGTGTTGGCGCTGTCCTGGAGCAAACAGGTAACTCGGTGCTGACCGCCCTGGGGCGTGGGCCTGTGATGTCGAACGCTCCCGCTCTTCCGTCAGGTCAGGTCGAGGTTTCTCAGGGGATGAGTTCTCCTGGCCTATCTACTGAAGGTGTCGCGAAACGTCTACGTGAGTTGGCTGAGCTACGTAAGGAAGGCATTCTGGATGATGCCGACTTCGCCATTGCCAAGCGTCAGCTATTGGAGAAGCTCTAGGGTTGTCGTCGCAGGCTGTCATCGACCAACGTTTAGAACCGCCTCCTTGCAGTGGGCCTGGCCTGTGGATCGAGGACTGCGATTCTCGCCGACGACGTACGTGTCCTCCAGACTGCTGGGATTTCCCCGCAGTGGTCTGGAGGAAAAATCAGTCCTCGTGCAGGAAGGACGTTCCCGATCCGGGAAGGCTTGGATTTAGGGTGGCGATTGCGTGAGCTACGGGAATGTTGGGCGCTTTTCTGAGTGTCAGCTGGAGTCTTGAAAAATCGCCGGCAGATCGATAGTGGTCCTCGAGTCCTGAGTTTCAATGGAGTTTGACTCCGGGAGTGAATTATTGTTGACGGCTACTCAATTTTAGGGGTTGCTATATTCCTTTGGTTGGATGTATGAATTTGCAGTGGTCGATGTGCGCAAATGTATGTCCTGGCGAGTAGTGGTCATGTCACTGGTAGTTGCGATGACATTAAGTTTCATTCGGAAGGTTAGTGTTCATTTTGGAATGTAAGAATTCTGAATTTGTGCCTTTGGGAGCGCATTGCGGATGATGTTCTGACTACGATGAGCGGTGCAGCGGGTGTCGCTGCATTCGTTTGTCTCGTTTCGGCATACCGTCGAATATCAGGAGCCACAATGTCGTACCCTCCTCAGTCCGCCCCTCCGCAGCAGTACCCGCCTCAAGACCAGGTTCCTACGCCGATGCAGCAAGCGCCTGCGCCGGTGAAGAAGGGGCGCAACACCGTGGGCATCGTTGCTCTGGTGATGGCGGTCATCGGGGTCATCTTCGCCTGCCTCCCCGGCGCACTCATCGTCGGCTGGATTCTGCTGCCAATCTCCTTCATCGTCGGTTTGGTAGGCCTCTTCCGGAGAGGGGAGGCCGTTTGGCCCGCAGTCACCGCAGTGATCGTCTCGGTTGTCGGAACCATCATCGGCGTCTTCGTCTTCCTGATGGTTGTGGGCAGTGCCGTCGATGAGGCCATCTCCTCCGCGAGTGCCGTCTCTGCGTCACCGGCTCCCGATGGAGCATTGGCGAACTCAGGAGGATCGGCTGCTGCTGACTCCGCGCAGGGAAAGAGCCGGGAGAACCCCTATCCGCTCCGTACCGAGATCTCCAGCAAGGACTGGAAAGTGGTGATCAACTCGGTCACCTTCAACGCTAATGATGCGGTGGCCGCGGCCAACCAGTTCAACGAGCCTCCCGCTGAAGGGAAGGAATACGTTCTCATCAACTACACCGCCACCTACATCGGCAACGACCCGGCCGGAGAAACGCCTGCTTTTGTGTTGGTCGACTTCGTGACGGCGGATGGTGTCACCATTGACGGGGCCGACTCCATCGCCGCCGCCCCGGATGCCATCGACTCTCTGACGGTGCTGTACAAGGGGGCCAGTGTCTCAGGCAACGTTGTGCGAGCGGTGCCGTCGGCCAACGCCCAGGACGGTGTTCTTGCGGTGAGTCCCGGTCTTCTGGCGGACAAGGTCTTCGTCGCCGTGAAGTGACGACAGCGGCGCGAAGCCGCAGGGCCTGACAATGGGGCCGGTCACCAGGTGGTGGCCGGCCCCAACTTCGTGTTGGCGAGTGCTCCGAGCGCCAGTGCCCTACAGGGCCGACCGGGCCCGGGCGCGTCCCACGGCCACGGCGACGGAGAAGACCGCGACGGCGAACAGGGCGCAGACTCCGCAGTCCACAAGCAGCGGGCCAATGACGTCGGCGGACATGGAGGTCGCCTCGTACGCCCCGGAGATCGCCTGGTCCGCCCAGTAGCCAGGCGTGAGCCTCGCAGCCCGGACAACTGCGTCAGGTAGCCACTCAATGGGCACCCACGCCCCGCCCAGGAAGGACAGGGCCATGCCGCCGATGTTGGCCACGGCGTTGGCCGCGTGCTGGCCCAGACCGATCTGCCCCATGAGGAAGCCGAGCGAGACCGCCACGAGCGTGTAGCTGCCCACGGCCGCTGCGACGACCCCCAGCAGTGGCGCCGACGTCGTCACGCTGCCCAGTCCGAAGACCGCCACTCCCAGACCGAAGACCCACAGCCACCCGGCAAGGCCCACGACGAGGCATGCGCCCAGCAGCCCGAGGCTACGGACAGTACCGCTCACCGGGGTGGCCTCGAGGCGGGCGCGCACTTCCCGGCGCCCCAGCGCCGCCATCAGCGTAGAGATTGTGACGACTGCGAAGGCCATGAGCGGGTAGAACGAGAACTTGGCGTAGGTGACGAAGCTGTGGGACAGAGGCGTGGCGTCCGGGGTGACCCGCTTTGCGGAGGCGGAGTGGTTCATCGTCTCCTTGGCCAGTGCCACGGCCCGGCCCGGGTCGTCCGTGGTGGTCGACAGGTAGTCGCTGACCTGACCCACGTAGGAGTCGGTGCGCATATTCATGAGCGTGCCGGACGCCGACTCGTACCCGATCACCGTGTCCATGCGCGGCGCCTCGGTGCCCTCGCGGGCCGCCTGCTGCAGCCTCTGCCCGTAACCGGCGGGAATGATGAGGATGTAGCTGATGCGGTTCTGCGCGGTGGCGTCCTGGAGGGCCCTCCTGGAGTCCTCGAGCGGCTGAGCCTCGCCGGTGGACTCGACATAGTCCTTGACCCCGCGGGAGATCGTGGAGCCATCGCGGTCGATGACGGCCACACTCGCCGTGGCGGCCGTGACCTCATCGGAGTGCTCCTCGGACCTGGCCACCCCAGTGAGCAGGCCGAACATGCTCAGCACCACCAGGTAGACGAGGATGTACAGCCGGTGAGCGGCCACAACTCTCACACACGTCTTAAAGGTGCTCATGGGTCATCCTCCTTGCACGGATCAGGGCGATGGACAGGAACAGGCATGTCATGCCCAGCAGGACAGCGCAGCTGCGGGCGAAGGGCGCCAGGGAGTCGTAGTACAGGAGCCCGTAGAAGCAGCGGGCCGTCTGCCACAGGGGATTAGCCTGCGCCAGCAGTGGTGCGTGCTCCTCGATGGAGCTGGCCAGGGACTGGGACGCGGGCCCGTACATGCCGGTGAACAAGGACAGCAGGGCCGGGAAGCCGGAGACTATCCCGGTCTCCAGGCGACCCAGCGTCCCCAGGGCGGCTCCCGCTGCGCTCGCCATGAGGCTGCAGACCCCGATCGCCATGAGGCACAGGAGCGCATGGGGCCCGAAGTCCACGCCCACGACCGAGGCCATGAAGGCGAAGGCGATGAGCAGGCAGGCGAGCACGCACGCCCAGGAGGCCGCGAGCGTGGCCGTCAGGACCTTCCAGCGGGGCAGGCCCGCCAGGGTCTGCCTGGCGCCCACCGGTGAGACGGCCATGATTCCTTTCACGGCCACCATGGCCACGGTCGTTCCCATGCCGCAGGCGAAGGCCAGCAGCGCGAAGTAGTAGTGGGTCTCCGGCTTGACGGGGGAGGGCGTCACTGAGATCGAGTGGGTGAAGGACTGGTCGGTCTCCAGCGCGGCCAGCTTCTCGGGAGCCGCCCCCGCCTTGGCTAGGGCCTCGTACTCGGCCTGCCTCTGGGTGTAGGAGTCCATGACCACTCGCAGGACCCGAGTCGTCTCGGCCTCGTTGCCCTTCTGAGTCGCGTGCAGCACGGGCTGACCGCCCTCGACGGCCAGATAGCCGTTGGTCTCTCCCTGTTTTGCGGCGGTCTCGGCCTCCGAGGTGGTGGAGTGGGTGACCTTCGTGAGGAGGTGAGGATCGGCGTCGTCGGAGGAGATGCGCTCCACGACGGCGTCCAGCCCCGGAGCGGTCCGGTAGGCCTCATCCTGGACGACGCCGAAGCTCATGGGGGTGGCCTCGTAGACCTTGTCCAGGTTGGAGAACATCGCCATGAAGATGAGGGACAGGACGATGGGGATGCCGAGCGTCCACACGATCAGGACTCGGTCGCGCAGGAGCCTGAGTACTTGGTAGGAGAAGACGGTCAACATCTCAGGCCGCCTCGTCTCGCAGGGCCCGCCCGGTGATCTCCAGGAAGACGTCGTTGAGGGTCGGGGGCTCGGAGGTCACCCGGCCGCAGGTTGCCCCCGCCGCGTCCAGTGCCCTCATGACATCGGTGAGGTTGTGAGCCCCGGGGGAGCACTCGATGAGCAGCTCACCGTCCTGGTAGGTGACCGTGCGCACATGCTTCAGGCGGCGCAGAGCCTCCAGGGCCTCGTCTCCCAGCGGGGCGGGGTCGACGACCTCCACCCGGATGCGCTCACCGGTGCCGATCATGGCCTTGAGCTCGTCGGAGGTGCCGGAGGCCACCTGTCGGCCGCGGTCCATGATGACGATCCGGTCGCACAGCTGCTCCACCTCCTCCATGTAGTGGCTCGTGTAGATGACTGTGGCGCCGCGCTCGTTGAGCCGCTTGATGCCGTCGAGGATGGCGCCCCGGCTCTGCGGGTCGACGGCGACCGTGGGCTCATCGAGGAAGATGAGGTCGGGGCCATGGGCGATGCCGCAGGCGATGTTGAGCCGGCGCAGCAGGCCGCCGGAGAGCTTCTTGGGCTTGAACTTCACGAACTTCTCCAGGCCGACGAAGGCGATCGCCTCGGCCACCAGGCGGCGCCTTTCGGCACGGTCACGCACGTAGAGGGCGCAGAAGGCATTGACGTTCTCCGCCACCGTGAGCTCATCGAAGACGGCGACCTCCTGAGGCACCACGCCGATGCGGCGCTTGAGGCCGTAAGAGGTGGGCGTCATCGGTTCACCGAAGACGCGGATCGAGCCCTTGTCGTAGGTGAGCAGCTGAAGGACACAGCTGATCGTCGTCGTCTTGCCCGAGCCGTTGGGGCCGAGCAGCCCCAGCACCTGACCACGTGGGATCGTCAGCGACAGGCCATCGACCGCCACCAGCTCCCCATAGCGCTTGACCAGTGAGTCGACCTCCACCGCCAGGCTCGCCTCGTGGTTCTCATCCTTGATGTCCATCTCGGCTCCTTCCATTGCTGCGCCGGTGGTCCCCGGCTCATGGCATCCATGGTCCCGGGGCGCGGGGGCGGCCAGAAGTGCCTGGTGTCATGACTGCGGCCGGGCCCCCATGACTTCTGTCATTGAGAAGCCGCAGCGCGTCCGCCGACGGCATGCCGAGCCCGCGAGCGTGGGCCATCGACCGATAATCGGGGGATGAGGGTTCTGGTCGACAAGGGCGCACTGCTGTGCGGATGCCTCCTGCTGGCCCTGCTCGTGGGGCAGGTGAAGACGGCGACCGTGATCTGGCTGATCGCGGCCGTGACCGTCGCCGGCCTGAGCATGAGCGTCGATCAGCGCCGGTGGGGCATCGCCGTGCCCGCCGCCTATCTCCTCGTAGGGGCCCTCTCGACGGACTCCGTGACCGGGGCCCCGCTGGTCGTCTACGCCCTGGCCCGCCTCGGCGCGCTCGGGACCCGGAGTGAGCGAATGGTGACGGTGGCCGTCTGCATTCTTTTCGCGGCTCTCATGGCAGCCCGGGTTCAGGACATGCCCGTGCTGGCCCTGGCTCTGGCGGTCTGTGCGCTCGCGGCCCTCCTGGCGCTGCGCACCGTTCAGGAGGCGGAGGCGCGAAGGAGTCTGCACGTGGTGCGCGACGACCTGCGCGAGAAGGTCCTCACCCTGCAGGACATGAACGCCCAGCTGCTCCAGGCTCAGGACTACGAGCTGCGCGCCGCCGCCCTGGCCGAACGCACCCGCATCGCCCGCGAGATCCACGACGGCGTCGGCCACCTCCTCACCCGTCTCCTGCTGCAGGTCAAGGCCCTCCAGGTCGTCCACCGTGACGAGCCGGGTGTCGTCGCCGACCTGGCCACCCTGGACGGCGGCCTGGGCGAGGCCCTGGACTCCATGCGCCGCTCCGTCCACGCCCTGTCCGACGACGGCGAGGAGCTGGCCACCTCCCTCAACCTGCTGGGCTCGCGCTGCGGCATCGAGTCGGTGCGCGTGGACTGCTCCACCGAGGCTGAGCCACCGGCGGCGGTGGCGCGCTGCGTCGTCGCCGTCGTTCGGGAGGCCCTGACCAACGCCGCCCGCCACGGTGGGGCCCGCTCGGCCCGCGTGGCCGTCGCCGACTACCCTGCGTTCTGGCAGTGACGGTCGACAATGACGGCATCGTTCCCGCCGAGGGTGAGCCGGCCGTGGACGGCCGCGGCGGCTCGGGCCTGGGCCTGCGCTCCATGACGGAGCGGGTCGAGGCCCTGGGCGGACGGGTGCGCATCACCCCGCGGCCACGGTTCACGGTCTTTGCCACGATCCCCAAGGACGGACAAGGGAAAGAAGGAGCATCATGAGGGTCCTCATCGTTGACGACGACGCGCTCGTCGCCCAGTCCCTGTCCACGATTCTGTCGGTTGAGGATGACGTCGAGGTCGTCGGCTTGGGCTGCTCGGGACCCGAGGCTACTGAGCGCTACCGGGAGCTGACCCCGGACATCCTCCTCATGGATATCCAGATGCCCGGCGGGGACGGGCTCAGTGCGGCCGAACAGATTCTGGCCGAGGACGGCGGGGCGCGCATCGTCTTCCTGACCACCTTCTCCGACGACGAGTACATCGTGCGGGCCCTCAAGATGGGGGCGCGCGGCTACCTCATCAAGCAGGACGTCGCCCAGGTCGCCCCGGCGCTGCGCTCCGTCATGGCCGGGGTCTGCGTCCTGGAGGGGGAGGTGCTCGAGCGCAGCACCACCATGGGGCTTAGCGGAGGCACCGCAGGGCGGGAGCAGTCCGAGGGAAGCCGGGGGCCGTCCGCCAAGGACCTGCGGAGCACCGCCTTCGCGGCCCTGACCGACCGCGAGTACGAAGTTGTCGAGGCTGTGGCCGAGGGACTGGACAACGCTGAGGCCGCGGCGCGGCTGTTCGTGAGCGAGGGCACGGTGCGCAACCACATCAGCGCGATCCTGGCCAAGCTCGGCCTGCGCAACCGCACCCAGGTCGCGGTCATGTACTACCGCTCCGCCCAGGCCGGGTGATCCTGGCGCAGCCGTACCCCAGCGTGACACGTCGTGTTACCCTCGATGGGAGACGAGGAGGAAGCGATGTCGACCGCTATGGAGAATCTCAACGTCAAGATCGATGCCGAGGACAAGCGTCTGTTCGTTGAGCTTGCTCGCCAGATGGGAACGACTCCGTCCAATGCCGTACGCATGTTCGTCCGTGCGTTCAATGACTTCAAGGGTTTCCCTTTCGACACCTCACGTCCCTATGGCATGACTGCCGAGGCACGACGGGCTTACGAGGAGGCCGATGCGGCGATCGCCGCAGGAACGGCCAAGCGTTACCGGACCGTAGCTGACCTGCGCAACGACCTGGGCCTGTGATGCTCCAGATCGTCATCTCGAACAAGTGCAAGAAGGACCTCAAGCGGGCTAAGAAGCGCGGTCTCGACCTGGATGAGTTCTTCGCCGTCGTCGACATGCTTCAGCGTCAAGAGGCGTTGCCCGCTCGCTACCGCGACCATGCGCTCACGGCGGACCGAGCAGGTTTGAGGGACTGCCACATCCGGCCCGACTGGGTGCTGATCTATGAGGTTCGAGAGGTGGAGCTCGTGTTGCTCCTGGTGGAAACCGGCAGTCATTCCGATCTTCGGATGTGAATGGTATGAACAATCAATCGTGGCCAAGTGAGTGTTTGTGAAATCATGCGCAGACTGATCTGCTCCAGCTGAGAGCGGTGCCCGCCACTCGGGTGCGCACCGCGTCTGACGACTTCAGACGCCTTCGATGAATCTGTTTGAGTGCGGTTGATGGTGATAGTATCAATATGAGCGGTCGGTGTGGTCGCAATCTGCGAAAGTAGAAATCTGTGGGAGCGCTTGCTTTAATTCTGTTCGTTTTGGCGATCATTCCCATGCTGCTGTGGAGCGTCATAGATCCTCGAGGCGTGTGGGAGGTGACGTCCTCCTGGCAGTTCCGAAACCCCGAGGCTAATGAGCCGTCCGATAGTGCCTTCGCGGTGCAGCGGTTCTTTGCCTTTGTTAGTCTTCTGGTGATTGTGGGTGGTGCATTCTTTTTTGTGTCGGCATCGCACAGGAATGCGAGTGACCGCGCAACGGATGATGTCTCTCCTCATGTGTACCCAAACATTTATTCTTCGAGCGATGGTGAGGATAGTGATGGATATGCCGAGACGACCGTGACTCCGTCTCCGGTTGATCCTTTCCCGTCAGCTTCTTCGACTGCCGTGGGATCTGGGGAGCCGGTTGTCCTTTTCAAGCCGGTTCTCGAGGGTGCGGCCGGTGAGCAGAAATCGGACTCCTCGGTCAGCATCGGCATCGACGCCTTCTATTACTCTTGGCTGCCCGGAAACCATCCGCGTGCCTTCGCTGCGGCAAGCGTCGTCGACTCCAAGGTCGCCTTGGGGACGCTCGATCCCGCCCAAGCGACCACGGCCAGTGGTGGAGAATCGGCACTGGGCGAGGGGACTGCGATTATTGTCCGGATGACAAAGGCGGTGTGCGCCGTCACGTCGGTATCGGTCGAAGAGTATGAGCAGGGCATTCAGATCGCTGTCCATGGGGTCACCGATCCGGCCCGCTGCGGGCAGACAACCGAGGGCGCTTACGTCGCCATCCCGCTCACCGATGAGCAGGTGGCGAAGGCGCGCAGCTACGAGGCTCCCGCCTACCATCCTCTGGACGACTCCGAGCTGAAGTACGGGTGGCAGAGTTCCCCCGAAGGGGAGTACAGCCCGACCATCTTCCAGGCTCGTAGCCGTGCCAAGCTCTCCGAGGTATGGCAGTCAGAGGAGACAGACCGCCAGCTGACACCTCATGTGCTTCTGCCTCGCAGCGCTGGTTAAAGAGCGCCGGCTGGTCAGGCGAGCTCCCCGGTGACCAGGCGGACGAGGTCTCGGCGCGCCCGGTGTCCCTCCGGGGTGGGGAACATCGGGTAGACGTGGTTGAGGTTCTCGCCGACGTGCAGCGTTGAGTCCACCCCGGCCTCCAGGAGCTTGGCGTGGAAGAGCGTACTGTCCGGCAGGAAAATCTCTCGGGTCCCCACGAAGGTCGTCACCTTCTTCAGACCTGACAGGTCACCGTAGATGGGGGAGAGTTGCCAGTCGGTCAGCGGGGTGCCTCCCGCCCAGGAACGGCCGATCTCCGTGAGGGGCTCGGGCGCCATGAGCGGGTCGGCGTCGACGTAGTCGGCGATATCCGGGTTGGTGTTGGTGATGTCGACCCAGGGGGAGATGAGGGCGAGCTCATCGGGCTGGGCCTCACCCGCCTCGGCCAGGGACAGGGAGATGACTGCCGCCAGGCCCCCGCCCGCACTGTCCCCCATGAGGATGATCCGCTTACCCGGGTTCTCCGCGACCGTGCGCCGATAGAGGTCCAGCACCAACCGGTGCGCCTCGGACCAGGTGTGGTGGGGCGTCAGCGGGTAGAGCGGCATGACGACGTCGGCCCCCGTCCTGCGGGCCAGGTGATCGACCAGCCAGGCGTGCGCCGAGACCGCCGTCGAGATGTAGCCGCCGCCGTGCAGTAGATGATGACCGCGCTCGACGGTGTCCGCGGGCGGACGTGGTAGACGGGCATGCCGGAGTCCTCGCGCCGCTCCAGGTCGTAGAAGAAGCGTCCCCAGGCCGGGAAGGTGACGGAGCGCGCAGGCTCGGGGCGGTCGGCCAGGCGGGCGATCCGCTCGGTGATCGGCCTGCACGCGTTCAGCGCCTTGACCGGCCGGGTTCCGTACTCCGCCAGGCTCGCCGCGGCTGAGCGGCCATAGCGCTTGCGGGAGTAAAGGCTGAAGGCCCCCACCGTCAGGCCGACACTGGCCACGCCGACGGCGATCCTGCTCCCGCTGACTCTCCTGGGTGCCTTCATGATTCCTCCGCTCCGCAGAGCCCCGAGTGCTCTCCGACAATATCTCCGGATCCGGTGTCTGCTCCGTTATCGTAGGCATCAGAACGCCGCGATGATGGGGTGAATCCAGCTCGTTCACTCAGTGCGGAGGCCGGCACGTGGTTGAGCCGTCGGCATGACAACAGGAGACTGCGATATGGAAACCTACGAGATCGACCACCTCGCCGCCGTCCGCGCTCTCGCCCCCTGAGTGCATGGTGCTGCTGCGCTCCGACGACGCCTTCCCCCTGACTGAGCCGGGCGAGATCGCCCTGTTCGGCTCCGGTGCGCGGCACACCATCAAGGGCGGCACCGGCAGCGGAGACGTCAACTCCCGCCACGTCACCACCATCGAGGAGGGTCTGGAGGCGGCCGGCTTCACCATCGTCACCCGCCTCTGGCTGGAGGCCTACGACCGTGTCCGAGCTCAGGCCCACCAGGACTTCATCGCCGATATCAGGGCCGAGGCCGCCAAGCGCGGCGTCCCCGCCATCATGGTCGGCATGGGCTCGGCCATGCCCGAGCCGGAGTACACGATCCCCCTTGATATCCAGGCCGACACCGATCCGCGTACAGCCGTCTACGTCCTGTCCCGAACCTCCGGGGAAGGCAGTGACCGCACCCCCGAGGCCGGAGACCTCAGGCTCACCGACACCGAGATCCGTGACATCCTCGCCCTCAATGGGCGCTTCGAGCGGTTCCTCCTCGTGCTCAACGTGGGCGGCGTCGTCGATCTCAGCCCACTCGATGAGGTTGCCAACATCCTCCTGCTCTCCCAGCTCGGCGCCTGTATCGGCGACGCCTTCACCGACGTTCTTCTGGGGCGGGCCTACCCCTCCGGAAAGCTCACCACCACCTGGGCCGCCTGGGACGAGGACGACCAGATCGGCGACTTCGGCGACCCGGACGACACCCACTACCGCGAGGGCATCTACGTCGGCTACCGCCTCTACGACTCGGTCGGCAAGGAACCGCTCGTCCCCTTCGGATTCGGCCTGGGCTACACGACCTTCGACGTCGAAACCCGCCAGGTGAGCCTTGACGGCGCCCGCGTGAGCATCGATGTCGACGTCACCAACACCGGCGATTACCCGGGCAAGGAGACCGTCCAGGTCTACGCCAGTGTGCCGGCCGGACACCTCGACCAGCCCCTCCAGGCGCTGGCCGGCTTCACCAAGACCGGTGAGATTGCCCCCGGCGCCACGGCACGGATCACCGTCGACGTCGACCTGACCGACCTGGCCTCTTATGACGAGGCCACCCGTGCCACGATCCTGGAGGCCGGCCACTACCTGCTGCGGGCGGGAACCTCCAGCCGGCACCTGAGCCCCGTCGCCGTCGTCGAGCTCGCCCAGGACGCAACCGTGCGATGCCTGGCCGGAGACCTGGGGCAACCCGGCTTCACGGACTGGAAGCCCGAGGTCCCGGCGGTCCTCGACATCCCGACTGGCCTGCCGGTGCTCGACGTCGACCCGGCCCACCTGCGCCGGTCGGACGTCGCCAAGCCCACTGAGCAGGCCGCGCCGGAGGACTTCAGCCAGGCCCTCACCCAGGCCCGGGGGCTCTCCGACGACGAGCTCATCCATACCGTTCTGGGGGACTACCGCAGCGGCGAGGAGTCCGGCTCCATCGTCGGTGCGTCCTCTACCACCGTCATCGGTGCGGCGGGTCAGACCACCACCCGGATCCCCGGACTGCCCAGCATCATCATGGCTGACGGCCCCGCTGGCCTGCGCCTGGCCCCCACCTACGGCGTCGACGCCGAGGGCCCCTTCTCCCTGAGAGACTCCAGCCTGCCCGCCACCTTCCTCGAGCTCATGGACGATGCCGGACGCGAGGCCCTCGGCATCGCAGATGAGCCCGAACCCCGCGAACCCGCCGAGATCCGCGAGCAGTACACCACCGCCATCCCCATCGGCACCGCGCTCGCCCAGTCCTGGAACCCGGCACTCGCCGAGAGTCTCGGCGACGTCGTCGGAGCCGAGATGGAGCGCTTCGGCATCCACCTCTGGCTCGCCCCCGCCTTCAACCTGCACCGCTCCGTCCTGTGCGGACGCAACTTCGAGTACCTCTCCGAGGACCCGCTGCTGGCCGGACGCATCGCTGCCGGCATCACCCGCGGCGTCCAGACCCGCCCGGGGCGGGGCGTGACCATCAAGCATCTGGCCTGCAACAACCAGGAGACCAACCGCCTCAACTCCAACAGCTGGGTCAGCCCCCGAGCCCTGCGCGACCTCTACCTGCGCGCCTTCGAGATCTGCGTACGCCAGGCCCGGCCAGCCGCCGTCATGACCTCCTACAACCTCATCAACGGCGTCCACACATCCGAGTCGGCCCAGCTGCTCGAGGTGATCCTGCGCCAGGAGTGGGCCTTCGACGGCCTGGTCATGACCGACTGGGTCGTTGACGGCATGACCCGCAGCGACATGAAGCACCCGCGTGCCACCGCAGCCGCCACCATCAAGGCCGGCAACGAGCTCTTCATGCCCGGAGGCGAGACGGACCGGGAGGACCTCCTGGCAGCCCTGGAGCGGGGGAGCGAAGGCGGAGGTGGCGAGTCAGACTGCGATGCCGAGCCGGTCGACGGCGCTGTCGGCCTGACGCGCGCCGAGCTCGAGAAGCAGGCCGCCCGCGTCATCCACGCGGCTCGGAGGATAGCCACGATCTCGACATCCTGATGCTCGTGCTGTAGAATTAATCGAAGGATTTAGCAGCAGGAGGATGTTATGCCGACGATCAAGCCAGTATCAGATCTGAGGAGCTACACCGACGTTCTCAAGGATGTTGCGGAGGACTCGCCTGTTTTCCTCACCAAGAATGGTCATGGGAGGTACGTCCTTCTCGATATGAAGGACTATGACCGCATTAAGGCGGGTCGTCGTCTCCTCCGAGAGGTCGAGGCGGGCCGGATTTCTGGTGAGGAGCAAGGGTGGGTTAGTGCTGCAGACGTGCGTGCGCACTTCGTCGCACGGCGGGATTCCGCCCATGAGTGCTGAGATCGTCTACTCCACTGATGCTCTCATTGATCTTGATGAGGCCTGGGATTTCACGGTTGAGATCTCCGGTGACCCGGACTTAGCGTTTCAGCAGGTGGATGCCCTGCTTGAGGCGGTCGAAGGGGCTCGTAGCTACCCGTTGGCCGGGAGTAGGTTGGATGTTGTTGTTGGCACGCCAACTGACAGTCGCTATGTTGTGGCTGGTCGTCTGCTGGCTGTTTACAGCATTGAAGAGCACTTCATTCGGGTGGATCGGATCTTCGATACTCGGCAGGATTGGGTCTCTGTGCTCGTCCGGCGTGGCTGAGATCCCGTGTTCTGGGAGGACTGCTGTGGCCTGTCGCTGGGGCAGCGAACGTGACATGCTCGGGCTGAGCCGCCCGCACTGCACAAGGAGCCCCTCCATGGCGCTGACACCTCAAGTACGTGAGACCTTCACCAGGCTGTTCGGGGTGGAGCCCCAACCCCACCCCACGGACCTCGAGCTGTTCGACATCCTCCAGAACGGGATCTTCGACGAGGCATTCTCCACGGGCGTCCTCACCGACGTCGAGCGCGAGCTGCTCACCATCACCGCCCTGACCTCCATGCAGACCCTCCCGCAGCTGAGGGCTCACGTGGGCGCCGCCCTCAACATCGGCACCAGCCCGCTCCAGCTGCGCGAGACCATCTACCAGTGTGCCCCCTACATCGGCTTCCCCAAGCACCCTCAACGCCATCGACATCGCCAACGGGGTCTTCGAGGCCCAACGACATCTCCCTGCCCCTGGAGAACGCCGGCGCCGTCGACGCCACTGACCCCCGTGCCCGAGAGCAGGCCGGCGCCGCCATCCAGGCACCGCTGTACGGCAACGAGGTCAAGGAGGTCTTCTCCGCCCTGCCCGAGCCCTTCGATGAGTTCGTGCCCCACCTGCTGACCTCCTCCGCCTTCGGCGACTTCGCCACCCGCGGCGGGCTCGACGTCGCCCAGCGCGAGCTCATCAGCCTCGTGGCCATCGCCGCCATCGGCGCCACCACCCAGCTGCGCCCGCACGTGGCCGGGGCGATCCGGGCCGGCTCCTCCCCCCAGAAGGTGGCCGCCGCCCTGGTTCAGGTCATGCCCTACATCGGCGGCCCCTACGCCCTGTCCGGCCTGGTCCTCGTGGCCCGCTACGACGAGAGTGCCTCCGCAGAGGCCTACCGCTGAGAAGAAGGTCCATGTGGGCCGGCATCCTCCGCGGTTGTTGTGGGGTGAGTGTTAATCAGCGAGATGAGTCTCGCGTAGGGCGGCGATGCGCTTGGCGAGGTCGTCGGGATCTGCGCTGAGCTTGGGGGCGTTGCGAGAGGTTGACGGGTCGATGCGTGCGCCGAGTCGGCCGAGCTCGATCAGCAGTGGCACCGTCGCCAAGCCTTGCTCGGTCAACGAGTACCTCCCCTGCTTGCCCCGGGCGACCTCGCTCTTGGTGAGGAAGCCCGCCTCAACCAGGTCGGTCAGTCGGCGGGACAGCACCGGGGCGCTGATGCCCTCCTCGCTGCCGGTGAGCAGCTCGCGGAAGGAGCGTCGGTCATGCAGGACGATGTCTCGCAGAATTAGCAGACTCCACCTGTCGCCGAGCATCTCGAGGCTGCGGTTGATAGGGCAGGCGGAGCGAGGCCGGGGGATCATCGTGCGCCCTTCTTCGTGGTAGTTGCATTCTGTTACTGGATAGCATATCGTCCATCTCAAGTGGTAACACAATGTAACTAGATGTCTGGTGCTGCGGCACAGGAAGGACACCACGTGAAGGCCTTCGTCCTGGAGAAGTACGGTCGCCCCCTGAGAGCCGTCGACATACCCGTTGCCGAGCCTGGACCACGCCAGGTCCTGGTGCGGATGATCGCCTCCGGCGTCAACCACGCCGATGAGCGCACCCGCACCGGTGAGTTCAAGGCCGTCTTCCGGCTCGACCTGCCCAAGGTGATGGGAGGGGAGCTGAGCGGAGAGGTGGTCGCCGTCGGCTCTCAGGTCACAGAGCTCGCCGTTGGCGATCAGGTCTACGGCTACACCGGCGTGGTGGCCATGGGAACCTGGGCCGAGTTCGTCGTGGTCGACGCCGATGCCCTCGCTCCCGCGCCCCGCAGCATCTCAATGGCTCAGGCGGCCTCCCTGCCGGTCGTCGCCCTGACCGCGTGGCAGTCGCTGGTGACGATCGGCCGCCTCCAGCCGGGCCAGACGGTCCTGGTTCACGGCGGCGCAGGTGGAGTGGGGTCGGCTGTCATCCAGCTCGCCAAGCACCTGGGCGCCACCGTCGTCACCACGGCCTCGGCCTCCAGTGCCGACACCGTCCGGCAGCTCGGAGCGGACATCATCATCGACTACCGCAGTGAGGACTTCGTCCAACGCCTGGCAGAGACCCCGGTGGACATCGTCGTCGACACCCAGGGCGGCGAGATCACCTCACGGTCCTTCCAGGTCCTGCGTCCCGGCGGGATCGTGGTGGGTATCGCCGGTACCCCCGACCCGTCACTGGCCGATCAGGCCGGCGCCGGGCCGCTGGTCAAGGTCGCGCTGTCCGCCCTCAGCCTCAAGGTGCGCCGCCAGGCCAGCAAGCTCGGCGTGCGCTACCGGTTCCTGTTCATCGAACCCGACGGAGAGGCCCTGCGCACCATTGCCGGACTCGTGGACGACGGCGTCATCCAGCCCGTCGTCGACCGGATCCTGCCCTTCGAGCAGACCCTCGCCGCACTCGACCAGCTGCTGGCCGGCGGAACCCGCGGCAAGGTCCTCGTGGCCACCAGCGAGCAGGAGGTCACCGCTCATGCCTGAGACCGACGGCACCACCATGATCGATGGGCCCATCACCCGGTGGACCTCCGCTCCCACTCGGCACCTGCCGGTGAGAGGAGAGTCCTTCGCCTACCGGGACCTCGGGGTCGACTCCGGAAGGCCGCCCATCGTCCTGCTCGCCCACCTCGGGGCCACCCTCGACGAGTGGGACCCCCGCGTCGTCGAGGCGCTCGCCGAGGGCCGCCGCGTCATTGCGGTCGACCTGCCGGGTATCGGCTCCTCCACCGGGAACGTCCCACGAACTATCAAAGGGATGGCCGGTGCCGCACGGGCCTTCATCTCCGAGCTCGGTCTGACCCGGATCGACCTCATGGGCTTCTCCCTGGGAGGCTTCGTGGCCCAGCAGGTCACTCTCGACGCCCCGAAGCTGGTCCGACGACTCGTCCTGGCCGGAACCGGTCCCGCAGGAGGCGAGGGGATCGACCGGCCCACCGGAGCCGCCTACGTCTACCTCGACATGCTGCGTGGAGTGCTCGCCCGCACCGACGCCAAGGAGTTCCTCTTCTTCCCGCGCACACCCGACGGCAAGGCCGCAGCGCGCGACTACCTCGCCCGGATTCACGAACGAGTCATGGATCGGGACTCCCCGATCACCTTGAAAGCCTTCCGCACTCAGATCGCCGCCATCAAGGCCTGGGGGCGCCAGTGGCCACAGGACCTGTCCAGGATCGCGGCCCCCACGCTGATCGCCAACGGGGACCACGACCGCATGGTCCCCACCCCGTTGTCTGAGGACATGCACCGGCGAATCCCCGGCAGCACCCTGGTCATCTACCCCGGGGCGGGACACGGCGGGGTCTTCCAGTACTACCGGGAGTTCATCCCCACGCTGCTGGACCACCTCGACTCCTGAGGTCAGAGAACCCGATTCGGCGGTGAGGCCCGGCGGTCCGTCTACGATGGCCGCCGGGCCGGTTCTCATTGCCGGCCCCAGTCAGCGAGGAGAACACGTGAAGACGACGCAGCCCTACCTCTCACGGCAGGTCACCCTCACCGTCCAGGGGCAGAGGCTCGGGGGACTGGCCTACGTCCCGCGCACGGCGTCGTCGGCACCCGCGCCCCTGGTCATCTGCTGCCACGGCATGGAGGGCTCCCACACCCGCGTCGCCCCCATGGCCAGGCGCTTCGCCGCGGCCGGGGCCGTGGCCGTCTGCTTCGACTTCCGCGGAGGCGGCGGCAGCGCCAGCCAGGGCGAGACCACCGCGATGTCGGCCCTCACCGAGCTGGCCGACCTCGAAGCCGTCCTCACCGCCGCCTGCGCCTGGCCGGAGGTCGACGCCTCCCGGGTCGCCCTGTTCGGGCTGAGCCTGGGCGGGGCAGTCGCAGCGCTCGCGGCCGCCCGCCACCCGCAGCGGGTCACCGCCCTGGCCCTGTGGTACCCGGCCCTGCGGCTGGGGGAGAACCTGCGCGCCGCCTTCCGCACACCGGCGGCCGTGCCCGAGGAGTTCGACTGGGCGGGCACCCGCCTGGGGTGCGCCTACGCCGTCGACGGCTGGAACCTGGAGGTCGGGGCCGAGCTGGCCACCTACCGCCGCCCCGTTCTCATCGTCCACGGGGACCAGGACCGCGCCGTGCCCATCGAGGTCTCCCGGGCCGTCGTGAGCGCCACGCCTGACGCCGAGCTCGTCACCATCCACGGCGCCGCCCACGGCTTCGGCGACGCCAACTGGGAGGAGGCCATGCGCCGCACCATCGGCTTCCTGGCCTGGAACGGGGTCCTCGAGGAGGACTGAGCTCCGCAGCGGACAGCGGCAACGGGCGGCGCAGCCCGTTTTCTGACAACGGTGGCTCCCGAGCGACCGACATCGCAGAATTGGCCGCATGAGCGCATACGAGGCGGTGGACCTGACCGGTGTCAGCAAGACGATGCTGCTGACCCTCCACGCCCGGGCGGAGCACACGCTCTCCGAGCGGCCACGCTTTACGGACCCCGCCGCCGTCGAGCTCGTCTCCCGGCTCGACTACGACTTCACCATGGCCAGCCAGGACCGGCTCATGGCCGACGGCGTCGTGCTGCGCACCCTCACGCTCGACCCGCTCGTGGCCGGGTACCTCGCCACCCACCCCGGCTGCACGGTGGTCAACATCGCCTGCGGGCTCGACACCCGCTTCCAGCGCCTCGACGACGGGCGCGTCACCTGGTACGACCTCGACCTCCCCGACGTCATCGCGCTGCGACGCCGGTTGCTCGAGGACGGCGAGCGTCACCGCACCATTGCCGCCTCCGCCCTCGACCCCGACTGGCCCGACCATCTGGGGGACATGAGCCGTGACGTGCTCGTCATCATCGAGGGGCTGAGCATGTACCTCGAGCAGGAGGAGGTGTGCACGCTCCTGGACATCATCGCCGCGCGCCTGCCCGGGGCGACCGTCCTCATCGAGGTCATGCCCAGCCTGTTCCAGAAGTACGGCCGGGAGCGCTCGGTGGAGGACGCGGGGGCGCGCTACACCTACGGCTGCTCCAGCGCCGCCGAGTTCCACCGGACGACGGCCCCCGGCTACACGCTGCTCCACGACGTCCCCTTCACCCGCACCATCGCGCGCTACCACCCCCTGCTCGCGCCCCTGACGCGGCTGCCGCTGGTGGGCAGACTCTCTGAGCGCATCGTGGTGCTGCGAGCGCCGGCCTGAGCGTTGGATGGGGCGCTGGGCCGGGCGCTGGGTAGGGACCTGGCCTGGCACTGGCCCGGTGCTGGCCTGGCACTGCTCGGCACTGGCCCGGGGCGGCCGATCTCGACGGGGACATCCTGCGCGTGGGGGTGCATTCTCTTCCGGCCAGGGACAGGCTGCGCGTAGGGGGACAGGAAGCCGGTCCCCGACGGCGTCGAATGCCCCCGGCCGGAAGGACACGCCTCCGGCCGCGTGGAATGTCCCCGGCCGCGAAGAAATGCCCCCGGCTGTCGCCGTGCGTCTCCAAGCCGAAGGATCGACGCCTTGCCTCACCAGACTGCGCTATATCGAACTGCGGCCGTGCCATTGAGACAATGCCTCAGTGATCTCCTTGAGTGAGAGCCTCCCAGCGGCGACATCCATCACCAGCCGGTAGGCGTCGTCGTCGGGGGCCTCGACCCAGTGGCCGTTGATGTCCAGGAAGACCAGCGTGGCCAACCACCCCAGGCGCTTGTTGCCATCCACCAGTGGATGATTGCGGACCAGGGAATCGAGCAGAGCTGCCGCCTTCTCGTCGATCGTGGCATAAGCGTCGTGCCCCCAGAGCATGGTCGCAGGTCGGTGCAGCGCCGAGTCGAGCAGGCCGAGATCCCGGACTGGTCCCACAGCCAGGTCCTCAATGAGAGACAGCGCGTCCTCGAGCGTCAGATACTCGACCATCTCTGCCCGATCAGCGGCCGAGGCGTTCCAGGACCTCGGCGTACCGGTTGCGGATACGGGCGGAGGCGTCCGCGACTCGCTGCTCATGTCCGCGGCGCGCGGCCACCTCGTGGATCGCCCGGATCGTCGCCTCCTGGCGGCTGACCCCGTCCTCCTCCGCAAGGAGCGCGAGCAGCCGCTCATCCTCTTTGCTCAAGCGCAATGTCATCGCCATACGTCCACAGTAGCACGTGGTATCAGGCTGGTATCAGGTGGATGCGTTCTCAGGATCGACCGGATCCCACCGCGCACCTGCGGGACCATCCTGACCAACCCCAGTCCCAGACACAAAAACACCCTTCCCGCGAGCGGTGCATCATCCACCACCAGACCCCACCCTGCGTGTTGGAGACCAAGAGGCGTGGGACGAGTACCGACGACGCAGGTGTCCACAAGGGCGACTGTCTTTCCAC
>BNJT01001528.1_pt1 | contig 19822 bp, 36 predicted proteins | sample 8540491 | NCBI WGS metagenome assembly BNJT01 (sample SAMD00202455, study PRJDB9452) | human saliva metagenome | host: Homo sapiens | reverse complement strand
TTACAAATTTAGTATCCATGCTATATATTAACTGTTAAAAGCATTACATTTCCGGAAAAATAACAGAAACAAATACCCAAAAATATCATATTTTATAATTAAATTACATTTATTAGATTTATCTTCATAAGAAAAACAGCTCCTTTTTGATTAAAATAGCTAATTAGATAAGAATTTATATGTTTTAATTGAAAGCCTTCCAACTTTTTAAATTTTATTTACATAAAAACAGAAAGAAATAACAAACAATATAAATTTCCTATCACATTTTCTCAGCATAAAGAAGAACAGCTCTGCTCTTTTACCAGCTTCAATGTTCAAGAGCATAAATCTATACTATTTTTGTAATTTCTTTATATGTGATATTTTGAAATTATAATTGTTCATGTTAGTTCTTCTCCTTTTCTCAGTTTTTATATCTTTAATATGTTTTACATTTATTTTACTTCATAAACTTAAATAATGCAAGATTTTGAAACAGTCTTTTTGATTTTTATTACATATGACCCTTCATTTTTCCTAATTTTTATGAAGTTTTTGGTCATATTTTATTATTTTACCATGTCCTGTAATCTTACTTTTCTTATATTTATGGTTTTTGCTGCTTGGTTTATTAGGAATTGTTCTCTCAATCAATTTCTTTTTAAACATCTCCTGTTTTTAGTCACAGATATAGTAATATTTTTAAATCAATTATTGAATATAATCAAAAAGTTTCCAAAAGTTAAGTTTCTATTCCCATTTCCATAGAAATATACTTTAAATACTGTTCCTTTGGAAAATTTATGATAAGTCTGGTCTACAAGTCCTGTAAAATTAAATGTTTTTCCTGACTGAAGGCTGACACAGTTTGCATATTTTTACCATCTTTTTGTCATACCTTTTGAAGTTACACGACATCTTTTTCCACTGTCCTTAAAGTTTTTGTTGCTGCAAAACTATAGACATTTCCTAATATTAGAAAATGTAAAAATAATTTTTCATAATAAATCATCTCCCATTATTATAATCTTTAATCATTCATAAAAATCTATATATATATTTCTTTACTTCCATTTCTTTTTAATTTTTCAGTTTTTATATTTATCTGATGTTCCATGATGATGTTACTATTTCCAGTAATTTCGTAATGTTATTTGGCTTTGCAATTACTGCTACATAATATACTTCATTTTCAGCATCTATAAATATCATTGAAGCCTGAAGATTATTATTATTCACTGTTTCAGAAAAATATCAGATAAAGCCTGATGTCCATTTATACTGTTCTGATAAAGTTTCAAGTTTTCTTTTTGACCCTGATTTTACTAGCTCCGCTATCATTTGTGTTACCGCTTTTCCTGCATCTACTCCTTCTTCAGATGGTACTTTATCCAGAATAATCATTTCATTCTCATCATTTTTATTCCCTGCACTTGTAGAATCTGTATTATTCTGGATTTCATTCCAGTTTTCCCTTTGGATAATTTATAAATCCTACTGTTTCATTTCCAAATCTACCGTTATTTGTGTCCTGTATGACATCACTTTTCTGAAAACTGTTATTTTCTGGTACCTGCTGCACAGAACTGTTTTTATTTTCTAGAAATTTCATTTTCAGTTTTCATTATTTTTCTGATTGTCACTTTTCATGGCACACGATAAAACATCAATATTGTTAAAAATATAAATAGAACTTTTTCATTTGTAATCTCCTCTTTTCCCTTTAAAACTCTATATTTATTACCATTTTACTCCCTAGCCTTTTTACAAGCTGCGCATAATTTTAGGAGGCATCCAGTATTTTAATAATTTTTATTTTTATTGAATACATCCAGCGCTTTTTCCTTTTCACCTTTTTCAGATAAACATCTATCATAATTGTAAACAGTTCATTCATTGGATGATTTCTACTATTTTTCATAAACAAATTCGGATATTTTTGTATCAACATTTTTATATGCTTCAATTCCTTTTTGTGCATAATTTAATATTTCTGAATAATTATCAGGATAATTATGATAAATAAAATCTGTCATAGTACGGTATCCTTCCGGATAATCAGGAAAATTTTCTATTAATTTTTGCGATATTCTTTTTAAAGTTAATGTTATCAGGATTTTTTTACCGTGAGTAAAGTATTAGAAGCAGTTTATAATCATCAATTTTTGCTGTTTTATTTTTATTTTTCCTCTTTTTCACTGATTAAAAGTTTTCTATCATCATCATTTTCCTGCGTTCTTACAATTTCTCCTATGGTTTTTATCCATTCCTTTTTATTTTATAGCTGTCAAGTGAAAGAATATTTATAAACTCTATATTCTCATCATAAGGAATTTTTCCATTTTTTTAAGCGGATAGAAGTACTCAAATTTTACAGTCATTTCTTTTTCGATATTTTTGATATCATTTTTCTTTAATTCACTTTTTAAAAAAGGAAGACACTTTCTGTTTCTATTATTTCCATTTGTGTCAGACCTGCTTTTTCCTTTTAACTCAACGAATTAAAAGTCTTTATTTTTTTATAAAATTTAGACATTGTATAGTTTAAATCAGGATATTTTCAATGACACATTTACATAAGTCAGCTTTATGTCCCTTCCGCTTTCCATTTTTCTGCTTTTGTTAGTTCAATTTTATTTATTTTATAAGTAAGATATTTATAACTTTCTCTGTGAAGTACGCCAGATATTAAAACCACATTAAATGATATTCATTAACTTTTTGTTGTATCTTCATTTTTGCTGCGTTGATATAATCTTCAAAAGCCGCTATTACTGCCTTTTTATCATCATTCTCTTCAGCACTTAGCTAATTCCGCAGTTTGTTATAAATATAATTGCCAGTGAAATAAATGATATAAATCTTTTTCATGATTCTCCTGATTTTTCTAATAATAAATTTTTCCTGTTACACTAAAATACTATATATTTTTAACTTTTTAATCAAAAATACTATTTTTCATATTTTCTGGAGTAGATGTCACATCTTTTGGAAAATGTCATTGAAATTCCTGTATCCTGATTATACTGCACTTTTCCATTTTTTACAATAATTTCATCTGATTCCTTGCCATTTCCTACAAGAATGTATCTCCTGTTGCCCTTTACTTTGCATATCATAGGTTCCTGCCTTTGTTATACAGTTCCCGTTAACTACATTGTTAAGGCTTATATAGGCAATATTTCCTTTTTATTTCAAAGTATGAATCTTCAAAAACATTCCTGACCTGCCACCTTTACAGTCTGCCCTTTTTGTAGTCAGCGTTTCCACATTGTATTTTCCTGAAATGCTGTTTTGGGAAGCTTTCCTTTGCTTCACATCCCATACTCATTAAAATCATTCCTGCCATCATAGCTAGATTTATATTTTTCATTTTCACCTCTGTATGTATTTAACTATTCAAAATTCCGTCAGCTATTTTCTTATCCTATTAAAATAAATGTATATGTGCTTTACTTCCATATAGTAAAACGAATGTCATAATTGGTATAAAAGGTATAAAAAGAAGCATACTCTGCATTATCTTCATTTTAAAAAGTCTAAATTTTTACTTTTTGGAATCTGCTTTTTCTGAATTATGTCTATCATGTTGTCCACAATTTCTGAGATTCTGCCATTTTCTATCATTATATCTGTTTGCGAAGATCCCTTTTTAAGTTTTTTCAGGCACAAAACAGATTTCCTTTTTCCATCAAGAAGATAGATGTGAGATTTAGATCTGATTATTCGAGTGCCAAATAGAGGAAATAACTCAGTACCCCAGTTATAGCCTTTAATATCCAGTAATTTTCCATTTAAATAAAAATCTTCATTTATTATCTCAAGCGTATCTTTTGTTTTTCTTTTGGATAATAATATTTGTTCCCTGCATGTTATACTTATTACAGCACAGCTAAGTAAAAGCAGTATTCCAAGTTTTTATTCCGGAAAACATTAATATTTCTGTTATGGTAAAGCAGATAATATTTAGAACAACTGCTTTTTCAGATTTTCAGGCACTTCATAAAATACCGTTCCTGTTTCTGTTCTTTCACGGTAAACTGTATCAGCTGCTAAAATTCCAAGTTTTATTTTCTCTTTAACCTCATCCTCATACTTTTGAATAATCTTATGTAAATTTTTTGATTTTTTTCTATTTTTCATATCAAAAATAATTACTATACTTAAAACTGCAAAAATATATTAATACAAAAAACTAAACTATATAGCATTTTAAACTCCTGAATTAATAAGATATTCCTTGCAAATGTTATATGAATTCTGTCAGCATCCACTCTTAAAATTGTTTTCAGTATCTGTTTTACAAAGATAATATTGTTATACACTCATATATGCTACCATTATTTTTACTAAAATAAATACATATATGCTTTTGCTTTTATACAAAGAAACAAGTATCACAATTGATATAAAAAGTAAAAAGAAGTATGCTCTGCATTTTTCATTTTAAAAAGTTTGAATTTTACTTTTTGGAATCTGTCTTTTTCTGGATTACATCAATAATATCATCTATAATTTTAGAAATTCTGCCATCTTCTATTATTATATCTACTTGAGATCTTTTTAACTGTCTTTCAGGTACAAAAACAGATTTCCTTTTTGCCATCAAGAAGATAAATATGGGATTTAGAGTATATTATTTGAGTTCCAAATATGGGAAATAATTCAGTACCCCAGTTATAGCCCTTTTATATCCAGTAATTTTTCCATTTAAATAAAAATCTTCATTTATTATTTTAAGTGTATTTTTCTGTTTTTCTTTTAAATAATAATATTTATATCCGTGTATCATACTTATTACAGCACAGACTATTAAAAAGCAATATTCCAATTTTTATTCCCAGAAATATTAATATTAGCATTATGGCAAAGCAAATAAGATTTAGAACAACTGCTTTTTTCAAATCCTCCGGCACTTCATAAAAATACTCTTCCTGTTTCTGTTCTTTCACGGTAAACTGTATCAGCTGATAAAATTCCAAGTTTTATTTTCTCTTTAACCTCATCTTCCTGTTTTTGATTAATTTTGCGAAGATTTTTTCTGTTTTTTATTTGTTTCACACCAAAAACGATTAATATAACAGCAACTGAAAGATATACTAATGCAATAATTGAATTCATTTCAGTCCCCTCCGTATTAATAAGATATTCCTTGGGCTGTTATACGGACTCTATCAGCATCCACTTTTTAAAAATAGCTTCAAGTATTTGTTTTCCTGCCTCCCTTAATTGAGCGGTAGTCTGTGAATTAGGATTGCTCTGATTTAAGGACTGTCCCACAGCCAAAGTCATTCCAACCATAACCATCTGGTCGTACATACTTTTTTTCTCCCTGTTGCTCATTCCGTCAAAAATCCGCTATTTTCAAGATGAGCCTTGAACTGATTTGCCATAGGTTTCACATAATCATCATTAAGACTTATATTGTTATATGCCATGTATGCTCCTGCTATTACAGCCGCTACTGCTGAAGACAGATCATTTGTAGGTATTCCTACAGAACGTGCTACCTGTGGGAAAAGAATCGTACAGCTGTTTTTAATGATGCCCTTATTTCCTTTTGCTGGCTTTTTGGATAAGTTGCAAACCAATGTTTCCAGTCCATCGGTACTTCCGTCCTGTGTGAAAGTAAGGATGATTTTCCGTAAGATTTACCTTGTGAAGATGAAGTTGTATTTAAAAAGTTCCTGCATTATTTCATTTTTAAACATATCGCTGTAATCAGCATGAGCTTGTCCTGAAATTCCAAGTCCCAGTGCTAAAATACTTAAAAAGAAATATTTTTCATAAATTTTGCTTTCATAACTTTTTCCTCCTGTAATTTTTATTTTACTGTTAATTTAAATTAGATAATTTTTCTTGTTTTCCTCATATTTTTACTATTAGTAGATTTTTAACATTTCATTATCCTTTTTGGCATTTTCTAAAGCTATGTTATACAAAAGGGATTATAGTTTTCTTTTTAGAAATTTTTGGTTAATTATAAAAGTTTCTACTGCTTTTTCATTATTTCCTGACAATCTGTAAGCCTGTATCAAATCAATTATCTCTGAAAGTACATTATTTAATACTTTAATATCCTTATATTCAGTATAACTCTGTTTTACCATGTTTTTAAAAATACCTATTGCTTTTTCATAATATTCAGCACTTTTCCTTATATCATAAAAAAGAGAATATCTGCCATCACTCTGTAACCATAAGAATAATCAGGAGCATTTTTTAAAAAATATTTCTGTAATTTCCTTTTGTTCTTTTAAATTCACGGTTTTGATAAAATGCCACAGTTACATAATTACGGTATTTCTCAAGATTTTTGCTGTCCTTTAAAAATTCTTCTTCCGCTTTTTTATAGTTTCTTCTGATGAAAACTTCTTTCTGCTTTTTCTATTTCAGAGCTGTCTTTTTCTGAATTCTTTTTATTTTCTTCAGTTTTATTTTTTTTATCGCTCTGGCTTGTATCAATATTATTACCTGTTTTTATTTTGTTCCTGTTTCTTATTGCAGCTAAAAACAGCAAAAACTATCATAACTATCATTAAAAATTTTTCAATTTTATCACTTCCCCAATGGATACAGAATTTTTATGTTTTTATTTTCTTAACAGTTCTTCTTAAACTTTTGCTTTTGTAGATATTGGCTTCATTTAATTTCCATAATTCTTACCTCATCAAAGAAATCAGATATATCATAAAAGAAACATAAATCGCCACTATTAGTAAAAGGTGTAATGGATAAAAGAAATAAAAAACATATATTTTTGTAAATCTATTATGAATACCTCTGCTTTCCATTGTAAAGCTCATATTATCGGCAGTGAAAATATCGCAAATATCTGTGTTTTTATAAATATCTCATTTCCAAAAAGTTAAACGGAAATTCAAGTCCAGGCATAATAAATACGTTTAGAAACACCATTAATACAGCCTGAAATATTATATTCCTGTAATCTTTCCTGAAAAAAATAGAATATCAGAATAATGTACAATCCCATATCCCTAAATAATCACTTCTTGCAAAATGTGCAATTGCGACAGTTAAAATGCTTATAGCAGCTTTTACAAAAATTTTTATTATTTTATTCATATTTTTCTGATTTTTTTCCGTTTTTCCAGTAAATTCATTCCACATAAGGCAATTCCAAAAGTCCATAATACATTGTTATATGGATAAAAATACCATTATTTCTCCTCTTAATGCCAGACTTGCAAAAAGATTGAACGGAATTTCCGAAATAGCTGCAAAAATAAAGATACGTATTAAATATTTTTCTGTTTTTAGTCCTGTAAAATCCTTCCGTAAGCATAAAGGCAAAAATAGGAAAAGGCAAGTCTTCCAAGCACATTTAACCATATCTGATTAGGAAAAATATATTCCACAGATGATCTGCCACCATAAATGCCATTGCTAGAATATGCAGTGTAAAAAGAATTTATCCCTTTAGAAAATATAACTTTTTTTATTCATTTTTGCTCCTAATTTTCTTTTCTGTTAATAAGGGGTAAATAAGCTGAACCTTATTGTATTTTTGAATATAAAAATTTAATAAACAAGCCCTGATGATGTAATCTTCACTTTGCTTTGCATTTACTTTAAGAACCCCTCAAGTACTTCTTTTCCCGCTCTTCTTAATTGAGCAGTAACTTTTGCATTTGATTTTGCTGATTTTGGGACTGATTTACAGCTAAAGTCATTCCTATTATTACCATTTGGTCATAAATATATTTTTATCACTATCACTCATTTTATCAAACTCAGTTACACTTTCTAGAGCTTCTTAAACTGTTTTGCCATAGGTTTCATATAATCATCATTCAGACTTACATTGTTATATGCCATATATGCTCCCGCTATTACAGCTGCCATTCCTGTCGACAAATCATTTGTAGGCATTCCTACTGAACGTGCTACCTGTGGGAATGAATCCTGCATCTGTTTCAGGTATGTTCTCGCTTCTCCTCTTTGTTTTGAAGGGTATCTGTTAACAAGATAATCAAGTCTCTTGTACTTCCATCCGATTTAAAAAGTTATTTTTGGCTTTTTTGCCGGTTTTGGTTTAGACGATGTTTGCGATGATGATGATTTACTTTTTACTGCTTCCTGTACTTTTTAGAGCTTGAACTTTTTCCACTTGAACTGTCGTTATTTGTATTATTACCAAAACTCTCTATTATGATTCTCAAAAGTTCTTCTCATTATATCCTGCTGAATCCAGTCACTGTTATAATCATACCAGTATCCCATAAATGCCTGTGCAGGCTGCGATACAAATACTCCCAATCCAATAACTGCTGTAATAAATAGTTTTTCAAATTTATTTTCATAATTATTCCTCCTGAATTGAATTATATATTTTTCATATTTTTGTTTTTTATTATCACTACATACTGTTTATAAAATTTCTTATTTTTGTAATTATTTATTTTAAAAAGAAAGTCCTGATGATGTTATTTTTACTTTACTTGCACTTACTCCAAGAAGTCCCTCAAGCACCTGTTTACCTGCATCTTCTTAACTGAGCGGTAACTTTTGCATTTGGGTTTTGCTGATTTTTGGTACTGATTTATGGTTAAAAGTCATTCCTATTATTACCAATTGATCGTAAATGTATTTTTTTATCACTCGTTACTCATTTTATCAAAAGTCATCTACACCTTGAAGCACTGTTTTTTAACTGATTTTGCATAGGTTTCATATAATCATCATTCAGACTTACATTGTTATATGCCATATATGCTCCTGCTATTGCAGCTGCCAGTCCTGAAGACAGGTCATTTGTAGGTATCCTACTGAACGTGCTACCTGCGGGAAAAGAATCCTGCATCTGTTTTCAGGTATGTTCTTGCTTCCCCTCTCTGTTTTGACGGATAGTTATTAACAAAAATAATCAAGTCCTCTTGTATTTCCGTCCGATTTAGAAAAGTAATATTTGCTTTTTGTTGTTTTTTGGGCTGTAGTTGAAGTTGCTGAACTTCCCGTTGTTTTTATGTAGTTGTTTTTAGAATTTGATTTTTCTTTGAAGAATAATCTCCTTTTTAATGTGACTTATTACTTCACTACCAAGTAAATAATTTCTTGTACTATTTATCACATTGTTTGTATAGTTAAAACTGTCTGACATATCATAATAAAATGCCTGTACAGGCTGTGATACAAATATTCCCATTCCGATAATTGCCATAACAAATAGTTTTTCAAATTTATTTTCATAATTATTCCTCCTAAAAATTTTATTTTTTTATGATTTCTATTATTTAATTATACTGTATATTTTTAGATTAAAAAGAACATTAGAGCTTTTTACTTTTTATTTATTTTTTTGATGTTTTTGAATACAAGATTACTCTCAGGAACTCCGATATAAAGAGTTTGCTCATTATCCATAAGTGTTATTACATCGGCATTACTTAAATCATATAAAAATCTTTATCACTGTCGCTCAGTTCACTCTCTTTTTCAGCAGATTGTTCAAATTATTCTATTTCAAAAGAAATTCTGTGATTTTTAAGAAATATTTTCCCGAATATTTTTCCCCATTTTTCCTGTTATGACAACATTTCCTTTATCAAGTTTTATTGAAATTTTACTGTTTTTAAGTTCAAGCCCTGCAATATTCATAAGTGTCCATTCATTAGCCATTATTTTTTCTCAAAAATCTTCGATATTACTAAAAATGAAAAATCTGTCTTTATATTTTTTTCCTTAGAATATTTTTCCATATTATTTAACATAAAGCCGTCCCCTTTTTCAAAAGCTGTTTTTCAAAAATCAGAATATCCTTTCTGTATATGAGATATACAGTTTCATAATTTTTGTTATCCACATAGACAGGATAATAGCCGTAATCAGAATTTCCTAACGACAGCATAGGGCGAAAAGGATTGCTTTTTAACTGTTCCATTTTTGAGATTCTGCACCATAATATTACTGTCCTTATATTCAGTCGCTTTGAAAAATAGTATAAGTGGGAGAATGCTCCATTTTTCAGCAAATTCCTGTCAATCTCATTGGATACACTTACTTCTAATATATATATCCCTTGTCTATTATGTCTTTTTTGAAGGTTTTCCACAGGAAATAAATATTATTCCAAAAAGTAGAAAAATCATAAATCCTGTCAATTTTTAATTTTTATCATACTGTTTTCTCCTTCCTATCAATAAATTTACACCAAGGCCCCACAAGAAATATTACATCCAATAAACCTATGCCAAAATAAACATAATAAGTTGATAAAATTTTTCATCTCCTGCTCAGATGAAACTAAATATTTATACGATATTAAAAAATATTAGTATTTTTTTAATATTACACCAATTATTGTTAAAATTATCAAAAGCCTTTTTCCTATTCCTGCTTTTTGCATAAAAAATATGATAAAAAATATATTAAAGCAAAATTAATATAAGATTGCCCGAGTATATACCTCCAATCATTTTCAAATTACTTAAAACTGATACTTCTAATACAGCCAGAAAAATAGTACCAGAATATTAAAACAGAGCAGATGAATAAAATACAGGCTTCCAAAAAAATATTTTTCATTTTTCTCCTTATTCAAATACTAATTAATTAGTCATTTTTCAATTTTATGATATGTAATATAGATTAAAAATAAAATGAGAGTTTCTCTTTCTTTCTTTTCCTTCCATAGATATAAAAACCAGGCTGCAAGAAATATAATTGATGGCAGTAATGACATAGTATAATTCCCTTTTTTCAATATGCTTTATTACTTGACTACTAGTAAATAATTTCTTGTAGTATTTATCACATCGTTTGTATAGTTATAAATGTTTGACGTATCATAATAAAATGCCTGTGCAGGCTGTGCTACAAATAATCCCCCGATAATTGCTGTAACAAATAGTTTTTTTAAATTTATTTTCATAATTTTTACTCCTTGCTTAAAGTTATTTTTCAATTTTATAATATTTAATTATAATTGAAATAAAATTAAAAATTCTACTTTTCTTTTTCTTTCCATAGATATAAAAACCAGGCTGAAAGAAATATAATTGATGGCAGTAATGATATATTGATGTTTGTTTTATTACTATTATTAAAAATTTTGTTATGATTATCAAAAGTCTGCTGTAAAAGATTTTCCCTGTAACGTATCGCTTTTGGCAAATTTGTAGGATCCATATAATAATCATACCCCTATAAATGCGTGTGACTGTTGCGATATAAAAAATCCCTGCTCCAATAATTGTTATAGTAAATAATTTTTAAAATTTAATTTCATAGTTCTTTCCTCCTAAAATTTGATTTTTTTACATTTTCTGTCTTTTAATAAAACTTATTACAAAAAGCTATTCCTACAGCTAAAGAGAGGAGTATTTTTTTATTAAAATTCCATAGCCAGAGCGTATATTCCTCCCCATGCAAATTTTTAACGAAGCCATGTTCCTCTATCTTTCTATCAATTTTGCTTCCATTTCTTTTTAGCGTCAAAACCATATTATCAACCTTTTTCTGCCATTTCCTTTTTATTTTTCCCAAAGTATCTCGTCATCTTTTTGTCGCAAATCTCCAGCCATTTTTTTCAAAAAGCATATTAATATAAATCTTATTATATAAAAAACTAAATACCACCAATATCAGAAACATTAGTATAGGCGACATCATATGAGATATAGCCGTTATTGCCAGTATCCAGCCGGTCTTCCAATCTTTTCCTATAAAACGGAACAAGAAAACCGAAAAAGAAAGTTATCCAGGAAAAATCCAATTTTTCACTATCTTTTATCTCTTCTTCTTTTACTCAATGTTATTTCTTTTTGAAGTAGCCATTTTCCACTATTCATTTTCATATCCAAAATCCTCCCATCATTTATTTAAAAATCTTATTTCACTTTAACAATATGCTTTTTAGATTAAAAAGAATATTAGAGGAAAAATTGTTTTTATATTTTTGGATAATTAAATTTGTAATATGATTCGATTTTAATATTTTATTGACAATTATATAAAAATAGGATAGAATTAAACATATCAAACCCCTCTACAAACTTTTTATGGTTGGTGTAGGGCTTTTTATTTATTATAGGAGTAATTATGAGTAAGGACTATCTAGAAATTACGGAGCAGTTAGAACTTTTTAAAAAGCGTGGAATGATTGTCGAAAATGAAGAAAAAGCATTAGAGAAATTGGTTTTTATAAATTATTACAAGTTGAAAGAAGCCTCGCTCCTTTCTTTTTGAGGATAAATACATAGAAAATACAAGATTTGAAGATATTGTTTTTAGATTTTATGAAGATAGAAATTTAAGATTATATTTTATGAGAATTATAGAAAAATAGAAATATCTTTAAAAACAAATTTTTCAAGAATACTCGGTAGAGAGTTTCAGGAATTAGGTTACCTGGATTTTTAAAAAGTGGACTGATAGCAACGAATATTGTAAGCATTTTTATTAAATACAAGGAAAAGGAATTTTTAAAAAGAAGGAATATAAACATAAGTCAATCAAGAAATAAACTAATTAAAGAATATAATGATGTAAATAAAAATACCTATATGGCTAATAGTCGATATTTTAACCTTTGGAGAGATATTGGATCTATATAAATTAATGAAAAAGAATATCAAAAAGAAATCGCAGATAATCATAATATAACAGTTTCAATTTTTTTATATCTTGGTTGGAAAATATTAATTTAATCAGAAATTTATCAGCCCATAATTCAAATGTATTAGATATCCTATTTAGAACAAAGCCTAAAATTTTGAATAGATGGAAAGATAAAATTTTTAATTAACCCAAAAATGGAAAAACTGTAGATAAAATTTTCTAAATCAATATTAATACTGGAGCATTTAACATTAAGTATAAATAAGGATTTTTCCAGGAAATGCAATCAAAAATGTTTGTTAAGATTATATAAAAGAGATATGAGAATCTTAAAACAAATAGGATTTAAAGATATAGAAAATGTAAAAAATTTGAAAAAATATAATCACGAGTCATTAATTTGATTGTGATTTTTGTTAAATAGCTATAAATCATATTAGATGCAGGATATAAAAATGAATAATCCCTGCAAAAATGAAAAAATTGAGAAAAATTTAGTAAACTACTTTTCAACCCTTCCTCTTCCAGTTCCTGCTGTCTTATTTCCAGAAACTGAACATTTATCATATGAGAATTTGAAAAAGTTCATCATTTGTGCTGATTGAGTTATCTATAAAATCTCAATAAATAACATATCCTGAAAAGCAAGTGCCTTATTTGTCGGAAGTTCCAGTAAATAATAGTCTCCTTCTTCTTTATTTATTGTCTGTTTTTGTAAGATATTCAACTGCATAGTCTGAAGCTGTTATATAACGGTACATATCACCATCATATTTACACCTCATTTTGAAATACGACAAGCCTTCTTTCCTTTAATGCTTTAACAATTTCAGGATTTGCCACTTCAGGCGGTATTTCCTCATCTTTATATTTTTCTGTATCTTCATAAATTAATCTTGCTTTACTGTTTGTTTTTAATTCTTTAGGAATATAGCACATAATTTTTTTCAATCTGTTCCGCAGAGAGACTTAAATTAAAAATATAAATGCCAGCATAATAATAATCTTTTTCATTTTATTTCCTTTTCATATATGCAAAATAAAAGTAAAAATTTGATTTTAAAGTTGTTTAAATACATTATATAACAGAAAAAGGGTTTTTCTCAAATAAAATCTTTAAAAAATAACTGAAAAGTTACTTTACTACAAAAAATAAAATAAATAGAAAATAGAATAAAAATATCTCTCATTTTATTTTAATATTCTAATGGTAGAGTATTTTACAAGAACAATTCATGAAAGGAAGAACAATCAGAATGGAAAAATATTAATAAATTTAAAATGGAAGAATTGAGGACTGCTGATATTGAATACAGCCTGCTACTCAGCATTAATTATAACATCTGTAATAATTTTACTTACCGTTTTAGTTCTGTATAAAAGATAATTCTTTGCTGATTATTCAAAAACAGTCTTTTTGAAGTTAATGAACTGCTTAAATTTCTAGTATTTTACCCTATTGGGAAAGAGCTTTTATTGAGAGGACTAATACTGAAATTTTTAAAGAAAAAGACAAAAATATGCCAATTTAATTCAGGCTGTAATTTTTGGAATACTTCATTTGAATCCAATTAAATTTATATACCAACAATATCAGTATCTTTTTCGGAAATGTGCAGTTAAAACCCAATCCAATCTGGTGGATAATTTTATTACATTCGACATTCAATCTTGTTTCGATATTTCTATACAAAACCTTTTTATGATTATAGTTGAAAAAATATTTATCTTCAAAATATGCCAATAATAACATTAATTATCGTATTTATTCCACCTTTATTCATATTTGACTATACTCTTAAACAACTTAAAAATAAATTTAATTATGAAAAACTTTTACAAAAGCATAATTTTTAACAAAAATATCCTCTTTGGTTTATTTTTAGTTTAAACTTTAGAGGATATTTTTACTTTACTAATTCTCATTTACTTCCCAGTTTATTACTTCACCTGTTATAGCATCAATGTCAAATTTATATTCTGTATTTTTTTATACACTATTCTTCCTTCATAAATCATTCTTTCTTTTTCATTATCCAGCTGAATATTTGTAACATTAATTTTTTCACCTGTAATTCTTGCTAACCGCTATTTCTTTGGCCTTTTTCCATTCCAATATATTTTTGGTGTTTTTCTTATTTCTGTATCACTACCGTTTGTATTAATAATTTTTCCGTCATCTCTGATTACTGTTGAAAGCTGATATACGTTCTTTTTCACTGTAACTCAGAACTTTTCCTGTATTTGCATCAATGTTATATTTTCTATTTTTCCGTTCTGTATAAAATTCTATTTCATATATAAATTTCTTATTTTTCTTTATCCAGACGAATTTTAGTCATTTTTGCAGTATTCTTTTGCCACTTTTTGAATGGTCTAACGCAAGCTGCTTTGCCTGTCAATCGAAATTTTACATCAACATTCAGAACTCTTACTGTTTTAGTCTCTTTAGCTGAATTTCCATTTGCAGGAACTCCCATTACTGTAATAAAAATACTATAAGTAATTTTTCAAAAATTATTTTTCATTTTCCCTCCTTTTTCAACTTAAATACAAACGAACTTCCTTTTCCAATTTCACTTTCCACATAAATCTCTCCGTTATGTGCCTCTATAATCCATTTTACCATTGATAATCCAAGGCCCTATATTTTCTGTTGTTCTGGAACTTTCCACCTGATAAAATCGCTTCCCATATTTTTAGGTATATTTTCTTTTTCTATACCGATTCCATCATCAATAATTTTACATATTGCAAAATTTTTTATCCTGTGACAGTTTTTATCCATATGTTTCCATTTTCACAACCATAGTTAACTGCATTTGAAATTAAATTTACAAAAAATTCTCATGATCATGGTCTCATCGCCAACAATAAAAAATATCTTCCTCTATTTCAGAATGAATTTTTATATTTTTACTGTCTGCATTATGTTGCTGACTGTCAGCAATAAGATGTGCCATTTTCACTTATATTTATTTTTATCAAAAATTAAGTTTCTGATTTCCTCTGTCCATTCTCGATAAAGTCAGAAGCTGTGAGATTAATTTTGACATCTTTTTTAGTTTCATCAAGCACAGAAGAAATTGTATTTCTGGCATTTTTCTATTGAGTGAGATTTTTCAAGACCGTATTCACATTCGAAAATTATAATTGACTACAGGTGTCCGCAGCTCGTGTGAAAACATCTGATGTAAACTGTGCTTCTCTTTCAAAGGAACTTTGCAGTCTGTCAAACATTGTATCAAATGTATTTGCCAAAGTATAAATTTCATCATTTCCTTCTCAATATTAATTCTTTGTGTCAAATCATTTCCCTCATTAATTTTCTCCGCAGCTCCCCTTATTTTTCTATAGGTTTAAATGCTTTTTGTTATAAAGTATCCACTTATTGCTGAAAATAACAAGAAAAATGGTAATACAATCAGAGAAATTAAAAACAATTGTTTTCAATTATATTTTTCCACTTCTGTTGCAGGAACAATTCCACGAATATGAATAATGCATTAGCCTGAAAAATTCTTTTTGCTGTCAAAAATATACCATTTTTTATTTTTATGTTTTATAATTCTTACATCATTTTTATCGGAAAAAGTTTCATCATATTCAAAATCAATGGAATATCCCCATAAATAAATCCTGTTTCATCATCATAAACCGACAAATGAACATTATTATTAAAAATAATAAAATCATTGTCAATAGTAAGTTCACCATCATAAACTTCAATTTCGTCGAATGCAGAAACTACAGAACTTTTCAAATTTTTTTATAAGCATTTGCCCTTACAAGATTTTTCACTAATATAAATTATTGTTATAGAAATACGACTATAAGACTTATCATAAGACCGATATACCAGAAAGTTATTTTGGACTTTATAGAAAGTTTATTCATTTTTTCATTATCGACCCTCAGGACATAACCCAATCCACGAATGGTATGAATAAGTTTCGGGGTATAGCTGTCATCAATCTTTTTCCTCAAATATCTGATGTAAACATCTATAACGTTGGTTCCACCTTCATAGTCATAATTCCATATGTGATCTTCTATTCTTTCTCTTGATAAAAATTTTTCCTTTTATTTCATATAGTATTCAAAAACAGAATATTCCCTAGCTGAGAGTTTTATAAGTATATCATCCCTGAAAACTGTTTTAGCATCAAGGTCAACCTTAAGATTAGCTATTGTAACTACATTATCGGCATTTCCGGAATTACGTCTTAAAAGTACACGGATACGGGCCATAAGTTCTTCAAAGATAAAAGGTTTTACAAGATAGTCGTCTGCTCCATAATCCAGCCCTTTCACTTTATCATCTATATTGTCTCTTGCAGTTAAAAGTAGTATTGGAACTTTATTTTTCTTTGCCCTTATTCTTTTAATCACTTCAAATCCATCAAGTTTTGGAAGCATAATATCCAAAAATTACCGCATCATATTCTGTCCTTCCACATACCTGATTGCTTCTCTCTCCAGTCAAAACAACTATCAACTCCATAATATTCCTTTTTAAAGCTTTTTGTAATAAGTTCGTTCAACTTCTTTTCATCTTCTACAACTAGTAATCTCATTATCTTTCACTCTCTTCCATCTCCAGCAGGACACACGGTTCTCTTCACAAAAATAATTTTAATTGCTCCATTTTCTCACATTTTTCTCACTTTCTGTGAACGGTTCATTTTTATTATACCTCATAAATGCTGTTAAAAACAGAGAGAATAAAAAGTTTTTATTGTGTTTCTATAATTTCCAGATTTAATTAAATATTTTCTTATTTCCATTTTATTTTATCCTTATTTTTACAGCTAAAAATGTCCTCCACCTGTCAGTCCAGCTCCTAAAAAAATTAAAACAATATTTGCCGTGAAAACTCCTAAGATGAGTGAAACAAGCCCTCCACCAATTGATCTTGCAACAAATTTCTGTATTGTGCGGTTTTTATGATTCATTTCCGTATTATTAGGATTTCTGTTAAAAGAACTATCAATATTTGCATTATTTGTACTATTACTATTTATATCATAAAAATCATTATCATTGTCATTTTTAAATTCAATAACTTCTATTTTTCCAGACTGCTGTTTTTCTCAGAAATTTTCTAGCTTCTTCTATCATCCTTTCTCTATTGCTTCCATAGGATTTATTTTTATCATTAAAAAGTATTCCATTCTTTTTGAAAACCTGCGCATCTTCTTCTGTAAACGGATGCCATCCTTGTTTAATAAAGCCTTCTAACATACATTTTATTATATATGAAACCAAATACCATCGATAGAACAAATACTATATGGAAAAAATATCACCCCTGTCTGTACCAATTACAACAAAAGCAATTCCAGTCTGTGATATAGTCCCTTTAATTAAAGGATATATAAATTCCAAAAGAAAAAGCTGCCATTGAAAAATCCAAATTTCACTTCTTTTCTTAAAAACTCCATTTTCTAAAACCGCTCTTTTTCATTTATCTGTTTCATTAATAAATCATCTCCTTTTATTCTATTATTTTTCAATATATGTCTCACTTAAGAAAAAATTACCATAATCTCACTCTTACTCCTTTTCTAATTTAGGATTTACAAGATAATATCTGTAAACATCGTCGTCAATTAATAAAAATGGAATTTTTCAGTTAAAAATCTATCCATTTCTGTAAGCATTTTTATCTTATTTTCTTCTGTATCTTTTTCCACTTTCAGATATCTTAATAAATCATTTCATTCTTATTTGATTTCTGATATTGGCATTGAATTTTGCTATTTCAACAAATTTCATAGTCAGTATTTTTCTCTTATCTTCAAGTTTAAAAGCATGTTTTTCATAGTTTTTCATTTTCTAATATTTTATCATTTACAGCTTTTTATTATCAAAATACTTGTCTTCATAAAAACTTTTTACTGTTTTTCCATTTACTGATTGTTCTCAGGAAATCTTCTGAAGTCATAGGCATCCCATTGGAATATTTAAGATTATCTCTTAAATAAAAGTAATCTTTTTATAATCCTGTGAAATTTCCCATCTTTATGCTAATCCTGCTACAATTTCACCTTTTTCGTTTTTCTTTTGTCAGTCCTTCAAAAAGTAGCCTGTTTACTTCCGTATCTGAAGTATTAATGTTACTGTATGATGCATTACTAAATGACAAATTAATCACAATATCAGATTCCTTTTTCCCAACAGAATTATCACAGGGATATTATAAAACTTATCATTAGTATAATCAATTTTTTCATAATAATAGACCTTTCCGTATCAACTTTTTCCTTTTTGACAGTCATTTAAGATCTACATCTATAATTGGCTTTTCAGCGTTAACTATATAATCTTAAAAAGGGAATTTCTATTGTATTGGTTTCCAGGTATATGCTATTTTTAATAATTCATCAATGTTGGATGTTTTTCCAATAATATCAATCAAATATACATTTCCATTATAATCAATATAATTTTTCGAAAAAGATATCCCGGTTGAATAATCAATAGATACTTGATAACCATTATAACCATTAATCTGAATTTTTGATAATTTAAGTTTTTCCTGCTCTTCCTCTGTTTTTGACATTTTGTTTTAATGCTTCATTCGCCACTCCTTTGGCATTCTATATTTTCAACAGGTGTAAGATACAAAGTAATAGAGCTTTCATCATATCCGATATAAGTTATTTCTCCTGACCTCCTGTATTTTCAAGCTGTTTCCATCCATTTCCAAGCGAAATATAACCTACTGTTCTGTTCCCAAATCTTGTTGCCTTTGCATCTGTTATCTGGTAATCCATTTTTCAATTTGTGATCCAGTTTGATTTTTATTATCATTCTGGGACTGTATACTTTCACCGTTTCTTTTTATTCCGTTCAATATTTTCATTTGAATTTTTTACTGTCAAAAATCTGTATTTGAAATATTTCCACAAGACAGCATAATCATTCCTAAACTTATACTTAATAAAACTAATTTATGTTTTTCATAACTTTTTCAACCTCTTTCTCAAATTTTTAAAATATTGAATAGTATCTATACCTCTAAAGACATGGTATTATTAAAAGATTAAAATAAAAATGAGAATTTTAACTTTTTACTAGTTATATAATAATATCTCTATGACATTTGCCATATCTATGGAAAGAAATTTTTATTCCATTCTGCATTAATTTTTGACTTTTCACTTTTTACAGAGTATAATTAAATTAAATAAAAATTATTTAGGAGACTGACATGACATTTACATTTTTAATGTCAATAATTTTTCTGACAATTATT
>BNJT01002292.1_pt1 | contig 19999 bp, 9 predicted proteins | sample 8540491 | NCBI WGS metagenome assembly BNJT01 (sample SAMD00202455, study PRJDB9452) | human saliva metagenome | host: Homo sapiens | reverse complement strand
CCGCTGCTGGTTCTTCTGCTTTTTGGTGTTGTGCCTGCTGCTGGTTCTTCTGCTTTTGGTGTTGTTCCCGCTGCTGGTTCTTCCGCTTTTGGTGTTGTGCCTGCTACTGGTTCTTCCGCTTTTGGTGTTGTTCCCGCTGCTGGTTCTTCCGCTTTTGGTGTTGTGCCTGCTACTGGTTCTTCCGCTTTTGGTGTTGTGCCTGCTACTGGTTCTTCCGCTTTTGGTGTTGTGCCTGCTGCTGGCTCTTCTGCTTTCGGCATTGTGCCTGCTGCTGGTTCTTCCGCTTTTGGCGTTGTGCCTGCTGCTGGTGCTTCTGCTTTTGGCGTTGTGCCTGCTGCTGGTGCTTCTACTTTTGGCGTTGTGCCTGCTGCTGGTGCTTCTGCTTTCAGCGTTGTGCCTGCTGCTGGCTCGTCTGCTTTTGGCGTTGTGCCTGCTGCTGGTGCTTCTGCTTTCAGCGTTGTGCCTGCTGCTGGTGCTTCTGCTTTCGGCGTTGTTCCTGCTACTGGTGTTTCCACAACTACTGGTGTCGTTTGTTTAACAGTAGTCCTTTGCTCTCCAGTTACAGTATCTGTCTTTGTTTCAACTTCATAACTTTGACGACTACCAGAATTATCAATCGACACTCGCTGTCTTTTTACTTCTGTATTTCCATCTTTTAGAAAAGCCTCTTCGCTAAAATACAATTTATTATTAGCAAAAATCAAATCTCTATTTGCAATACGATTTATCTCAACCAAACTATCAACAGATAGCCCCGTTGCCCCACTAATAGCACTCAGTGTATCTCCCCACTTAATTGTGTAGTGTGACAAATTGTCTATATTTTGAATATCAGCTTTTACTTCTGCAACTGTTCTGGCTACCCAAACACCATCTTGTTCGTTAGCGGAAACAGTTGGAGCTAAAAAGCCCAGCCCCAATAAAATCACACCTGTCGCAACAATTGCGCCGGTTCTTAATTTTCTAAAGCCACGTAGGGATAATGTCCCTCTAACATTTGTTTGTCTCATAATGTTTATTTTTTTCCTCACTAATCTATATTTTTCCAAAAGTAGACCCTTCCTAGGTCTACTAGTCTATGTTTACAATATGGATAGGCTTCTACAGATTTATCTATCTATTTTTCAAGATAAAGGTTTCTATAGATTTTTTTATGCACAATCCCATATATAAGTTGTGAAAATCCCTTTCTAATAAATTCAATAACTTTTAGTATATCATATTTAAGTACTAAAAGTACAAAGAAAGCGACTGAAAGCAATGATTTTTTTACCACTGCTTTCGACTCTATTTTTGAATTGTTAAATATGCATTCTCTATCCACCTTTCTTGAATAGAAAAAAACAAGATGCAGTTTTTATTCCAGAATAATTTTTTTCAAACTTATTCACCATCCAGCAAGAGCTCTTTTGGTTGTTTTCTAAGGAGATTGCTTGAAGCAAGTGCCATAACGAGAACCACTAGAACCAATGCAAGGACAAAGACGATGATAAAGTCTGATGTCTGAATGGAAATATCTAGGCTCGACAAGGTCTTACTAAAGCCATCTACTTCTGCCCCACCACCAAGGTTAGAGGCTTGAGCCGCCTTGCTGGCTTGCTTGGCAACACCTGAAGTGACATTGGCAAGAACAGTATTCCCGATTGCACGTGCTGTGTAGTTGGCTAGGAAGTAAGCAGAAACAAGAGCAGGGATGGCAATCAAGATGGATTCGGTGATAAATTGCCCCAAGATACTTGCCTGCTTGAGACCGATAGAGAGGAGGATTCCCACCTCCTTGCGACGGGTGTTGATCCAAAGGCTGAGCAAGAGAGCAAGGAGAAGGACTGAGAAGCTCAAGCTTCCCCAGAAGAGGAGGTTGGCCATCTTGTACATCCCAGAGATGGATTGCTCAAGAGCTGGGTAGTTAGATGAGCTCTTAACGAGTGTGTAGCTCTTCCAGTTGATTCCACTGATACCATTCAATTCTTTCATGACATCATCCAAGTTCTTATCTGCTGTTACAAAGAAGGTTGCGTCCCCATAAATGGCTGTGTCTTCTGTGTATCCATAAAGTTTTGCAGCAGTGTGAATGTCTGTGATAGCTGTATTTTCATAGAGTTCTTGTGAGTAGGTTACTGCTGACTTATTGTGACCATCAAAGAGTCCCTTGATTGTCACTTCGACTGTTTCCTTGGCACCTTTTTCATTGTCTGCATCGTAGATATTAGAGTCTAGTTTGACCTTGTCCCCTACTTTCCAGCCGTGTTTGGCTGCCAAATCCTTGTGCAGGAGAATCTTGTCCTTGTCGTCGTTGGTTAGGTGCTCACCTTCGACCAACTTATAAGAACCAGAGACAAACTTGTCTTCTTTAGAAGAGTCATTGACACCTGTAATCATCAAGCTACTTCCAAAATGTTTGGCACGGTCAGGTGTCAGATTTTTCTTGGTATCTGGCGTTTCGATGAGTTCATAGCCAGTCAAATCCCCAATAGCGTTGATGCGTTTAACATAAGACTCGATGGCCTTGTTTTCGGTGATTTTTTTGATATCCTCACCCTTAATATTCCCAGCACCACGTGGCGTTCCTTGATTGACGCGACGGTTAATCTGCATGGAAAAACTATTGGTGATATTTTTAAATGTCTCCTGAGAAGCCTTGGTAGTAGCTCCCTTGATCGACAAGCCGACCAAACTCAAGCTCGCCATGAGGAGAATAATCAGGAAGATGACAATCGATTTGAAAAACTTCCTTGTAACATAGGCAAATGCATTGTGTAACATAGATTCCCTTTCTAGATGTTGTTCTATTTCAATGTCTTATAACTTATATAAAATAATTTTTTACTATTTCCCTTAGATTGTGCGGACGGGAGCAACTTCCTGTAGGAATTTCATCCCTAATTTGAGCCATATGTCTCAAAAATTCCGGTCTAGATAATAACTTTGTTATTATCTAGACTATCACTACTACGGGAAATAGTTGTTAATGACTCACTTCGTTTATTATTACTATACACGTATCTGGTTATCAACTAATACTATTTTAAAGTTTAATAACTAGATTCTATATTTCAGTCAGTTTCTTGTCCTTCAACTCAAGTGTAATATCTGACGCTTGTGCCACTTCTTTACTGTGGGTTACGACAATGACACATTTACCTGTCTTCTGGGCAAGTGATTTGAGCAGTTCGACAATATCTCCAGCAGTTTTAGGGTCCAGATTTCCCGTTGGTTCATCCGCTAGAATAACTGGAGCTTCTGAGACCAAACCACGAGCAATGGCAACACGTTGCTGTTGACCACCTGATAACTGGAGAACATTCCGCTTGATCTGACTTTCATCCAAACCAAGCTCAAGCAGTGTATCCTTGCTTGCCTTTTTATTGACCAAGCGGATATTTTCCAGTGGAGAAAGATAATCTATCAAGTTATAATTTTGAAAGACCAGGGAAATATGGTGCATGCGATGGTAAGAATAGCCCTTCTTACGAATATCCTCTCCTTGAAAAAGGATAGAACCTTCAACAGGACTATCTAGACCAGCAAGTAGGGACAAGAGTGTGGATTTTCCTGCTCCTGACTCACCAATAATACTGTAAAATTTCCCGGGTTCAAAAATTATAATTGATCTGATATAGGACTGCTTCAGCAGTGTTCTTATAACGGTAGGTAACATCTTGTAATTGTAATAAAGTCATGATTTCTCCTTCTTAACTAATAGATGATAAAATTTCTTTCGGTGATTTTCTAAATAAGAATAGGAAACAAAGGGCTACAGATAAGCAACTAAGCAGAACTAGAAAAAAACATAGGATTCTGCAAAAGATAATAAACTACTTGATAGACCACTTGCTTTGGCTAGCGTGTCTTGTAAGACTGCTTGATCTCCACTTGCTAGTAGAGTTTGGAGTAGGTAGGATGTGATTGTGTTTCCTGCAGCAAATGCTGGAAGCAAAGCACCGAGAGATACCAAAACTACCTCTAAACAGAACTGTAGGAAGATCGAGCTCTTGCCTTTTCCAAGTGCCAGTAAAATCCCCACTTCATAGACCCTTTCTCTCAACCAGAGAGACAAAACCAGAATTAAGGCTCCTGCTCCTGCTATGATAATCCCATAAAGAAAGATGGTCAGGAAGGTTTGGAAGGCTGCAACTGAGTCTTTGATTTGTTCAAAAGCCTTGTTTTCCTTCTCGACTTGGTAGCCGTTATTTTCCAAAGCCAAGCTTTCCACCTGCTTCATGAGTCCGTCCATTTCCTTAGGATTTTCTACATAGAAGCGAGCTGCACTGACTTGAGGTTCACTATTACCCAAAAGGCTTTGGCTACTCTCATAATCTGTAAAGACCTGGTTTTCACTGAAGTCAGAAGACAAGCCTGTGAATTTCTCTTGTTTTTTACCAGAAAAGACTCCAACAATCTCAAACTCCACTGTTTGCCCTTTGCCAGATTCTGACTGTCCAGCATCCAAGCGAATCTTGTCATGAAGCGAAAGACCGTTCTTTTTAGCCAACTCTTCGTGAATCAGGATTTTCTTTGAATCCCCTTTTTGAAGGTGTCGCCCTTCTTTTAGATTGAAAGCCGAGCTGGTAAAGGTGACATCCTTAGATGAATCCTCAAGAGCCGTTAAGCTAATCAGGTTCTTGTCCGCAGCTGACAAATCATCACGCTCCACGCTCTGCTCTCCACTCACCGCTTCCTTGTCTTTAATTTTGCGACCGTCTCGAGTTCAGAAGAGATATTTTCCAGTCCCTTAATCTTGCTAACTGATGCTAGGTCTGACAACTTGAAGGTCTGACCATTTTCTATCTTCTTAATAGAAAAAGATGTATTGAGTGATTTGTAAAGATTGGTTTCCACTGTTTTGTTGGACTTCATCAGCGTCAAACAGGCTGAAATTCCGGCCAATAGGACCAATAAAATCAGAAATAAAATAAAACTTCTCAGTCGTTTTCTGCTGACATAAGCCCAAGCTCTTTGGATTGGATTCATTTGTCACCTCCATATTTGTAAGACTATTATAAAATCCAAATATGAAATGTTTATGAAATACGAAAAAAAGAACTAGAATTCTCACAAATGAGTGATTTTTCTAGTTCTTTTTGATTTACAAAGACTTTATGTAGGGAAAGCTACTACGGATCAAATGAGATCATCTATTTAAGCTTCCTCTTCATCGTCTTTTTTCTTTTTGGCAAATAGCAAACCAAATACACCAAGAAGAGATAGAACTCCTAATGCACCGGTAGCACGATCTGCTTTCGTACCAGTATTTGGCAATACTGCTTGCGGTTGAGAAACTGATGAATCAGTTTCTGACACTTCATTCGGCAATTGAGCAGGTACTTCAACTGTTTGACTTGGTTGTTCAGCCGGTTGAGTAGCTGGCACCTCAGCAGGGGTAGCAGTATCTGGTCTACGATTTGTATCGGCAGATGGCGTAGCTGGTCTTTGTTGACCGTCGCCTGTTGGTCCTATCGCTTCTGTGTATTCTGGTACTTCAACTATAGGTGGCACAATTGTTATTAGCTCGGTTCCTGGAATCTTGTGACTGATGCCTGTTGCTGGATCCGTCACTGTTGCTGTGCCGTCGTCTCCTACCGTTACTTCCTTACCTGGGTTCTTCGCTTTGACTTTGTCTTCCACTTGTTTTTTCTCTTCTGAAGTTAAGTGGTCTTTGTCTTTCGCTGGAACTTTTTCGTCTGGTTTGACTGGGGTGAAGTCTTTAACAGTTAAATCTTTAACTGGAATTACTTTAGATTGGCCTGTTTTTGGATCTGTTATAGTAACATTTCCTTTGTCGTCAACTTTAACATCCATATTTGGATTAGATTTTTTAACTTTTTTCTCTAATTCTGTTTTTTCTTCTGATGTTAAATGTTCTGAATTTGGAACTACAAGTGGTAGTGGAATCTCAACTTCAAACTCTTTTGCCGGTTCACCTTTGAAACTCATAAATTTCGCAACGTATGGTACGGTTGGTACGGTTCCACCTACTGGAATGTCAATGGCTGCTGGATCTTGTGGTGTCCACACTTTTCCATCATTATCTGTGATATCTTGCGGTGTGTATCGCACTTTATCACCAATTTGTTTTCCGTCTACACTTACAGTTGGTTTCGTATACTCGCCTGTGATTCCACTTGCTGGTACTTCTACTGTGCCTGTCGCTGTTTTCGCAACGTATGGTACGGTTGGTACGGTTCCACCTACTGGAATGTCAATGGCTGCTGGATCTTGTGGTGTCCACACTTTTCCATCATTATCTGTGATATCTTGCGGTGTGTATCGCACTTTATCACCAATTTGTTTTCCGTCTACACTTACAGTTGGTTTCGTATACTCGCCTGTGATTCCACTTGCTGGTACTTCTACTGTGCCTGTCGCTGTTTTCGCAACGTATGGTACGGTTGGTACGGTTCCACCTACTGGAATGTCAATGGCTGCTGGATCTTGTGGTGTCCACACTTTTTCCATCATTATCTGTGATATCTTGCGGTGTGTATCGCACTTTATCACCAATTTGTTTTCCGTCTACACTTACAGTTGGTTTCGTATACTCGCCTGTGATTCCACTTGCTGGTACTTCTACTGTGCCTGTCGCTGTTTTCGCAACGTATGGTACGGTTGGTACGGTTCCACCTACTGGAATGTCAATGGCTGCTGGATCTTGTGGTGTCCACACTTTTCCATCATTATCTGTGATATCTTGCGGTGTGTATCGCACTTTATCACCAATTTGTTTTCCGTCTACACTTACAGTTGGTTTCGTATACTCGCCTGTGATTCCACTTGCTGGTACTTCTACTGTGCCTGTCGCTGTTTTTCGCAACGTATGGTACGGTTGGTACGGTTCCACCTACTGGAATGTCAATGGCTGCTGGATCTTGTGGTGTCCACACTTTTCCATCATTATCTGTGATATCTTGCGGTGTGTATCGCACTTTATCACCAATTTGTTTTCCGTCTACACTTACAGTTGGTTTCGTATACTCGCCTGTGATTCCACTTGCTGGTACTTCTACTGTGCCTGTCGCTGTTTTCGCAACGTATGGTACGGTTGGTACGGTTCCACCTACTGGAATGTCAATGGCTGCTGGATCTTGTGGTGTCCACACTTTTCCATCATTATCTGTGATATCTTGCGGTGTGTATCGCACTTTATCAACAATTTGTTTTTCCGTCTACACTTACAGTTGGTTTCGTATACTCGCCTGTGATTCCACTTGCTGGTACTTCTACTGTGCCTGTCGCTGTTTTCGCAACGTATGGTACGGTTGGTACGGTTCCACCTACTGGAATGTCAATGGCTGCTGGATCTTGTGGTGTCCACACTTTTCCATCATTATCTGTGATATCTTGCGGTGTGTATCGCACTTTATCACCAATTTGTTTTCCGTCTACACTTACAGTTGGTTTCGTATACTCGCCTGTGATTCCACTTGCTGGTACTTCTACTGTGCCTGTCGCTGTTTTCGCAACGTATGGTACGGTTGGTACGGTTCCACCTACTGGAATGTCAATGGCTGCTGGATCTTGTGGTGTCCACACTTTTCCATCATTATCTGTGATATCTTGCGGTGTGTATCGCACTTTATCACCAATTTGTTTTCCGTCTACACTTACAGTTGGTTTCGTATACTCGCCTGTGATTCCACTTGCTGGTACTTCTACTGTGCCTGTCGCTGTTTTCGCAACGTATGGTACGGTTGGTACGGTTCCACCTACTGGAATGTCAATGGCTGCTGGATCTTGTGGTGTCCACACTTTTCCATCATTATCTGTGATATCTTGCGGTGTGTATCGCACTTTATCACCAATTTGTTTTCCGTCTACACTTACAGTTGGTTTCGTATACTCGCCTGTGATTCCACTTGCTGGTACTTCTACTGTGCCTGTCGCTGTTTTTCGCAACGTATGGTACGGTTGGTACGGTTCCACCTACTGGAATGTCAATGGCTGCTGGATCTTGTGGTGTCCACACTTTTCCATCATTATCTGTGATATCTTGCGGTGTGTATCGCACTTTATCACCAATTTGTTTTCCGTCTACACTTACAGTTGGTTTCGTATACTCGCCTGTGATTCCACTTGCTGGTACTTCTACTGTGCCTGTCGCTGTTTTTCGCAACGTATGGTACGGTTGGTACGGTTCCACCTACTGGAATGTCAATGGCTGCTGGATCTTGTGGTGTCCACACTTTTTCCATCATTATCTGTGATATCTTGCGGTGTGTATCGCACTTTATCACCAATTTGTTTTCCGTCTACACTTACAGTTGGTTTCGTATACTCGCCTGTGATTCCACTTGCTGGTACTTCTACTGTGCCTGTCGCTGTTTTTCGCAACGTATGGTACGGTTGGTACGGTTCCACCTACTGGAATGTCAATGGCTGCTGGATCTTGTGGTGTCCACACTTTTTCCATCATTATCTGTGATATCTTGCGGTGTGTATCGCACTTTATCACCAATTTGTTTTCCGTCTACACTTACAGTTGGTTTCGTATACTCGCCTGTGATTCCACTTGCTGGTACTTCTACTGTGCCTGTCGCTGTTTTTCGCAACGTATGGTACGGTTGGTACGGTTCCACCTACTGGAATGTCAATGGCTGCTGGATCTTGTGGTGTCCACACTTTTCCATCATTATCTGTGATATCTTGCGGTGTGTATCGCACTTTATCACCAATTTGTTTTCCGTCTACACTTACAGTTGGTTTCGTATACTCGCCTGTGATTCCACTTGCTGGTACTTCTACTGTGCCTGTCGCTGTTTTTCGCAACGTATGGTACGGTTGGTACGGTTCCACCTACTGGAATGTCAATGGCTGCTGGATCTTGTGGTGTCCACACTTTTCCATCATTATCTGTGATATCTTGCGGTGTGTATCGCACTTTATCACCAATTTGTTTTCCGTCTACACTTACAGTTGGTTTCGTATACTCGCCTGTGATTCCACTTGCTGGTACTTCTACTGTGCCTGTCGCTGTTTTTCGCAACGTATGGTACGGTTGGTACGGTTCCACCTACTGGAATGTCAATGGCTGCTGGATCTTGTGGTGTCCACACTTTTCCATCATTATCTGTGATATCTTGCGGTGTGTATCGCACTTTATCACCAATTTGTTTTCCGTCTACACTTACAGTTGGTTTCGTATACTCGCCTGTGATTCCACTTGCTGGTACTTCTACTGTGCCTGTCGCTGTTTTTCGCAACGTATGGTACGGTTGGTACGGTTCCACCTACTGGAATGTCAATGGCTGCTGGATCTTGTGGTGTCCACACTTTTCCATCATTATCTGTGATATCTTGCGGTGTGTATCGCACTTTATCACCAATTTGTTTTCCGTCTACACTTACAGTTGGTTTCGTATACTCGCCTGTGATTCCACTTGCTGGTACTTCTACTGTGCCTGTCGCTGTTTTCGCAACGTATGGTACGGTTGGTACGGTTCCACCTACTGGAATGTCAATGGCTGCTGGATCTTGTGGTGTCCACACTTTTCCATCATTATCTGTGATATCTTGCGGTGTGTATCGCACTTTATCACCAATTTGTTTTCCGTCTACACTTACAGTTGGTTTCGTATACTCGCCTGTGATTCCACTTGCTGGTACTTCTACTGTGCCTGTCGCTGTTTTCGCAACGTATGGTACGGTTGGTACGGTTCCACCTACTGGAATGTCAATGGCTGCTGGATCTTGTGGTGTCCACACTTTTCCATCATTATCTGTGATATCTTGCGGTGTGTATCGCACTTTATCACCAATTTGTTTTCCGTCTACACTTACAGTTGGTTTCGTATACTCGCCTGTGATTCCACTTGCTGGTACTTCTACTGTGCTTTTAATAATTTCGAAATGCACAGTCAACGGATTACTTTCTTTCCCTTGACTGTCAACAGCTTTAAGAACTACTGTATAACGTCTTGCTGGAGTTGCTTTTCCTGGTGTTTCTGTTAATCCTGAAACAATTTTTACAGTTGGTGTACCATATGGTTTGTCAGCTTCATTTGTAACTTTATCTTCTGTATCTCCAACAGTTACTAGATCTTCTAGCATAGCTGTAGTAATGCTTGTTCCTGATGGGAATACTTTACGCGCGTCTAAGCTACTTGCTTCTGTTCCTTTGTAAGATAGTGTAGGATTATTATTCGTCACACCAACTACTTTCCACTTGCCTGTCGCACTTGGATTTTGTCCTGCGTCTGGTTGAGTGTAGACACGAAGTCCTAACCCTTTATTATAGGAATCAGTATTATCTCCGTTTGCATTTTCTTCTTTAATATGAAGTTTTGCCGTTCCACTTTGTTCATTTAGAGCGATACGAATATTATTCTCTGAAGGATTAGCAGTACTTGGAGTAGAAGTAATTGTTCCAACATATCCATTTGCATTCGTCACTGTTGCTGAATCAGTTCTTGTTGCTTCTGTATGCCATCCATCTGTTCCACGAACAAGTACAATACTGTTTACTTTATCCCCTGTTTCTTGATTATTATGGAATCGCAATTCAACTCGTTTCGCATCATGTGGTACTGTAACATCAATATGCTTACTACCTGCAACTGTTGACGCTACTGAGTAGTCTCCCATTTCAACTGCTTTATTATCACTTCTAGTTGAAACCGTTCCCTCTGTAACTGTATTCTCCACTGTAATCGCTGGTGGTGTTGTAGTTTCACCATTTTTAGCGACTGATTGGCGAAGTTTTACAGTAGCAGGAAGCGTAGCTGTCCATGTATTACCATTGATGGTTACTCCGCCATTATTTTCACTAGATAGAACAGTACTATTCTCATCATTCAAATGAACTTTGACCACTCTATTAGTTGCATCAAATCCGCCTAAAGTACCACTCAATGTACGGCTAGTTGAAGTCACTGTTGCTGTATCAAAGGTTGGTTTTTGAGGGGTAACTTGGATGCCATTACTATTTGCAGATGATAAGTTATAGGCTGTAGTTCCAGTACCACCGGCAACTCTAACCACCGCATGAACTTTTTCACTATAAGTTAGATTATCGCTATAATCATTATTATTAAATTCAACTGAACTTATTCCGCCGTTTACTGTCTTAGAAGCAACTTTCTTATTCCCTTGGAATAATTCAACCGTAACTGATGCTCCAGTTTCTAGTTGACTGTTCGTTGGAAGATTTCCTACCGTTACATTCGGTTTAGTCGCACCTTTACCATACAGGGCATCTTCAGCAATTATCGGCGCTTGTGGTTTGACTGTTAAATTCACAGTAATATTTTGATCATTGTAGTTAGCCGTACCATCTCCACGAGCATTTCGTACAGCTTCCCCAAAGTAAACATTGACGTTTTCGTTACGTTTACCAATTTTATTTTCAGGAGTATAGTTTTGATTGTTTTTCCACCAACCAATGATTATTCTACCTGGATTTGGCAACTTCGGATCGCTTAACTTGATAGTTCCTGCTGCAGTAATCTTACTAAATTCTGTTCCAACTGTTGTTTCTATAGTGTCCTTTCCAGTCTCATACTTCGCTTCATTTCCATAAGTCTTGAACGTTACATTTTTTTCAATTCTTCCTGCTCCATTCGGATAAGTTACAACTATCGTTTTAGTAGTTATACCTGCTGTTGTACTTGGACTAGCTGGATTTCCATCTTTAAATGTAATAGTTGTACCCTCTGGTTTATTTCCACCTTCAAATTCTACATAGAAATCAGCTGTAACAGTTCTCGTACGTCCACCTGTTCTCCATACACTTGATGTTAATGGTTGTCCAACAATCTCATGGTATTCTGTCACTTCATTGCCGCCTACCTTACGATAAGTTACTTTTGGATATATCGTTACTGGAATATCCACATTTATCGCTGCATAACCGTTTGCACTAACCGTTACAGTTTTATTCGTATTCCCCACTTCAGTTGTTGTAGGTATAGAATTGTCTTTCCAAGAGGCGCTTAAACCAGCAGGCATTTCCACAAAGTTACTTGGAGTATCTACATTGTCGATTGTTTCATCTTTAATCGCATAAATCGGCTTAGCTTTCACAGCAGCTATAGAGATTATGTTCTCAGCTTTATTTCCATTTTTATCTAGGACTCTTACTGTAATGTCTTTTTTAGCAACTGTACTTATTGTTCCTTTGATTGATTTTGTTGTTGCATCGTAAGTTAGACCTGTTTCCCCATTCGGTAACGAAACTTTAATGTTTGTATCGTCTACACCTACTCCTGCTCCATCCGATAAACCAAGAGGAAGACTGAACTCTTTTCCAACTTCTACAAGCGTATTATTCAATCCAATTGTTGGAATTACGCGCTCACCATCTTTAGAATTATTACTGTCATTTTCATCACTTGAAACTTCTTGAGCAACTACTTTTGCTTGAATCTTTGTTTGATCTTAACTACTTGATCTTTCAAAGTGATTTCACCAGTAGTTGGATTAACACTAATTCCTTCTTTCCCACCACTTGTGATACGCCATTGATTATCAGTTCCCTTAGTAGCGATAACCGTTGTTCTTTCTTGAGGAGTTTTCGTCACTTCCCCATTGTCTTCTAATCGATTAGTGTCCGTTGGAGTGTATGTCACTTCCACTTTATTGACATTTGTTTCATTTGTATTATAACCAATTCTTACATCACCGTTGTCGTCAGGAGTTACTGTTGGTTTTGTTGGTTTAATTTTCACTTTAACTTTTACAGTTTTAGTCTTTGTTTGTGTTGCAGCAAAAGGTCCGTTTGCTGGACCACTAGCCGGTAACGTCACTCTTACTTCACGATCGACTTCGTCTCCACCGCGTCCTGTTACAGTAAGCCCTGACACCCATGCATAAGTAGTTCCTTCTGGTAATTCTTTCGATCCATTAATTAGCATTACTGCTGCTCTTGCTTGGTCGCTTGTTAATGAATCCCCACTATTTACTGTAACTTTATTAGTATCATTAGCACCTACATCAAATACCGTATGAACAATTTCACCTTCACGTCTTAATTTCGATAATTCATCTGTAGCCCTTGCAGCGTATCTACCTGTTGGATAAGTTGCTCCTAGAAGATATTTATACTCCCCAGCTCCTGCATCGATGGATTTATTAATTTCTCTAGGCATAACATGCTCTCCAGAATTAGCTTTCGGCGGTACATCTTTGAATACTCTTCGCCCATCCTCTTCTACTTCTCTTTTTATAAACCAATTCATGCCTCCTGTTAATCCTTCGTTTTTATAATAATCAGGATCATAGAACCAGTTAGGTTTAAGATGAACTCCTGCAAAATCATACAACTTATTAACAAGTGGGAATGATCGATACACTCTATACGGTATTTCTTTAGTCGTTGTAGCACCATTTGCAAATGTAATAGTCGCTGTAGCTCGTCTATCTTGGTAATCAAGATTTAAATTTTCTGTATCAAATGTAACATTAACTGTAGCACCGTTAGGTAACTCTTCTAATTGTCCACCTTCATTTACTCGTACTAATGTTCTCTTATCATCATCCGTTAATTTTTCATATTGGATAAAGTTAATTACTGGACGTACATTTAAGTTATACCCAACTTTGAAGAATCCTAAGCTTTGTTTTTCAGTTTCATTTCCTGAAGTATCTGCTGTTTTAGCGATTAATTCATAAGTTGCTGGATCGGTAGTTTTAATATGAGTAGATAATACTGTTTCACCAGTCGCTGTAGTAAGCTCTCTACCATTTTCAACTACTTTGATTTCTTCATTACCTTTTTTAATCCATACATTTAACTTATTACGAACACTATTAGTATTTGAATCCGTTTCGTCATCTTTATCATAGTTATCTGTTACTTTTACAAGTGAAGATGCTGTGATAGAAGTATCTGTTAATCTTGGAGCATCGTCTGCTGATGTTCCTAAGTTGTTAGAGTCTGAACGTTCTACTACTGGTTTCGTTGAATCGATTGGTACGAAGTATAAGTTCACAACGTTTGTTGTTGTATCTTTTGTTTCATTATTACGTTCTCTTAAAGAACCATCAGTAACCCATTTTGGACGTAAGTAAACTTGCGCTTTATGAATCGAATCTCTTCCACCAACTACATTGTTCAATGCGAATCCTGGCAAACCATTCGCTTCTCCAATTGTTACATTTTGAAGAGTTGTAGCTGTTCCACCAGCTTTACCATCCTCAACTTGTTTAGTGTTAGATTTTTTAACAACACTGCCTCCACGTTCGCTAGATTCCACTATATCCATAACATTAATGTAGTTTCCATCTTTAAGGAATGTGTTTCCAGAACCCATGCTGAAGCCATCTTCACCTCTTCGGTTATTAGCTTCCGCTTTTGCTTTGTTACCCCCTTGAGTTGCAACAAATGATGGGTTTTCTGTATGGTTTACAGACCATCCTTCACGTAGACTTAAAATATTCAATACATCATTAAAGTTAAACGACTGACCTTTCGTTGCATCATAGTAATAAATCAAACTACGGTTACTATTCACTCGATTATCAGATGGGGAATTTGACCATGTAAATCCTTTATCTGTATCACGCCCCGGAACTTTTAATCCTTCGATATTTTCGAATTTATAATCATTTCGAATATTTGCAAAACGAGTAACGAATCCTGCTCCATTATCCTTGTTCGGTGCTGTTTGAAGCCAACCACGTCTCTTATCTGCTGTTGTAACTGTAATAGCACCGCTATCTGTAATCTCGATATTTTCATCACTTAGATTTAATCCAGGATTAGCAGCACGTAATGCAATACGGATACCTGTTTTTTCTGCATCGTTTAATATTTGATCATTCGCTTGAATAATACGGTTTGTTGAGTTCTCAAGTAAGTTTAACGGTGCAGTAACTAACTCTTCATTACTTGCTCCAGATAAAATAGATGAACCAGCATGTTCTACTCTTGTAACTGCATATATCTGCTCACCTGCCGTTAAAGCACGAGTTAAGCGCCCAGAACCTGTGTCAGTTTCTGAGAATGTTACTGTACTATTATTACCTGTAACTTCTTTCTCAGCTAATGGACTATTTGGATTTGATGTACTATATAAAGCAACATATCGAGTTGCTCCCGTATTTACTTTTCCAGGAGCGTCTCCTTTAAGAACGACATTCGATACTGTAATTGTTGGTCTTGTATTTGCCTTACCATACAAACTTCCTACTTCTAACGAAGGTGCATTTGGTACAATACCAAAACGAATATCTTTAGCAATTTCAGCCGGTGCAAAAACAGTTCTTGTTGTACTGTTATTATTTGTCACTTCTCCAGATGCATTAGCAAAGCTTACTTTTACTTTACCTCTATATAACCCCTGTCTTGTAGAAGGTCTTGGATTTAGGTTTTCATCATTCGGATTCGAAGAAATACCATTAGGGTTTGCCCCAAGATGATCAAAAGTAAAGTTTATTCCTTGTGGTAAGTAAGAATCCCCTTTGTCAGCTCTTGTTTCTTCATCAACTACGTTCCAATAGTTGTGTGCATCAAGATTATTTTGCCCATTCGCAACCAATACACTCTTATTATTGTCTAAAGTAACAACAGGTACTGGAACACCTGGCATGTTGACAGTATTTTTTAATTCTAAGTCGATGACACGATACTTGAACTTAAAGGTACTAACATCTGTCGAACCACTTCCTGTAACACGAATCGTTGCTTCGTGTTCTCCTAACGTTTGTGTATTCGATACTGTTCCACTTGCTAGGCGTTCGCTGTATGCATTTGCTTCACTATTTTTATTAGTTTGACGACCACCTGCATAGTTCGTTCCAGTCATTCCACTTGGTAAGTTTTGAATATTGATATCTTGGATAATTCCAGAATCATCCCATACTTTTAATTCTGGATTAAACGTTGCACCTCGTATAACCGTGAAAATAGGAGTTGTCGAAGTTGTTCCTAATGATATACCATTGATTGTTGCTTGTGGTTTCGCTGAGTCTTTGACGTTGAAGGTAACCGTTTTACGAATTTCTGCCGGTGCGTAGATAGTCATCCCATTAGCTGTCGTTGTCCCATTTTGTGCATTAGTTGGGAATAAAACTTTCGCTTCTTTTTGCACCGTTCCAACTGTCGTTAATGGAGTATTTTCACCCCCATTTACCCATTGGAATTGCATATGAGCCGGGAAGTATAAGTCGTTGTCCACAGTTGTTCCATTTACTGTGGTTGCTAAGAAATTGTGTGGGTCTCCTTGAGGTGTATTTGGTACAACTGTTTTTGGAGAATTTTTCAAAACAACATCCGCAATAGTATATTGGAATTTATAGTTTTTCGTATTTCCATTCGCATCACTAACTGATACCGTTGCTTCTTGGATTCCTAAATTTGCGGTTGTTGCAACCACATTATCTTTAGTCAATTGATAAGTCGTTCCGCTCGGAAGATTCGTTTTGGCATTATCACGATTTCCTTCTTTATTGAACCAAACACCCTCTGGAACGCCAGATATCTTAAAGGTTGACACAGTACCTGAATTATCTGCTACTTTGAATGTAGGATTAAATGTCGCACCACGGAAGATTACGAAACGATTATCACTAGCACGTTCCGTCAATGCTCTTCCATTCATCATAACAGTAGGTGCATCTCTATCAGGGTTTTTCGCTGTATCTTGATTAGTGTCACTTGTATCACTGTTTAAGAATGTAGCTGTTGCTGTTACGTTTGATAGGTCTTTTACGGTTGGTTCTGTAATCGTAATTTTACCAGTACTACTATCTACTGTAATTCCGTTTGGACGTGTCCCTTGAATTCCCCATGAGTTTCCATCTTTTTTAGCGATAACCGTTTTAGGATTAGTTTCATTTGTAGGAACGTATTGGAATGTTACTTTATCTGCATCTCCTTGCGGCGTGATGCTAACTGTACCATCTTGAGGTCCAACTACTAAAGGTTTTGTAGGTTTTGTCCCTTTCATCGGATCGATAGTCGTCATTTGTCCATCTGGATAAATAACTTTAATTTGGTTTGTACGACCTGCAGTTGTGTCATATTCAAACTTCACACCATTATTTACTAAGTCTGGGTTTAGTTCTTTTACTTTTCTTAACACTTCGTCTTTAACACTTTGCTTAACAGCACCATTTTGAACATCATTTCCTGTAAGCATACGGACAGGAGGTTCATTCGGAACTGCTGATAATACTTTAACTGTTAGTGTCTTAGATGGACTAGCAGTATTTGTCCAGTTACCAGCTTTATCTTTGCATTTAGCGTAACAGTTAAACCACCAGTAGGGATTTTGTATTTTCCACCATCTTGGTTTAATTGAATTTTCAAGTCGCCTTTAATAGTGTCTCTTTTACCGTTAGCTCCTGTTACTCCACCGTCAGCTGTATAAGTTGTAGCTCCGGAGTTATAAGTTCCATTAATGGCATAGTTAGCATTTGTTCCTTTAGCGAATGCATCCATTCCATCCCCTAAGTTATCATCTTGCATTTGTACTTTTAATGAAACTTTACCATCTGCGCTTGGCGTTACGAATAACGTCACATTGTTATTCGCTGGAGTTGTTGCTAATGGTTTTCCATTTTCACCTACTTGGATTGCAGGAGCCATACCGTCTCTTTCAACTGTTACCATAGCTGACTTGTCAGATCTTACATCTGTATGTTTTACATTTTTATAGTCTAGGTACGCTGAAGTGTCGATAATAGATTGGGCGTAATATTTACCACTTTTAATTAACACATTATTAAAGACTGCATTCCCACTACTATTTGCATTTACAGTAGCAACTTTTTCTGTTTTTGTAACTCCATTTTCTACATATTCACGGAGTAATGTAATTGGATAACCATTCGTACCGTTTGATACCGTTAGGTTTCTCGTTTGACCTCGAGAGTTTGTTAGATTTTCTGTGAATACTGGAGTTTTTGGTTTAATCGCAAACTTGATATTCAAGAAGTCCGCAGAGCCATCATTAAACTTACGTTTTACTTTATATTCTACTAACCCTGGTTTATCCGCACCGTGCATCCCGATTTGAGAAGCAGATAATTTATTCCCTTCTTTATCATAGAATTCAAATGTTTGACCAGCCGCAGTCGCTCTATAATTTGATGAAGGTTGGTTAATTCCAGGCGGTGCAGTATATTGGTGCATGTCAAAGTTACTGTTATATCTACCTGAGTCATCAAACCCTAAGATACCATCAGCGGCAAATGGTTTATAGTCGTAATTAAGTCCACCAAATCCATATGCTCCTTGAGGATATGCTGTATTATAGTGTTTTCCTTGATTAATTAAGAATGTACCATTCCCTACTACGTGTAGTGGGAATCTGTCTGTATCAGATTTGTCGTAAGCATGACGTCCGTGCCATTGTTGCGCTAAGATACGGCGACCCCATTGTTGAACACGATATCCGGCTGCATAGTACAGTTTATCCATTGGCGTATTGTTCGTGTTAGTCGTTTTAAACGAAATAGTATATTTATCACGTCCATGTAATTGGAAACGATAAACAGTCGCTGTATTGTCGGCAATTTTATTGAACATATCATCAGATTTCGCCATTTCTCCAGCGTCAGCTTCTAAACGACGAGTATAATACCCTACATTGGCAGTACCTCTAGCTAATCCTTCTAAACTTTCTGCACCTGCATCCACTCCTCTAATTCCAATATTATCTCTACCATGGAATAAACCTCTAATTCTAGAGCCTAAATCTCCTGTACCTGCTACTTCTTCTGCAACTCCACCTTGAGGAGTTTTTTTCAATCGTAATACTGCTATTGTCTACTCTTTGTCCTTTTGGAATAGAGAAGAAGGCATATCCATCTTGTTGATCTTCGTGGGCAGCATTAAAGGTAATTGTCCATAAATATCCACCTTCAACTTCGTTTACTTCTTCATATACTAAGCGTTTAATATCTCTTACTGGAGAGTGAGTTCTGTTATTGGCTACTAAACTTTCTGTAAACGTGTGGAATAAATAAGTGTATTTATCATATGGAGATGAACCTTTTTGACCATCTTCATAGTAGAACTCTTTAGCAGTAGCGTAAGGTGTTGTATACGCACGAGGGAATTTAGGATCTACAACACGATCATCTGCTGAACGTTCACGGCGATTAAGTACTGCTTCTGGTTGAGCGCTAGGTTGAGCGCCAGGTTGGTTGTTAAGAAGTCCTTCTTTTGTATCACGAGCTTGTTTAAGGTCTGCTAATGCTTTATTGAAATCTTCTTCAGATAAAACTCCATCTTCATGAGGCGCTAACTTCTCGTTTAACTTATCGTAGTTATTTTTTATTAACGCAATCTTCGTTTTGTCTGCTCCATTGTCTTCTAAGTACTTAACAATTCCACGCATCTCTTCCGCTAATGCATAAGTGCCAGAGCCGTTTGTGTACGTTGGTAATTCTTTTGTCGCAGTTTCTTTATTTGAAGTCCCTGCTTCTTCGTTTGAAGTTGCATTTTCGCTTCCTGCTAGTTTAGTTCTTCCTCTTCTTCCAAGAGTCCTTCTAGCAGGTGTTGGTTTTTCTCTATTCGATGATTCTGCCGCAGCACTACGATCTTTTTCTGATTTTTTAGTTTCTTCTTCAGAAACTTTACTTTCTTGTTTTTTTAATAACGCCTCTACAGAAGAAATGGTTCCCTTTACAAGTGTTAATTGTTGATTCACTTGTTCTTGTGTAGCTTCTTTATCCCCAAGCAGTTTTTTAGTTTCTACAACTACTGTATTAAACTTCCCTTTTTCTTCATCGTCTTTTACATTTGTTAATTTACTTTCTAGATCTGTTAAAGCTGTTTGCAAATCAGTGACGTTTACTGAAGAAGTATTGATGACTTTATTTACCAAAGCATCTTGATTTACATCATTTAACGGAGTTGAGTTTCCAGTCTTTTTCTCAACTTGCCGATCAGGAGTAACAGAAGCTTGCGTAGACACTTCAGCTAGCTTGTTTATTTCCTTAGTATTTTCTGGCCTTCCACTAGTTCCAGATGAATCCCCTCCACTATTCATTGTAGTTTCTAACTGATGAGCATTAGGATTAGCAGTTGCTGGAGTTACAAGTTCTGCAGCAGCTACAC
>BNJT01002762.1_pt1 | contig 20032 bp, 39 predicted proteins | sample 8540491 | NCBI WGS metagenome assembly BNJT01 (sample SAMD00202455, study PRJDB9452) | human saliva metagenome | host: Homo sapiens | reverse complement strand
GGCGCAACCGTGCGTCCGACGCGCTCAGGGTTTCTTTTTCCGACCACGCCAGTTCGGGCTTGCCGCCTTTTGCAGTTCCGCCAACAGTTTTTCACCTGCTCCATCGCCGCTTTGGCTGATCTGCTGTTTACACAGGCCGTGCGCTACCTGTTCTACCTGTTCGAAAAGCCGGCGTGCTTTCTTCCCGCGTTTCCGTGGCACGAAGCACCCAAGATATATCGCCAACCGTAATCACGTCGGAATTGTGTTTCTTCTAAACACTTCGTCGCTGAACAACACCTCCAGCCATTCGGCAGGAATCTTTTGCTGCACGGCATTTTGACGGCTCAACCATCATTCGTTATGGCTTTGGATGGGCAGCCCTGTTTTTCTCGGCTGCGGCCTTCAGGCTCGTCGGGGAAGTCAAACGTGGTTTTGCGATAGGGTTTGCCGCATCTGCGCCAGGCCTCGCTGCGCTTTTTCTGCTTCAACTCCGCTTCCAGCGAGGCTTTGGCTAGTCAAAACTCTGCTGGCCATGCGTATGGTGATGCGCACGATATGGAAACCCGCCGTGCTTTTCCACCAGGCGATGTCGCCTTTGTTCAGCTGGCGATTGCCGCTTTAAACTCTTCAGGCAGGGCGGAAGATTTTATCCACCACCAATGCGCCGCGGATTGCGCCGTGGCGGTATCTTTGCGAATATTTTTGCGCCAGGGCAAAATTGTCAGTGAAGCTTTTTGCTTCTGCCAGCACTTTTTCCCGCTTCCGCTTTGATTTTGGCTTTTAGTCGCCGCCCGAGTCAGGGCAAACATGATGTGCGACACTTCCGCTCGGGCTCGTCGGGACGACTGCTGTTCGGCGAAGGCTTTTTCACTTCTTCTTCGCTGACTTTGTCCGCCTGTCGGCCGAAAAGTTTTGGCCAGACAATCTCGATATATTCGAAATTTCACCGCTTTCGGGATGAGGTATTGCTTTTGTGCTTTATCGTAATAGGGCCTTCAGCGCGGCATCGTCCACTTCGGATTCCGGCGGCAAAATTGCGTGGGTCGACCATGCGGTGCGGATTTCGCGCTCGGCCGCATCAGTTTGGCGATACGTTCAAGCTGCTGGCTACTGACGATGATTTGCCGTTGGCGGCAAGGTTGGCCACGTTCTGCAATTTCAAACTGATGGCGCAGTTTTTCAACCAGCTGGTCTCGGTCATGCCGCTTTGCGCCAGAAAATTTCGGAACTTCTGCTCGTTGAAACTACTAGTTTTCGTCTTGAAAGCCTTTATCGTCCATAATGACCTGCTTCAACTGCTCCAGCGAAACATTGATGCCCATTGCACGCGCGCCTTCATAGGTAGGCACGGTCGGTCAGCACGGTCAGCGCGTCCTGATTCGACCCAAGCCCTCTTCGCGCACGGCGGCCTGCACATTTTGCGTGCTGATCGATCACCCACTTTGACGATGTAGTCCGAACCGGGCGCGGCGACGCAGATGCGCCGAAACCGATAAAAGTCAGTCAATCAAACGCCAGCATTATCTTGGCCAGGCCGTTGTATTTTCTCACGGCTGAAAACATAGCTTCCAAAGTAAAATCAAAGAATAAAAAGGCGGTCATTGTAACTGATTTTACCCAAGGCAGAAATCAGCATGAGGCCGTCTGAAAAAACCGACCACCCGGCCCATATACTCTGATAATAGATAAAGCTGATACTGAAAATGATTTAAATTCCTTATTTTCACGGGTGCGTATGAATGATGGAAAATATCCGAACAAACCTGTCTGAAAATGCGGAATTTCCGCCCCCACTATCCACCCCAATCCGAAACGGCACGACGAGCGGCAGGCCGTCTGAAAACGGTGTCGGAGGCGTTTCCGACAACAAGCCGGAACATAAGCCCGACGGTGCGGATTCTCATACAACCGAACCTACTCCCAAAACGCAGCCCTCAGAAACGCTAAAACGTACTCTAAACGCCATACACTAAAACCATTGAAACTATTGATTCCATTACCGTAAACAGCAAGCCGCGTTTGATTGTGATGGGCGACGAGGGCAACGCCTCGAAAAACTGACCGCCAAATTCATGATGGTCGATTACAGTACGCTGAGCAAGGATTAAGCCAATCAGGCGATGACAGATAAAGGCCGTCTGAAAGACATCATCCGCAAAAATTGACGAATCGTTGCAGATTCATTTGCCTAGCCGCAGCGTTACCATCTTCTGACAATTTCATCCGCTAATCCGCCTGAGCCGTTTCTTCCCAGCCGCCCAATGCTTTGTACAGGTTTACCGTCGCCTGCGCCCCAGCCAGCTGCGAACGTATCAGGCGCTCTCGGCTTTTCGTTCGTCCAGCCTGGCACGGCAGGCCTCGTCCAGCGTCAGGCTGCCGTAACGGAATAATTTTTGCGCCCCGTCGGCACGGCTTTTGCGCCTGTTGCAGGATTGTTGCAGCAGTTTGCTTTTGCCGTATCAGGGCGGTTCGACTTTGGTAGGCGGAATCGACTTCGCCCAAAGCGGTCAGCAAAGGTGCGGTCGCAAATTCCAGCAGGGCGGTCTTCAGGCGCGTCGGCAGGCATCAATGTTGGCCTTGATGCAGTAGTTGATAACTCAGCGGAACGCTGATGCCGATTTTAAAAGCAGGCTGTTCCAACCATGCGAGGCTGCGGTCGCCTTCAGGTTCGAGACGTACCGCCCTGCCCCGGTAGAAACTGTATGGTGAAACGCGGCAACGAGTCGGCTTTCGCGCCGGCGAGTTTGGCGGCATAGGCGCGGATTTCGGCGGCGCGGGCGCGAAGGTCGACGGCGTTCGATCAATCCTCGCGGGGTCTGCCCGCTTGGTGCTTTCAGGTTGGGCAGACAGGATGTCGGCGGGGCTGTCAGGCAGCTGGAAGTGTTGCGGCACTTTGGCCGGGTCAATACGGCGATGTTGCGGACGTATGCGCCGTATTCGGCATCAAGTGTGCTTTTGTGCGGCTTTTGTAGTGGCGGCCAGCGCGCTTTGCGCCCGTTTGACAGCATGGGCATCAACGTGTCCGGCGCGAAGCGTCCTCGGGCATATTGCAGCATTTTCTGCAGGACGGCGATGTTGGCGGCGGCAGTCTGCCGCCGCGCCTGCACGGCACGGGCGTTCAGGTAATTGGCGGCAATTTCGCCGCTCAGCAGGAGTTGCGCGCCGTAAGCGCCTTCCTGCCGCCCCAGTGCGGCATAGTTTGCGGCATCGGCATCGCTGCGTTTACGCCCGAAAATATCGGGTTCCCAAGATGCCTGTATACCCGTAATCAGCAGGTTTTGGCTGCCGCTCAAAGTACTGCGCTAGAGTGCGGCGGTTTTTCAGTTCTCCGACAAACGGCCGCGAAGGTCATTGTTCAGCGGATTGGCTATTTCGCTGTGTCCCAGGCGGATTCGGCACTGATGCCGCTGTTGATACCGGTATCGGCAGCGGCCAGCCTGCCTGCGCACGGGCTTTCGTTCAGACGGCTCCCAGGCGTACGGATATCGTAACTTTGCGCCAAGCCTTGTTCTATGAGCGTACCGAGCACGGGGTCGTGCCAGTTTTGCCACCAGCGGGCGGTTTCGGCACTGCCTCGCGCTGCTTGGTTTTGACCATACCCTTCAGGCAGGTCTATTTCGCTTTTTAGGGGAATTTGCGTGTCTGGCGAGCAGTCAGAACACAGACGGCCAAAGCCAAGGCTGTTTTTGTGGTCGGAACATGGGGTTTCCTTTTGTTTGTTGCTTTTGATAACGGCGGAAAGCAATCGGGGCAACGCCGTTGTGATTCGGATTTACGCCGCCGTCATCGGTTTCTGACTTTTACCTGCAATTTTCTCCCAGTTAGTCTGAGTTTATAATGTCTCTACCGTTATCAGTATGCTTTTCTCAATAGGAGCTTATTATGTTTGCAAGCAAGCCGCTTTTTCCGCACTGGCCTTGCGCATTGGCTTTGGAGTGTCCACTCGCTGCCGCCGCCGAACCGCCGCACGGTCGTCATGCGGGCAAAGCGCACAAGGCCAAGAAGCCGCACAAGCTGCATCCGGCCTGTAAAAATACTCGACCGCCGCACAGCGGTATCGACGCGAAGGCGATAAGGCGGAGCTGCAGGAAAATGCGCACGGCAAAACGGGCGTTCCGCGAGCTACCTACCGCGATCAGGCTGAGCAATGCCGCAGCTTACGGGCGTTTGATGATTTCGACCACGGCAAATTCCGCCGTTAATCGAACATCGGCTTTACAGGCCGTCTGAAAGGTGTTTTGCCGTTTTCAGACGGCCTTTAGATTTATTCATCCCTACCTTCCGAGACTGCATTGTCGGCTTTATCTGCCAGTTTTTGTGCGTTGTTCTTATATTCTGTCGGCTTGCGCCTGTTTGCCGTACCAGTCCTCCACCATGCGGCGGCTGCGATCGGTTTCGCGGTAGCCGTCTGCCTTTTGACGCGGCGGAAATTCGACTTCGCATGGGCAGGGTGTTCGTAGGAATCGGCTCAACAAATGGCGGATGATGTTCAGGCGGGCGGTGCGTTTGTCATTGCTGTCGGTCACGAACCACGGTGCCCATGATGTGTCGGTGGCGGCCATCATTTCGTCGCGGGCGCGGGGAATAATCGTACCAGCGGCGGTAGGACTCGGTGTCCATGGGCGAAAGTTTCAGACTTACGCGGGTCTGCGATTCGGTTTTTCAGACGGCGTTCCTGTTCTTCCATATCGATTTCCAGCCAATATTTGAGCAGGATGATGCTGCTGTCGGTGAGTGCCTTCTCAAAAACGGCATGATGGTCAGGAATTTGAAGCAGTCTTCTTCGGTGCAGAAATCCATCACGCGCTCCACGCCGGCTCCTGTTGTACCAGCTGCGGTCGAAGATGACGACTTCGCCGCTGCCGGCAGGTGCGGAATGTAGCGTTGCAGGTAAATCTGGCTTTTTCCCGTTCGGTGGGTGTGGGGAGGGCGACGGTGCGGAAGATGCGCGGGCTGACGCGTTCGGTAATCGCTTTGATTGTTCCGCCCTTTCCCGCGCCGTCCCGCCCTTCGAAGATAATGCAGACTTTCAGGCCTTCGCGTTGTACCCAGCGTTGCAGGGGCGACCAATTCGCCATGCAGATACTTCAATTCTCGCAGGTATTTTTCAGGCTGATTTTGGCGGTTTTGCCTTCGGTTTTTCTGGTTCATTTTTCGGTCTCCTTTGATTATGCCGCCACCCTATCCGCTATAACGGTTTTTCTGTCTGCCTTGTGCATCAAAAATTATCGTCGGACAGCCAGTCGAGGAAACGCCGTTTGCGTTCCGGCCATTCGCTGTCGATTACCGAATACCAATTGGTATTGCGGCTGCGGCCGCGGTTGATGCGGTCTTGGCGGAAAGTGCCTTCGTAAGTGAAACCCAGCCGTTCGGCAGCACGGCAGGAAGGTGCGTTCAGCGCGTCACACCCATTCATAGCGGCGGTAATGCAGGGTTTTGAATACATACTGCATCAGCAGGAATTGCGCTTCGGTAGCCGCACGGGTACGTTTGAGTTTCTCCCCGTCACACCACCCAGCCTACTTCGATCGTGCGGTTGGCGGTGTCGAGTAGCATCAGGGCGACCGTACTACCGCCCGTCCGCTTTCCTGTTCGACAATGGCAAACCAATACGGGTCGGCAGATTGCTCCAGCTAGCCAAATAAGCCGCCAAGCCGTCTGCATCCGTTATCGGGCCTATGGAAAGATAAGTCCAATTTTCCGGCGGCGAGCAGATACTTCCCGCAAACTCGCTGCCGTGTTTTCTGCCGACAGTTTCCAAACGGCAGAAACGTCCCTGTAATACTGCACCTGCGGCAGGCTGCCCGCACTCAGATTTTCCACGATTTCGCTGACCGGCTGGCCGTATTCGTTTTCAATCATCTTTCAATCTTTCAAAAACCCAGGGCATGAGTGACCACATATATATATTAACTTAATTGATAAAAATACATATTAGAGTAATCTTTTTCATAAAACTCATCAAAGTTTAATACATCATTTTTAGATAAATGGTTTTTACCTTTGCTGTTTTCAAACATTTTTCCACTTTCTAATTTTGGGTGCGAAATCTGGTAAACGGCGGACTGTGTTGATATGTATCCACTTCCACAACGGCCATTGCGCGGCAGTTTCCGCCCATTTTCTCTGCCCTGCAAGAAACAGTCCTGTCTTCGCTCAAACCTCTATCCATGCACACACTCGGCGGTTTTCCCGCGTAGCATCGCTTGTTGTTCCGCCAGTGTCAAACGCCGTAGGCTTGATAGAAACGTTGGTATAAACCGCCGCGTTGTTCCATTTGAAGCCTTCGGCAGGCGTAGCTGCACCCTCGCCCGCCTGTTCGCGCCGTGTCCCAATCCAGCAAGGAATGGACCCCAGCCCAGTTGGTAGGACAAATGTTCCGAAGGCGTTTTGTTGCCGTCCGCCGCACGGATATTCCGCGCGCTTTCGCATATCGGCGAACTCGGCGAGATACGTATCCAAGCCGTCTGAACGGCATCCAATAATGCTTGTTTGTTCGGGTAATTCTCACGGAAGTTCCCTTTTCAGTTTTAGCGAAACTCGCTTCTGCTCGTTTTCAGCGTGCGCAGCCTCCTGGCTAGATAGCCTATCTAACCCCTGGCCTCTCCAGCATCCCTTGAAACCGCAACAATGCCAGCCATAAGAATCCTACGCCGATACAGCCCATAATCAGTCATATGTCCTACACGATTTCAATCCCCGCGCCTCGAACAGGATGTCTATGAAAACTTCACAAACTGCGTCAGCGGCCAATATTCGCTGATCAGTTGCGCCGCGTACGGCATGTTGCTGCGCGGGGATGCACCGCCGGCAAACAGGTTCATCACGATATACACCGGCAGCATCAGCATACCGAACTGCCCCATCGTCGATGCGGAACGTGGCAATCAGCGATGCCCAGCGACGCCACCGAAAACAGAAACAACGCCAGCCCTACCGCATAAAGCGGCACCGAGCCGATGAGCGGCACGCCTATGCTCAAATGCACGATAAACTACAGCGACGACAACGCCGCCACCCAAATCACAGCGGCATTTTGCCAAACACTTTGCCCAGTCATCAGTTCGAACGCATTGACCGGCATCACCAGCAAATGCTCGGATTGTGCCGCGTTCGCGTTCGCGGATAACCGCCGCACCCGTCAATAAAAATCAGCAACATACACGACATTGAGCCGATTTGCGAAGTCGGCATGAACCACGCGCCTCGCCGTTGATTGTAATAAGTATTGATGACGGGTTGATTAACTCTACCGCGTCACGCCGGTGAATTCGTAAATTTCGCGGGTTGATAATTTGCGAAAGATACGACGCGCTCACCCCCGCCTGGCGTCATCGACGTCGCATCAACCAAAAGCTGCAAATCAGGATTGCGCCCGCCGCCATGTCGCGCTGAACTGGGCGGCACTTCCAAAAATAAAGGTGAACTCGCCCTTATCCATCAATTGTCCGAATCTTCGCGCCGCACGTCCTCTACCGGTTTGAAAACGGATGTTGCACCGCATCGCGGATACGCATGGACAAAACCGAACGGTCTTTGGTCGATGATGCCGACGGTGGCATTTTTCAAATCCGCCCCTGACCTGCGCCATCTGGATAAATCGTAGCGGTAAAGATATACGCAATCAGCACCATCAGCACCGGATCAGTCAGCACGCTGCGGAACCTTTGAGCATCAGGTCAGAATGTTTTCAGGGTACGCATGGGGATTCCTGCTGATAGCTTGCTTTCTCAAGGCCGTCTGAAAAACCGTCCGGCTGTTTTTCGGCTTTCACAGCCTGTTCCTTTAAACAAACAGCGTTTGCCGTGTTATTCTGTCAGCGCCTCATCCACGCCGCAAGCGCATGGATGGCGGTGCTGTCGAACACGGGCAGCGGGCTGTCGGTTCTCGTTCCACAAGCAGGCAGATTTCGGTGCAGCTGAGTATCACGCCCTGCGCGCCTTTCGTTTTTCAGACGGCCTATCACGTCGTAAAAAGTAGCGGGCGGATTCGGGGCGGATGCGGTTCAGGCACAGTTCGTCGTAGATCAATGCGGTGGATTTCATCTTGTTCGGCGGCGGTCGGCACGATGGTTTGTAGCGCCCTGCGAACCCATGCGCTCCGTATAAAAACCGTCGCTCATGGTAAAGCGCGTGCCGAGCAGGCCGACGGCGGACAAGCCCTGCCGTTTGATGGCGGCGGCAGTCGCATCAACGACGTGCAGCAGGGGATGCTTACCGCCTGTTCGATGGCGGGGCGACTTTTCGTGCATGGTGTTGGTGGCAGCAGCAAAAATCCGCGCCGCCCGCTTCCAGCTTCCGCGCGCTTTGCGCCAACACGTTTCTGCCGCCGCCCAATCGCCGCTTTTTCTGCAACGACGATTTCTCAAAATCCACGCTGTCAAGTAGGATTTTGGCATTGCGGTTGCCGCCCAAACGGCGGTTGGTCCTCGCGGTTGATGATTTGGTAGTAGAGCACGGTGCTTTCGACCATGCCGCCGATGATGCCTGATGGTTTTCATGTTCCTTTCGTTTGATGTGAAGTTAATCAATTCTAGCGTGTCAGCACGAAGCTGTCGTCTATCAGCCGCCACACGTTTTCTGCGGGCGTTTGCGCCAATACGATACTCAACCAGTGTTCTTTGTTCATGTGGTAGGCGGGCAGGATGCCCGCCGTTGCGCGCGCCATGCGCCGATGTGTCTGGGGCGGCATTTGACGTTGACGATTTCCGTCAGACCGCCCTCGCCGATGCCCAGTTTTTCAGACGGCACGGGCATATACAGGCAGAACCATTTTCCGGTTGCCCGTGTGGCGGAACACGGCAAAGTTGGGAGATTTCGCCCACGGATATTCCGCCGCCGCGCTGTAACGTTCGGCCAGTCCGTCAAACAGGGTTGTTCGGTTCATGGCGTTTTTCCTTTAGTGAGTTAAGGAACGAAGTCAGGTATCAATATCCGCCTGCTGAGTTTTCAGACGACCTTTTTCTACTCTCCTGTTTCTTCAACAACACGCACGCCAGAATCAGGCTGGTGGCGCGCGGTGGCGATGGCGGCGTATTCATGCGCAGGTCGGCGGTGTGCAGCCCTTTGGTGAAGCTGCCGACGCCGACGGTGTAGTACCACGACGACGGGAAGGTTTTGCCGATATCAGCGCGCCGCCTTCCGCTGGTGGACGCGGGTAGATAAAGCCGGAATAGGTTTTGCGCGGGAATCATGGTGATGATGGCGGTGGCGAAAATGGCGTGCTGGGAGCGCACGAAGCAGGAAATCAAAAAGCCCCAGCGCGGTGGTGGCGGACACCATCAAGAGCGTGCCGATGGCGAGTCCGGCAAACGAGCCTTTGAGCGGCACGCCGAACAGGTAAATAATCATCAGCATCATGGCGGCGAAGCTGACCATGCCGACGGCGATATAGGAAGCTGTTTACCGATCAGATATTGAGCTACGGCGGCGGGCGATGCGTAGAAATTGGTGATGGGAACCGATTTCGCGTTCGCGCACTCACGCCGACCGCCGACATCATGGCGGGTATCATCATCAACACCAGCATCATCACGCCCGGGGCGATGGCGTTGATGCTGTCAGAAATCCTGATTGCACATAAAGCGCGGTTCGATGCCGGCGGGGGCTTTGAGCTGAACGGGCAGCCCGCTATCGGCGATGCGGTCTTTGGTATAGGCGGTGATCAGGCTGCTGATGTAGCCGCGGATATTGGTGGCGTTAAACGGCATGGAGCCGTCCACATAAAAACCGACTTCGGGTTTGAGCCCTGCGCGCCAAATCGCGCCCGGAAACCGCTAGGAATATCAATAACCAATATGGCGCCGGAGCTTTTGAGCACGGTATCGATTTCGGCTTCGGACCGTATCGGCGGTGGCTGTTGGAGGAAGTAGCGCGGAACCGTCGAAATATTCAAACCAGCTCGCGGCTGGCGGCGGTTTGGTCGCGGTCGTAAACGGCGAATTTCTAGATTCCGCACGTCAAACGAAATCCCCACGATACCGACGCCATGATAATCAACGGGCCGAACACGCGAAAACAGGCGGATTTTTGTCGCGTAGGAGTCTTTTGGCTTCACTGGCGGGGCGAAGGTCCAAATCATGGAGAAGCGGTATTTGAAGTTTTTGGGTGTCGGGGTTGTCTCGTAGGGTGTGAACCTTGTTCACGCACGCCGTTTTGGGTTTCAGACGACCCTGTATCTTTCTCTTGAAGGTCGTCTGAAAGTTCAAAATGCCCGTTATCCGATTGCTTCTTCCGCGTGCGTGAGCGCATGCCACACACCCTACTACCGGAGTTTTCCGCCGGTAGGTGTGTGAACCTTGTTCACGCACGCCGTCTCACGTCTTGTCGAAACTCGCGTTGATCACTTTCAGAGTGCGCAGCCTCTTGGCGGGACAACCCTTCCCGCCTTCCGCTTCGATCAGATACTGCACAAACGCTTCTTCCAAATCCGGCGCATTCTGCCTTGCCGCCAGTTCGGCGGGCGTACCCACCGCCAGCACGCGGCCTTTGTGCATAAAGGAAATGCGGTCGCAGCGGGCGGCTTCGTTCATAAAGTGGGTGGAAACGAAAAATGGTGATTTTGTCTTCGCGGGAGAGCTTTCAGAAGATGCCGCCAGAACATATCGCGCGCGGCGGGATCGAATTCCCCGAAGTCGGTTCGTCCAAAATCAATACTTCGGGATGGTGCAGGCAGGCGGCGGCAAGTTGCAGGCGTTGGCGGATGCCCAGGGGCAGCGATGCGGGCGCGGTGTCGGCAACGTCCGCCAAATCAAATTGTTGCAGGGCTTCTTCCACCGCCGCCGCGCCTTTTTAGCGCCCATCTGGTAAAGTCTGGCGTGCAATCCAGATTGCGGCGCACGCTCAACTCTTCATACAGCGAAAAACGCCTGCGACATATAGCCGACGCGCATTTTTGGTGTCCAAGCCGCCCGCATCTATCGGCTTGCCCAACAGCGTGGCGGCGCCTTCGGTCGCTTCCAACAAACCGGTCAGCATTTTCATGGTGGTGGACTTGCCGCAGCTGTTGCTGCTGAGAAAGCCGAAAATCTCGCCTTTTTGAATGGTGAAGCTGACATGATCCATCAGCGGTAAAATCGCCGAAACGTTTGGTCAGCCTGTGCGCTTCCATCGCAGGCGGCGCATCGGGATCGGGGGACGAACGGCGTAATGTCCAAACCGCCCGAACCCTCGCTGTTTCTCCGGTGGCAGCATTTTGACGTAGGCCTCTTCCAACACATCGGTGCCGTAATCCGCCAGCACGTCGGCGGTAGGCTTGTTTTCCAGCAGCCTGCCCGCGTCCATCGCCAGCAGCCGCTCGAAACGCTGCGCCTCTTCAATATAGGCAGTCGCCACAATCACGGTCATGCCCGCGTGTTCCCGCCGCAAATCGTCCACCAACGCCCAAAAACTGGCGGCGCGACAAAGGGTCCACGCCCGTGGTCGGTTCGTCCAGAATCAACAAACCGGGCTGTGCACCAGCGCGCAGCACAAACTCAGCTTCTGCTTCATCCTGCCCGAGAGCTTGCCCGCCGCCCTGCCGGAAAACGGCGCAAGGCGGGTCGCCTCCATCAGCCGCGCAATCCGCCGCGTGCGTTCCTGCCCGTCCAAACCAAACAGCCGCGCGTGGAAGTCGATATTCTCATACACCGACAAGGTAGGATACAGGTTGCGCCCCAAACCCTGCGGGCATAAAGGCGATGCGGTGCGACAAGTCCCTGCTGCACATCCTTGTCCGCCATATCGCCGCCCAACACTTCCACCCGCCCGTCCTGAATCACCTTCACACCCGCCATCAGCGAGAGCAGCGTCGATTTGCCCACACCGTCCGGCCCGATCAAACCGACCGTCGCGCCCCTTCGGGATGTCCAGCGACACATCGTCAAGCGCAAGGGTCTTGCCGTAGCGGTGGGAAAGGTTTTGGATGAAAACGGTGTTCATGATGCAGCCTTTTTGCAGAAAAACGGGATTTCAGACGACCTATTCGTAACGGCTGATTTCAAAAAGATTGCCGTCAGGGTCGCGCAAACAACCGACCGTATCGCGCCGACTGCTCCCGTGCGCGGAACATCCGCTGATGGCTTCCACGCCGTGCGAAGCCAATTCTTCAAAACCTGCTCCAACGGCGTCTCCGTCAACAAACACAAATCCGCCGCACTGCAGGCAGCATTTTCAGCATGAGGCACAACTTCCGCCCCGCGCCTGTGCAGATTGATTTTCTGCCTGCCAAAACAACAAAGCCTTACGCCCCTCGCCAAACGTAATTTCTTCCATACCCAAAAATACGGGTGTAAAATCAATGCTGCGTGAAATATCGGCAACGGTTAAAACCAAATGATCCAGCGAAATAATCTTCATTTTTGTATCTCCTCAGTTTTGTTTTTGTTTTTGGTTTGTCGCAAGCAACGAATCAATCAGGCTTCCGACTTAAAACTTCGCCAACGTTTTCCCAGCAGGCGTGTATTCGCCTTCTTTTTCTCCGTAGAAGCCCGAATCCGCCAACACAATCCGCAAATCGTCGGGAACGTAGTCTATCATTCCAAAAGGCCGTCTGAAAAACCGTCCTAACTGTTTTCAGACGGCCTCAAACCGTCATTACCCCAAAACGCTTTTCCAAATCCCGCCGCACATTCTGGGCGGCAGTTCTCGGTACAGCAAATCGTGCAATGCCGCACTCAATTCTGCAGCCGTACAACAGCCGCCCTCAGCATAAAACGCCCTGCCCTCTGCCTCACCATTTCTGTTCAAAAATCATAAATGTCCAATAAAGTTTGCATCAAGGCAGCCACGGACGGCGCGATAAGACGGCGTTTTTCCACCGTGCCGTAACCGGTCATCAGCCAATAAACAGGGCTGTCAGGTACAGCGGTATCGGCAAAAAGAATCGAATCGTCAAACATTACGCCAAACACCGCCCATTCTTCTCGCCAGCCTTCTATCGACAGATATTGTTTGGCTTTTTCTGTACCAGCCAAACGCCCAAATGCAGATGCTGCTCGTTTTCCAACGGCGGCAATTCTTGCCGCGTTTGAGTGTAGGGGAAGCCGAAGGTCAAGGCGAAAGTTTGGATAAGGGCGTCGTTCATCGGATTATCTCCCGCATTCTGACGGTTTGGCAGCGGCGAAAACAACAAAATTATAATGTTGAAATACAAATCGGCCTGAAGCCCGGCTTCGCAGCAGCCATTGAAACTGGTCGGATAACGTAGCCATGCGGTCGAGTTTGATGCGTTCGAATGCGGCATTTTTCTCGGCTTCGTTCAGCGCGGAGCTGTGCATAACATGCTGCCGCCATGCTTCGGTATAGATGCGTTCGGCGGCTGCGTTTTCACCCAACACTTGGTCGGCGTTGATAAAGCACTCGTTTGGCGCAAGCAGGCGGGCAACTTGATGAAACAGTGATTGTTTCTGTCCGTTTTCCAAATGATGGATGGCCAAGCCGGACACAATCAGGTCGAAACCGCCTTCCGGCAGGCCTGCAGCTTCGTCCAACCGTGCCAAATCCTGCTCCATATAACGGAAATTCGGCAGGCCTTGAAACGCTGCCGGGCTTGGAGCAAGCATCTGCATGGAAATATCGGCCAAAATATATTCGGCATCAGGACAACGTGCGTATACAAATGCGCTTATCAAACCCGTACCCGCACCCAAATCAAGCACGCGACGCACATTCGGTACACCTGCAGCCAAGTCGGCGGTAGTTTGGTAGAACAGGTCGAAACAGGGTATCAGAGCACGGCGTTGGCCGTCGTATTGTGCGGATACGGCATTGAATTGATTTTTGTATGGACTGGGTATCCATATTATCCTTTCTTTCAAATCAAACATACGGTTTCTTGTTTTCAGACGGCCCTCATACCGTCAAAACACAACGACAGGCAAAGCAAAGCTACACCAGCTCTAAATCCATCCACTCGATTGGCTGCAAAGCAGATCGAACGAATTGGGCAATATACAAAAGGCCGTCTGAAGGCAGTTTACACCTTCAGACGGCCTGATTCATATAAGGGCTGAAGCCCAGATCAGACTGCGCGTTCCAACCCACGGCTGCAGCCAACAGCGACAGCCGCGCCATCACGCCGTAAACATAAAGGCGGTTGCAGCCGCAATCCGGGTCGTCGGCCTTGGTTTGTGGCACGCCCAATTCCTGCCACTGCTCGAACACGCGGCTACCGCATTCGTCGTTTTGGTCGCTTTCGGCCACGGGATGGCATGGTTGAGCGGTACGAACGACCATGCCGGTAGCGTTCAGGTTTTCGTCCGCGCCGCGCCCTTCGTGCACGCGGAAGAATCCGCCGATAACGAAGCGGTCCATCATATAAACCACAGGCTCGGATACCGCGCCGTGCAGGGTTTCGTAGGTGTAGATGCCTTCCCGCACGATGACTTCGCTCACTTCCAGGCCCTTCTTTGATTTTCGCCATTTTTGTTGCGGTTTTTTTGCGGTTCAGGCCGCGTACTTCGTCACCGATTTCACGCTCATCACGCCCATGCCGTAGGTGCCCGCGTCGGCTTTGACGATCGACAAAGGGCTGGTCGGTAATGCCTTTTTCATCATATTTGGCCTGTATTTTCGCCAGCATCCGCTCCACCGCGTCGGCCAGAGCGTCTTCACCTTCACGCTCTTGGAAATTCAGGCCGGAAATCTGTTTTCGAAATACGGGTTGATCTGCCATTCGTCCATGCCCGACCAGGGCGGCAAACTCGGCGGCTACGCTCGTTGTAGGCGGAAAAAGTGGGCGGTTTTACGCCTTGTCGTCCAGCCGCCGTGCAGGGTGGCAACACGGTTTGGCTGATGTCTCTGCAGAATATCGGGTACGCCCGCCGACAAGTCGTTGTTCAGCAGTATCAGGCAGGGCGAGAAGCCGTCAGCCAAATGTACGCGCCCGCGGGTGCGTTGCAGCGGCTCGAGGTGCAGCCGTGTCGCCCAAGGCGGTTTCCAGTTCCACCGGTTCGGTGATTTCGGGTTGATGCTGCCCAACCGTACTTCGAGCCGCGTTGCGCAAGATACTGACCAGCGCATAAACGTTTTGCAGGTAGAAGGTGTTGCGGGTATGGTTTTCCGGCACGATCAACACCGATTTGGCCTGTCGGGCAGGCACGCTCCACCGCGTCGAGCGCGGCATGGGAGGCCAATTGGATGAAATTCGGGATTCAGGTTGTTGAAACCGCCGGGGAACAGATTCATGTCGATGGAAGCCATTTTGTAGCCCGCGTTGCGGATGTCCACCGAACTGTAAAACGGAGGCTTGTGCTCCTTCCATTTGCTGCGGAACCAAGCCTCTATTTTGGTTTGGTTCGATAAGATTTGCCGTCTGAATGCCTGCAATTGCGGTAGGTAGGATGCGTTCATAACGGGTAGGGGCATAATATTCAATCCATATGGAATCATTTGAAAGGCTGCATCATAAACCGTTTCAGACGGCCTGCACAAGTCTGTTTATTACATTTTATTAGACATAAAGTCTAAAAATTTTAATATCAAGCTTAAAAATATTCGCCCTATTTAAATAGACTTTATCCTTGCGCCGCCGCCGCGTTGAAGCTACTATCGCGCCTTCTTTTTGATATTCAAAATAAAAACATGAAACCGCAAACCCTCTACGACAAACTCTGGAACAGCCACATCGTCCGCGAAGAAGAAGACGGCACGGTGCTGCTGTATATCGACCGCCATCTGGTACACGAAGTCACCAGCCCGCAGGCGTTTGAAGGCCTGAAAATGGCCGGCCGCAAACTGTGGCGCATCGACAGCGTGGTCTCCACCGCCGACCACAACACGCCCACCGACCATTGGGACGAAGGCATCAAAGACCCGATTTCCAAGCTGCAAGTGGACACTTTGGACAAAAAACATCAAAGAATTCGGCGCGCTGGCGTATTTCCCGTTTAAAGACAAAGGACAAGGCATCGTGCATGTGATGGGCCCTGAACAGGGCGCGACGCTGCCCGGCATGACCGTCGTCTGCGGCGACTCGCACACCAGCACCCACGGCGCATTCGGCGCGCTGGCGCACGGCATCGGCACCAGCGAAGTGGAACACACCATGGCCACCCAGTGCATCACCGCCAAAAATCCAAATCCATGCTGATTGAAGTTTCAGGTAGCCTGAAACCGGGTGTTACCGCCAAAGACATCGCGCTGTACATTATCGGCCAAATCGGCACGGCGGGCGGCACGGGCTATGCCATCGAGTTCGGCGGCGAAGCCATCCGCAGCCTCTCCATGGAAGGCCGCATGACCTTGTGCAACATGGCGATTGAAGCCGGCGCACGCAGCGGCTTGCGGCCGTGGACGACACCACAATCAACTACATCCAAGGCCGAAAAATTCGCCCCTAAAGGGCGCGGATTGGGACAAAGCCGTGGCCTACTGGCGCACGCTGGTGTCCGACGACGGAGCGGAATTCGACAAAACGTACAGATTCCGTGCCGAAGACATCGAGCCGCAGGTAACGTGGGGCACGTCGCCCGAAATGGTGCTGGGAGTGGACGGCAGTGCCGAATCCCGCCGACGAAGCCGATGCAGTGAAACGCGCGGGCATGGAACGTGCCTTGAATACATGGGCTTGGCTGCCGGCACGCCGCTGAACGAAAATCCTCGTGGACGTGGTGTTCATCGGCTCGTGCACCAACAGCCGCATCGAAGACTTGCGTGAAGCCGCCGCCGTAGCCAAAGGCCGCAAAAAGGCCGGCAACGTGAACCGCGTGCTGGTCGTGCCCGGCTCTGGCTTGCTGAAAGAGCAGGCGGAAAAAGAAGGTTTGGACAAAATCTTCACCGATGCGGGCTTTGAATGGCGCGAACCGGGCTGTTCCATGTGTCTGGCCATGAACGCCGACCGCCCTCGCACCGCAAGAACGCTGCGCCTCCACGTCCAACCGCAATTTTGAAGGACGGCAGGGCAACGGCAGTACGCACCCACCTCGTCAGCCCTGCGATGGCGGCAGCCGCGGCGGTGGCCGGGCACTTTGTGGACGTCAGAGCGTTGTAATACCCGCTTCGGCTTTTCAGTTATACCGATTCCCTTGGCACAGCCAAAATTGTCATGCCGTACGAGCTCGCCTGCCGGCTTGCCCTATTTACTTAGAATCGGACGAAACCGAAGATACACCCGCTTTCAACACGCTTGATCATACAGGCCGTCTGAAAGCGGGTTTACCCTCAATAGTAAATAAGCCATGAGTGAATTGATCGACCAAGCCTGCGACACCATTTGCCGGCTTTGCGGACAAGGCGACTCCCAGAGGACGACGGGCAATATGGAACGCGCGGCTGACGAGTTGATGCGTGCCTACATGGGATTGGACGACGAAGCGTGGCTGGACGAAGACCCGAAATATCTGGATTTTTAGCTACCGTGGGCGAGGATTGAAAACCACCGCAGGAAAAACGGTTAGTTACGATGCAGACTGTCTGACACGTTTTTCAGACGGCCTGAACTCGGATTCAAATTTCATCCGCTATTTATAAAAAGGAAACCATTGATGGTATACCCTCAACAAGCCATTCAATCTATTCTGCGGCTGTCCGCGCAAGAACGGTTGTTGACAGCTACCATGAACTAATCCCACCAATAAAGGCTACAACATGAATTATCGCGAAATTATTAACGAACCAATGAAAACCTACATGCATTTCCCGAAGCCGAAACTGTATTTTCCGACAAGCAGCCATGGTTGAAAGAACATTTTTCGCCTTGTATCAGTATTGACTTAGTGGAAATCAATCCCGAATGGAAAGGCATAACGCTGCATTTGATCAATCCACAGGAACCAGGTGACGGCTTTAATCGGCGAGCTGACACAGTTCGCCCATAATGAATTTATCGGAATTAACTGGCTTTCATTTCGCTTGACTGAAGACAACCGTTACGAATTCTTGGGTGACGAGCGTTATTTTCTCTGCAGCCCGGCCAACAAACATTTGCTGACCGATCCGTATTTGGAAAAATATTTTTGCCGAAAACCCTGAAAAACTATGCCGAACATAAAAGCATTTCAGGAAAAAACAGGGTATTACGGCGGAGAGCCCTATTACAGCGAGTATGACGGATTATTTCGAACAGCTTAGGTGGAGAACGCATTGAAGCAGCAACTGGTCAACCCTCAGACAACATCCCGTCTGCTTACAAAATGACGCAAGATGAAGACGGGAACGTTACCATTACCCACAATGGCAATCGTTTTTTTACCATATCGCCTCAGCTTGCGGTTATGCCTACCTCTCTGCGCGCAGACAATATTGTCATGCTGCATGAGCCAATCAGCAGACTTGTTCTATTTATTACGATTGGACATAAACCATGGGCGAATTAAACAACTAAACCCTATGACACCATTTGCCGGCTTTGCGAACAAGGCGACACGTTGGCGGACGACGGGCAATACGCCGAAGCACTCGACCTTTATCGGCGGGCATGGGATTTATTGCCCGAACCGAAAACCGACTGGGAATCCGAAGACTTAATTGCAAATATTGGCCGATCATTCCGCCCGTACCGCGGCGGATGAAGGGCCGTCTGAAAATACCTGAAGCCGTACATAACGGAAAACTGTTTTTCAGACGGCCTCCGCCCCGCCTGATATACCCCTACGCCATCCCCTTCCCGCCACTGAAACCGGAACCGCCATGCTCCACCTCTACCAATCCAACCGCCTCGAAGACCTTACCGGAACTATTGTGGAAAATACAGGAAAGCAGCCCGCTGTCCGACCCGTTGCAGGAAGAGGAAATCCTGGTGCAAAGCCAGGCATGCGCCGCTTTATCGAACACGCGCTAGCCAAAAAGCGGCGGCATCGCGGCCAACCTCCGCTTCTCGCCGCTTACCGGCTTCAACTGGCGGCTGATGCGCGAACTGCTGCCGGGCATTCCCTGAACTCAGCCTGTTCAACACCGAAGTGATGCGCTGGCGGCTGTTGGAACTGTTTTTCAGACGGCCCTTCCGCTGAATATTCTGCCGCGCGGCGAGGCGTTGTCGGCCTACCTCTCCGGCGGCAGCGTCGCGCTACCAGCTCGCCGGGCAGCTTGCCGATATTTTTCGACCAATATCGGTTTACCGCCCTGACTGGATCGATGCCTGGCAAAACGTACCGCCTGATCGGCCTGGGCGAAGACGAAATCTGGCAGGCCGAACTGTGGCGTTTCCTCGACGACGGCAGGCAACCGCACCGCACCGCGTCGCCCTTTGGCACAAACTGCTCGATGCACTCTCCGCGCCCGGAGCCAAGCTGCCCGAGCGGCTGTTCGTATTCGGCATCGCCACACTCGCCCCCATGTACCTGCACTGTTGCAGGCCGTTGCCCAGCACAGCGAAGTACACATCTTCGCCCTCAATCGCGAGCGAATACTGGGGCAACATCATCGAACCGGCGCAAATGCTGCAAAAACCCCGACGACACCGATTTGAGCCAAACCGGCCACCCCCTGCTCGCCTCGCTGGGCAAACAGGGGCGGGACTTCTTCAACGCCCTGACCGAAAGCGAACTGCATACCGATCTCAAGTGTACGCCGACGAACCGCTTTCAGACGGCCTCCACCGCCTGCAGTACGACATCCAAACCTCTCCCTGCCGGACGGCACTACCGCCTCGACGACAGCATCCGCATCGTTCTGCGCCTCACAGCCCAGCTGCGCGAACTGCAAATCCTCAAAAGAACACCTGCTCCAACAGTTCGACCGCCATCCCGACCTGCAACCCCACGACATCGCCGTCCCTCACGCCCGACATCGAACCCTACGTCCCCTTTATCGAAGCCGTCTTCGGCGAACAGAGCGACTACCGCCGCCTTATTCCGTATCCGACGTCAAACTCAGCCGCCGCCGTCCCTGCTCCACGCACTGGAACAAGTGCTGGAACCGTTTTGACAGCCGCTTCGAAGCCGACAAAGTAACCGCCCTGCTCGACAGCGAACCCGTCCTCACCCGTTTTGACTGACCCGCGAAGACCTCCCTGCTGCACGACACCATCGCAAGCCCTCAACATCCACTGGGGCTGGACGCGGAAATGCGCGACGGCGCAGACCCCTGTTCACCCTGGCAGCAAGGGCTCGACCGGCTCGCCCTCGGCTGGCTGC
>BNJT01002526.1_pt1 | contig 20152 bp, 19 predicted proteins | sample 8540491 | NCBI WGS metagenome assembly BNJT01 (sample SAMD00202455, study PRJDB9452) | human saliva metagenome | host: Homo sapiens | reverse complement strand
GGTCTTCTTTAAAGCGTTTGAGGAGAGCAAGTCCTTCTGGTGTAATGTAGCCTTCTTCTTGGGCTAGGTGGATGAGCTCACTGTAGTTTGAAAGAGTCACTAGTTTGACACCAGCATCAGAAAAGTTCTTATCTGCTTTTGGTAGTTGATAGCTAAAGATGGCCACAACACCTAATACGTCCGCTCCTTCACGTTTGGCAGCTACTACGGCTTCGAGAACTGAACCACCTGTTGAAATCAAATCTTCCACAACGACCATCTTTTGTCCTTGGGTTACACGGCCTTCGATTTGGTTTCCAGCACCATGATCTTTTGGTTTGCTACGGATATAGGCAAATGGCAGATTCATCTTGTCAGCGATGATAGCACCATGAGGAATACCTGCAGTCGCTGTTCCTGCAATCACTTCGACTTCTGGGAATTCTGCCTTTATAGCTTCCACAAAACCATTTTCAATCAAGGTACGAGTATCTGGGTAGGCAAGTGTTACACGATTATCCGTATAAATCGGTGACTTGATACCTGATGCCCAAGTGAAGGGGTCTTCTGGTTTGAGGTAAACGGCTTGAATTTTCAATAGATGGCTAGCAATGTCTTTAGCAAGTGTCATGGGATTCTCCTTTTGTTTTTATAATCTAATTCTTTAATTTGAGTCTTGGTTCCACTCATCCTTGATAGCATGATAAGCTACTACTGGATCAGTGGCTTGAGTGATTGGACGTCCGACAACGATATAGTCACTACCAATATGATAAGCATCTGCTGGTGTCATGACTCGTTTTTGATCTCCTACTGCAGCACCTGATGGACGAATGCCGGGTGTCAGGCAAATAAAGTCTGGACTGGTAGCTTCTTTGATGAGCTTCACTTCCTGAGCTGAACAAACAACTCCATCTAATCCTGCTTCAGCGGTTTTCTTAGCATAATGAATGACAGATTCTTGAAGACTGGTTTGAATATTTTGAAACTCTCTCATTTGCTCCTCAGAGGTTGAAGTTAACTGAGTGACAGCAATCAATTTGGCTTCTTTCCCAAGTCCTTCACTCGCAGCCTTCATCATCTCAACGCCACCTGCTGCATGAACATTTGTCATATCAACGCCCAGATGAGACAAGACCTTCATGGCTGATTTGACCGTATTTGGAATATCATGGAGTTTGAGATCCAGAAAGACACTATGTCCCAAATCTTTCAGATAAGATACAATCTCAGGTCCTGTAGCGTAATAGAGTTCCATACCTACCTTTAGATAGAGGCTCTCTCCTGCTGGAAAAAGAGCTAAAAATTGCTTGACTGCCTCAAAACTTGGAAAATCAAGAGCAATAACTGGACGAGCTTCGCGCATACTTTTCTCCTTTTACCTTTGTTAGCTAGAGAGCATGAAAAAAGGAACCTGCCTACAGCAAGGTTCCACGAAAAATGGGTAGTCTACACCCTTTCACCGTCTAACCTTAGCTGCCTCTCTGGACTGCTTTAAAGGTTTTTTACTATTCTATTATTTAAAGCGGTACTTGTCAAGTAAAAACAAGTAACTGGACGAATCATCTGAAACTTAGCGACTCTGTGTTGTTTGAGTCGTCTGTGTTGTTTGATCTTGATTTCCTTGCTCAGCTTGTTTTTTCTTCTCTTCTTCCTGCTTCTTCTTTCCTCTTCTTTGGCTTTGACTCTTTCGTCATCCAGAGCCTTATCCACTAGACTATAGCTATAGATACCGACCTCCATGTCAATACCACTAGGAACTGTCAACTGTGGTTTTATCTTACTATAGTAAGGTAATTTCTTCCCTAGTTCTGATAATGGCACCAAAATTTCGTCTGTGTCATACATGGTAATCTTTAGAAGGTCACTTGTTACCTTACTTGGTGCAAGTTCAATCTTCTCAATCTCTTGCTTAATTTCTGGACTAACTTCATTTAGCTGAGAAATCAATGTTTTTATCTGTTCCTCATCGTTAAATAAAACAGATATGTATTTCTCAGGTAAGTTGTCAGAACTAACGGCAGTTGATTCAATGCTTCCACTAGATAAGATTGGATAATGGCTATCTCCAGAAACAGAGTAGGCTACAATCTCAAATTCCTTCACTTCAATAGTAAAGTGAACTGGGAATTGATAAACTATCTTAGCCGATTCAATCCAGTGATTTGATTTGACCATTTCCGCATGCTTATCTTTATTTAAGAGCAAGCTGATTGTATAGTCACTGTCACGAATTCCAGAAGCTTCTTTGACTTGGTCTGCACTTGTCTGAACCGTCCCTGTAACTTCAATATGTTTCATTGTAGCTAGAGGACTTAGTAGATAAATAGACAAGAATAAGATTATAAAACTAGGGACGAGGATCGTAACTGCTCGCCAGATATGTATAGAAGGAATGGCCGGTTTTGGAGGTTTACTCTTGGTTTTTACCTTTTTCTGTTTCTTAACCTTTTCGTCAGCTTTTTCTTTCTCTACTTGATCCTGACTCTTAGAGTCTTCTTGAGGAGTTTCCTCCGAATCTTTCTCTTCATTTGAAGTCTCATCGCTAGTATCCGAATCCTTCTCTTCAGATTTTTCGGATTCTTCGTCCACTTCTTCAGAACTCGTAGAGTTTTCTTCCGTTCTTTTGCTCAAATACTCGTGGTGTTGTTTTTGCCATTCTGACACTTCTTGAGCGCTTTCAGAAGACTCTGATACTTGTTCTTCTTTTTCACGAGCTTCTTCTTCGGCACGTTTCGCCTCTTCTTCAGCTTTTTTTTGAAGATATTCTTGATTTCGTTTTTGCCACTCTGACAATTCCTTGCCTTGAGTGTGCTGATTCTTTTTATCCTTTGACATCAATTTTCCTTATGATAAATCTTTTTTTAGTAACTCATAAAAATCTGCCACAGATTTTAATTCCTGAGAATTCTTCATCGTGTTTTGATAGATCTCTTTGTTGGTCAAAAGTTGATTTACTTTTTCTTCTAAAGTTGACAAGGTCAAGTCACTCTCTTGCAACTCCTCAGCATAGCCTTTCTTCACAAAATAGGCTGCATTTTCAATCTGGTCTCCACGACTGGCTTCACGACCCAGTGGCACAATGACGTGCAATTTAGCCATAGCAAGGAGTTCAAAAATCGTATTGGCACCACCACGAGTGATGACCACATCAGCCATATTCATGAGTGGTTGATAGAGTTCCGTCGCATAGTCAACACGGTAGAGGTTTGAACTTAGTTCATTTAAACTAGCATCACCTGTCAGGTTGATGATATTATAGCGACTAGTCAGCTCTTCCTTGTGGTCTGTTACTAGTTGGTTAAAGACACGCGCCCCAGCAGAACCTCCAACAAAGAGAAGAGTTGGTAACTTGTCGTTGAAAGAAGTTCGGATATCCACCATTTCTTCCGGTTCTTCCATAACTGGACCAGAAACCTTGGTCACAGCTCCTACATGTTCTACCTTAGTGAGACTAGACGCTTGCTCGAAAGTAGAGTACATCTTAGTCGCAAACTTATAGGCAATTTTATTGGCCAATCCCATAGAGAGATCAGACTCGTGGATGAAGACTGGTACTCTGCATACTCGCGCTGCGATAACAGGCGGAACAGATACAAATCCACCCTTAGAAAAGAGGGCTTGTGGACGAACTCGAAGCATGATAAAGAGCGATTGAAGAATTCCAAAAGCAACCTTAAAGACGTCAACCATATTTTGCCATGAGAAATATCGACGTAATTTCCCTGTTGCAATCGAATGGAAGGTAACATCTAAACCTGACTTGAGAATTTCATGATGCTCAATCCCATTTTTATCACCAATATAGTGGACTTCCCAGCCATCTTCGATGAACTTAGGCATTAACAAAAGGTTGAGGGTAACGTGTCCAACCGTTCCCCCACCAGTAAATACTATTTTTTTCATATTATCCCTTTAATTCCGCTACAGTGTCGATGAAAAGGTCTCCACGTACTTCAAAGTTAGCATACATATCCCAGCTCGCATTGGCAGGACTGAGGAGAACAACATCTCCCTCTTCCGCAAGTTCATAAGCCTTACGAGTCGCATCTGCAATATCAGTCGCGTCGACATAAGCCACACCAGCTTTATCTGCTGCACGCTTGACACGTTCGGCAGATTGACCGAGGATGACCATTTTCTTAAGTCCTTTAATATCCGGCACTAATTCATCAAACTCATTTCCACGGTCCAAACCACCAGCAATCAAGATAACCTTGCTATTATCAAATCCTGACAAGGCTTTTTGAGTTGCTAAGATATTGGTTGACTTACTATCGTTATAAAATTTAACGCCATTGATTTGGTCTACAAACTGGAGACGGTGTTTAACTCCACCAAAGGCTGACAAGGTTTCCTTGATGGTTTCATTATCAACGCCACGCAGTTTAGCAACGGCAATGGTTGCAAGAGCATTTTCCACATTGTGGCTACCTGGAACACCGATTTCATCAGCTGCCATGACTTTTTCACCACGGAAGTAGAGAAGACCATCTTCAAGATAAGCTCCGTCAACCTTTTCAAGTGTTGAGAATGGTACTACAGTCGCATTTGTCTTTGTAGCAAGCTCTTTAGCTAATTCCTGGTTGAAGTTCAATACTAGGTAATCAGCTGCTGTCATATTGCTTTGGATATTCCACTTGGCTGCCACATAGTCCTCAAAAGAACCGTGATAGTCAATATGTGTTGGCATCAGGTTGGTGATAACAGCAATTTCAGGATGGAATTCCTGGATTCCCATTAATTGGAAAGAAGAAAGTTCCATGACAAGGGTGTCCTTAGCTGTCGCTGTTTGAGCAACCTGACTAGCAGGATAACCGATGTTCCCTGATAAGAGTCCATTTTGTCCTGCAGCAGTCAGAACTTCACCAATCATGGTTGTGGTCGTTGTCTTACCATTTGAACCAGTAATACCGACGATTGGTGCATCAGAAATCAAATAGGCCAACTCAACCTCAGTCAAAACTGGAATGCCTTTTTCTAGAGCTTTTTCAATCATAGGGTTGCTATAAGGAATACCAGGGTTTTTCACCATGAGGGCAAAATCTTCATCCAATAATTCCAAGGGATGACCACCAGTTACAACCTTGATGCCCTCTTCCAAAAGACTTTGCGCAGCTGGATTTTCCTCAAAAGGCTTGCCATCATTAACCGTTACAATGGCACCCAACTTGTCCAAGAGACGAGCTGCAGACTCACCAGATTTGGCTAAACCTAGGACTAATACTTTCTTATTTTCAAATTGATCAATTCGTTTCATATCTAGAACTCCATTTCTACTCTTACTATTTTACCATTTTTATGAAAATAAAAAAGCCACAAAGGGCTTTCTTATTTGTTTTTTGTTATTTGGAAACTCAATTATCAAGTTTAGCATCTTTGTTAAAGATTTTTTGCTACCAAGAAACATAAAAAAGCGGACAAGATCTAGTTCTGTTTCTTGAAACTAGTTTGTCCACTTTATAGTTGAGATTGTTTTCTTGTCCAATCTCTATAATCTAAATACTGTCAGATTATTTTATTCTTCGTCTTTCTTCTTTCCCATTGCAAAGAGTCCAAGAAGCGCTCCCACAACACCTGCTGTTGCAAGGGTTGCATTTTCCTTAGTACCTGTTTCAGGGAGAATATGTTGACGACTTGCAGGCGCCTGATAAGTCTTGTCTTGTGACATAGCAAGTGCTACAATTGACTGCTCACCTTTGTACTCCGGTACTTCATTGACCGCTGCTTCGGCTGCGTTCACGCCACCAGTATATTCTGGAACTTCGTTCACCGCTGCTTCGACTGCATTGGCACCACCTTTGTACTCTGGCACATCGTTAACCGCTGCTTCGACTGCATTCACACCACCAGTGTATTCTGGAACTTCGTGAACTGCTGGTTCGACTACATTCGCTCCTAAAGTATGTTCTGGTACTTCGTGAACTGCTGCTTCAACTCCATTCACGCCACCTGTGAACTCTGGAACTTCATATACTGCTGGTTCAACTCCATTCACGCCTCCAGTGTATTCTGGAATTTCGTGAACTGCTGGTTCAACTCCATTCACACCGCCTGTGTATTCTGGAATTTCGTGAACTGCAGCTTCTTCTCCGTTCACACCGCCTGTGTATTCTGGAATTTCGTGAACTGCAGCTTCTTCTCCGTTCACACCGCCTGTGAACTCTGGGACTTCGTGTACAGCTGGTTCTGTCTTAGCGCTTTCAGCATCTGCCTTAGTCAATTGAATGCGGTATTCCTTAATATGTTTACCACTTTCTGAAACAAGATGAATCAAGACTGGAAGTTTATCATCACCACTATCAACAATAGTTGCTGCTACGTTTTCGCCAGCTTCTACTGTTACTTGAGGACGATCTCCACTGTAGGTCACTTGGTAATCCACACGATCTTCAGAGAAGTCAGCAATCTCTTTACCATCCACAAGAAGTTTTGCAGCTGTACTGTCCTTAGGTTCTTCACTTGGAGCGATGAAGGACATTTCTGTAATAGCTACACCCTTGGTATCTGCTTTTCTCTCCATGCGCCATCTCATCGCCTTAGCTTTGACTGGAGCAAAGGTAACATGGATATCGGTTCCCGCTTGAATCTCTTGATCCGCACGGTATTCAACTTTCTCCCAGTTAGAAGGAGTGTTAAATGGATGTTCAGGATCGTATGGTTGGTAGTTAGAGTAGTATTCTGGTGAGTCAAATTCTGGTCCCACATAGCGTTCTAAGACTAGTTTAGAAGGTGCATCTGTTCCACCGTCTGAGAAGAATCGAATGCTTCCTTCAGCGACTGTTCGTTCAACAATCTTACCAGCTTCTCTAAAGATAACCCCTACTGAAACTTCTGGATTATCAGATGGAGTTGGAGACCAGTTAGTCCAACGACGGGTTTCATCAACTGAACCATCGTTAACATAGTCCACACGGTCATGAGAATTTGGATCAATATCATTTTGTTGCTGAGGCAAATGAACGGTTGCTATCGTCATCGAAAGTCAGGGTTGTCTGATAGGTTTTCACCGAGTTTATCAGTCACACGTACTGCTACTTCAGCAGTTAAATCAGTACCTAAAACGCGACCACGAACTGTAAATTCACCTGCATTCGCTAGATTTTCAGCTGGAACTTCATCCCATTCAACAGCCAAGTCTTTGACTTCATAGCCATCTTTGCCTGTGAAGTAAACAGGGACTTTCGCAGGTAACTCAAGTGTATGCCCCTTAGCAACCAAGCGTGATGACTTAACAGCAACAACAGGTTTACTTGCTAGCAAGTCCTTATCTTTTGTGAAATGGAGACGGTATTCACCTAGAATATCTCCGTTTTCAGCCTTAACGACAACACGAACTGGATCCCCTTCACGAACGCTTGGAATCACTGTAGCAATACCATTATCTGATACACTTGCTGTTACAGTTGGTGCTTGGTCTTCTTTAGCTTCTAGATAATAGTCAGTCAAGCCAGGGTTAAAGTTTGGCAAATCTTTTCCATCTACTTTGGATTTGAGCTTGAGCTTTCTTAGCTGCAGCTACTTGTTTAGAGAAGATTTGAATTTCTGTAATGGAAGTACCCCATTTACCATCTGGTCTAACCATACGGATACGAACCGCATAGGTATTGACTTTATCAAAGCTAAAGTGAGTCATTTCTCCAGCTCTCACTTGATCTGGAGCTTTAAGATTTGTCACTTGCTTCCAGTTATTGTCATCGTTAAAGACGTGGTCTTCACTAGCTACAAAGCTTGGGTTCTTAGGAACTGTTGGAACATCTTTTCCTACATAGTATTCGATGACATAAGACTTAGGTGCACCAACACCGTGGTCTTCGTGGAAGGCAACATTGAGATTGTCAACCGAACGTTTAGACAGGATACCAGAATCACCAAATAGGATTCCGACCGATGCTTCACTTGTACGTTTCCAGTTTGTCCAGCGGTTTGCCGGTTGATCATTAAATGAGATTAGTTTGTCATTGACATTGGCTACTGAGTCACTTGGATTTGAGTCTGATGCAAAGGCAAGTGGTAACTCTGAACCTGTCCACTGATCAGAAATATTTGCACCAGTTTCAGTTTGAGCAGATACACGCACATGAAGTTTCGTTGGTAACTGAGTCCCTTCGACATGCCCTGTAACGGTAAAGCTACCTTCAGTTGCATATTGGCTTGGGTCAATAGCATCCCAAGTCACTTTAGCTGAAGATACTTGGCCGTTTGAGTGGTAAGTACGAACACTTTCTGGTAATTGAGGAGCTTCTGAAACTGGAGTTGTTGTAGTCACTTCTTCGACTGCAATGATACCTTCTACAGAAACTTTAGCATGAGCTTCGTTTTCAATTCCTTCTACTTTACCTAGAACATCAAAGCTGTGGTATTTAGCAAGGTCTTCCTTAGCAACTGCTTGCCAAGTCACCTTGTGAACTTTGGAAAACCTTTATCGTACTCTACAGTTACTGTATCAGGTAGACTTGGTTCTTGGTTCAAACCTGTCACGACACTTACTGGACGAATGGCCTGGACAACTTTATTTTCAGTATTTGCCTGAATGTTCAAGTCAATCTGACCTTCAGCTCCTTCAAATTGAGCTTTCAAAGTTACTTGACCAGGTTTATGCAATTCAAGCATACCTTTACGAACAGCTACGTCTCCTTCACCTGATGTTGAGAAGGTTACCTTGTCAGCTTTTAATACGGCCTGAGTTCCATCTTGATAATGAGCCAAGACTTTGATACCAACTGTTTGGTCTTCTTTCAGTGCGTCTGCATTTTCAACTTCTAGGCTTAAACGTTCAATCTGAGGAGCTTCTTGTAAGAATTGGATAGCATAAGTCTGAAGTGCTCCACCATCATTTGGTTGAACATAAATACTAGCTCGCATACCATTTGCTTCGTTAGCTTGAATAACAGTAACTTGCGCGTTTTCAGCTAAAGCTTTAACCTCAGGTAAAGCAGCTCCATAAGCAAGTTTATGGTATAGAACCGGTTGATCAGTTGAGAGCCCTTCTACAGGCTGGTCTGCAACAGTTACAGTCGGTACTACTGGTGAAGCCGCTTGACCTTCGGCTACTACAAAGGTTGCAGCGATTTCATCATCACCTGAAATTCCTTTAGCTTGGATACGAGAGCCTGGGATAGTTAATTTAGCTTGATCTTCAGCTGCAACTTCCCACTTATCAACGTCATAGCTTCCTACAGTACCATCTGACAATACATAGGTAACAGATGGATCAACCGTACTCAGATCTGTACTTGGTGCAATTCTCTTAACTACAGGTAATTCTGCTTCGAGTGCCAAGACTTCAACACGCGCTTCTACATCTCTTCCTTCTGCCACACCTTTAACAGTAAAAATACCAGGTTGGTTGACATCAACTGCGGACCATTCTACTGGAAGTTTTGCACGGCTGCCATCACTGTAGATAAAGCCTACTTTTGAAGGCATTTTCGCCGCTTGACCGATTACTGTGCGAACTTTAGGAACCTCTGTACCTAAAACAGTTTTTTCCTCCTGGTCTTTCTTACCTGTGAAGATAGTTGTTTGACCAGATTTCAAGAAATCAGAGTGAGCAGTCAAGGTGAATTTACCTGCTTGCTCAGTCGATTTGACAATTACAACACCCTTACCATTAAAGGCTTTGCGAATCCATGAACCATCTGCTTGTTCTTTGTAACGTTCACGGCTGGCTTGTTCCCCGTTATCCACACCGACAATTTGACCTTGTCCATGCAACTGGAAGCGAACAAGATTATTGGCTGTAGGAACTACGTTACCTTTACTGTCAACAATTTCGTAATAGATATAAGTGAGGTCTTTTCCGTCAGCTGCGATAGCATTTTCTTCTTTGACCAAACGAACCCCTGCAGGTTCTCCAGCAGTCACAATCTTATCACGAGCAATGATATTACCTGCTTCGTCACGAGCTACTGCTTCTATAGTACCAGCTTCAAAAGCAACCTTCCATTCAAGGTAAAGTTCATTCGGTTTAGCACCCTCTTGGTAAGTACGTCCATCACTTGTTTGTTTTTTAGTAAATGTCTTCTTGCCTAGAGTATTACCATTCAAGAATAGTTCTACACTTGCCGCATTAGAATAGGCACGGATTGGAATATTACCATCTGCATCCGCTACATTCTCTTTTAGGGTAGGATTTTCCCAGTTCCAGTGAGGAAGCAAGTGAACCATTGGTTTCTTCTCAGCAGAAACCCATTGGCTTTGGTACAAGTAGTAGTCATTCTTTGGAATACCAGCTGTATCTACGATACCAAAGTAAGAACTCTTAACTGGTGTGTGGTTTTGGTTATGCCATGGAGTAGGTTCACCGATATAGTCCGTACCAGTCCAGATGAACTGACCTGCGTAACCTGCATTGTCACGGTCAAAAGTCCAAGATGCTGTTGCTGTTTTACCCCAACCAACACGGTCATTACCGTAGTCTGATTGCTCGTAATTACGGTAAGCCTGATTGCTGTGGACCAATTCACGTTCTGGACGGAAATAACTTCCACGTGTACGAGTAGCTGAGGAAGTTTCAGATCCGTAAATCAACCAATTTGGATGTTTCGCACGAAGTTTCTTGTAGTTATCTTCTGAATAGTTAAATCCAACGGCGTCAAGTTCATTGGCAATCTTTTCATGGTCACCACTACCATCACCAAAGCGGAACTTATCTGCTCCCATAGTGACATAGCGTGTCTTATCAACAGCCTTAATAACTTGAACCAAGCGTTTAACTGTTGCTAGAGAACGAGGTTTTCCGTCTGCTTCACCGATTTCATTACCGATAGACCACATAACGATAGCAGGGTTGTTCTTTCCTCGTTCAACCATGGTACGAAGGTCAAAATCAGACCATTTTTCACCTTTTTTAGCGTCTGGGTGAGTAGCATCTTTATCAAAGAAGCGACCGTAGTCATACTGTTTCTTACCACCATACCAAGTATCGAAGGCTTCTTCTTGGACCAACAAACCAAGCTCAGCAGCGATCTGTAAAGTTTGCTCACTAGCTGGGTTGTGAGTTGTACGGATAGAGTTCACACCCATATCCTTCATTTGTTTAAGACGACGATATTCTGCCTTATAGTTTTCTTCAGCTCCAAGAGCTCCATGGTCATGGTGAAGAGAAACTCCATGGAATTTAATGCGTTCACCATTCAAAGAGAAGCCTTCATTTGGTGTCCAGTTATAGTAACGGTAACCAAACAAATCTTTTTAGCATCGACCAATTGACCATCACGATAAACACGTGTCACCAATTCGTAAAGGGCAGGCTTGTCGCTATTAACTGTCCAAAGTTTTGGTTTATCAACTTGTAAAATAGCATTCAAGCTGGCTGATTGATGAGCTTTCAAGACTTGACTAGCTGTACGAACTAGTTCCGTTACAGCTTGACCATTACGTTCAATGATTTGATACTCAGCAAGAATTTCATGATCTTTATCATCAGTATTGACAATCTTACTTGTTACATGAGTATCAACCTTGCCATTCTGTTGTTTTTCAAGATCTGGAGTTAAGATAGTTGTACCATTTTTCTCAGTATGGACCTTATCTGTGACTTGAAGGGTAACATCACGGTAAATTCCACTTCCTGAGTACCAACGGCTACTTGGTTGTTTGTTGATGGCATGCACTGCTACGACATTTTCGCGACCGTCTTTATGGAGATAGTCAGTGATGTCATATGAGAATTGGTTGTAACCATTTGGATAGTGACCAACTAGCTGACCATTTACGTAAACCTGAGAATCCATGTAAACCCCATCAAATGTGATGCGTACATTCTTATTGAGGTCTTCTTCATCGAGTTTAAAGGTCTTACGATACCAAGCATCACCACCATTGAGTTGCCCACCTTCGTTTTGGGCAGGTGAGTCATGGTCAAAGTCATTGTAGATACTCCAGTCATGAGGAAGGTCTAATTTCTTCCAACTAGAAACATCGGCATCTGGCTTGACCGCATCTTTAGCATTGGCATTGAGCTTGAAATGCCAGTTTTGGTTGAATTCTACTTTTCTATCCTCAATCAACTGTTTTACCTCATCATTAGTTGCAGGTTTGAGCTCTGGTTTTTCTGTTTGAGCAGATTGATCCTGAGTCACAGCTGGAGCTTGCTTTTCTACATCAGAGGTTTCTTTTTTCTCAGGAGTAGTCTCAGTAGTTGGGGCTTCCACTTTTTTCTCTACTTCATGATTAGTTTCTACTGCTTCACTGTTAACAGTTTCTGTTGTTACAGGTTGTTCAGAAACTTTTGAATCTACAGCTTCCTCTTTAGGAGTTTCTTTCTCCACTTTTTCTGTAGCAACAGCGACTGGTGTCTCATCCGCAGATACAGAATTTACACCTACTAGATTTGCTCCAAATAAAACAGAGCAAGTCCCGATAAGTACCGAGCACGTTCCGACCGTAAATTTACGGATGCTATAGATACTTTTTGCGATTCCAATAATCTTTTTCCCATAGGGTTCTCCTTGTCAAGTAACCGCTTCCATTTTTTTGTTGAAAGCGCTATCCTTTTTTTTGTAATTATTACTTCTATTTTATAAAATAATATAGGAAACTTCAATACTATGACTGTAAAAAAATCATACTTTTTGATTGTTTTTTTCTATATTTTTGTAGAAAACTATAAAAAAATCTGAATGTACATTTAGTGAATGATTTTTACTAAAAAAAGCGGTGGGACAGAAATCGATAGACAAAGTCTCGATTTCGTAGTCCCAGCCCCTGCGAGGATGATTAGGAGCTTTTTGGGGTCTAAAGGACCAACAAAAAGTTCAATCAGCTACCGCGTCAAAGTTTGATTGCTAATAAAAAAAGTGAGGTTGGGATCTTTTGTCCCAACCTCTTTTACGGACTATCAAACTGATATTTCCTTATAAATTATTGACTAGATTGCCCCTTTTCCAAAAGCTTGACCATCTCATTTTTACGCTCTTCTAGCTCGGCAATTTGATGGAGTAAAAGTCCTGAAAAAAATCACATTCAAGCTCTTCCGATTCGCCACTATTATACCAATCTAGAGCTACAATATGATTGTCCTTATCAAAGCAAAAAATCACATCTCCATCCCCGATGATAGACAGAAATGGAATATAATCCACAAAACCTAGAGCGTGTAATTCCTTGGTTTTAAGACGAATGTCTAAGAAGTCTGGGATGCCATTTGCAATTCCCAAGACCTTAATACCTCGACAGAAGGTCCAAAATGGTGCTACATCGTAAGCCTTGGCTCTTGGCCATAGCTCTTCTCTGACTTCCATAAAGAGACCTCCCAGAGATGACATGGTGAATTCCCTGAAATCTTCTGGTAGACGAATGCCGTATTGATTTTCAAAATCCTGAACATCTTCTTCCGATGGTTCATTGCCCATGCAGGCGACAACCTGATAAGTTCCCTTATCATAGTGACGAAAATACTCATAAACTTCCTTGAGTGCCATTATTTTAATCCTTTTTTTACTCAATCATATAAACTACAAATCCATCTGGCAAGATGACTTGCTGACCATCTTCAAACTGGCAATGGCTCGCTAAGTCAACTGAATCTCTGTCTAAAGTATATTTCTCAGAAGACTGATTGAAGATGGCTTGAACTTCTTTTCCTTGGTAGTTCCACTTCAAGGATAGGACATCTGGTTTCAATTCTTCCAAGCGATAATTTCCATGCTGAATAATGTTTGCAACTTCCTTACGAACCTTGATTAATTTCTTCATGAAATTCAGCATGTCATTGTCTTCAGAAACACGGTCCCAAGGCATGACACGACGGCAGTCAGGATCTGGTCCACCAATTAGTGCTAGCTCTGTTCCGTAATAGATACAAGTAGTCCCTCTTTGAAGGTAGAGGAAAGTTAAAGCAGCCTTGACATGTTGCACATTTCCTTTGGCAGTCGTGAGGATACGCTCTGTATCATGAGAATCCAGGAGATTAAACATAACCTCTGAGATTTGTTGCTTATAGTACATCGACTGGCAATTGATTTCTGAAATAAACTGCTCTGTCTTTTTACGCTGACGCAAGAAATAATCCTTGATACTTTCAGAGAGCGGGTAATTCATGACCGCATGGAACTCGTCCCCTTGTAGCCAAGGCTGAGAAGTATGCCAGATTTCACCTAAAATATACAAATCAGGCTTTTTAGCGAGAACTGCCTTTCTAAAATCTTTCCAGAACTGATGATCAATTTCATTGGCAACGTCCAAACGCCAAGCATCGATATCAAAATTCTCAATCCAGTAGGTCGCAACACTTAAAAGATAGTATTTGACTTCAGGATTGGCTGTATTTAACTTAGGCATATAGCTAGCAAAGGCAAAGGTATGATAAGGTAGTTCTCTCGCGTTCTTCAGTTTATCCTCTGTAACTGGAAATTCTTGGATATGGAACCAATCTTTATAAGGTGACTTTTCTCCGTTCTTTAGAACATCCTGCCATTGGGCAGACTGGTAGCCGATATGATTGAAAACAGCATCTAGCATAATCTTAATGCCACGTTTATGAGCTTCCTCGACTAGATTAGCAAAAACTTCCTTATCCCCAAAGTGACGGTCAATTTCAAAATAATCCGTCGTATCATACTTGTGATTGGTTGTAGCTTCAAAAATCGGACATAGATAAAGTCCAGTGATTCCCAAATCTTTAAGATAGTCTAAATGGTCGATAATCCCTTGTAAATCTCCACCAAAAAAATCATCCCTATTAGGTGCAATGGCAGCATTCCACTCTCGAGCTCCATCAGGAGTCAATTTAGGATTTCCATTAGCGAAGCGTTCTGGGAAAATCTGGTACCAAACGGTATTTGAAACCCAACTTGGAACATGACAACCATCGATTTCGTGAATGTATGGAAGTTTAAAGCCGTTTCCATCAGCATCCAAGTTTTCTTGAGTATGTTCTACGCAACCCTTATCACCGTAAAAAACACCCTGACCTTCCTCATCAAGGAGCTCAAAGAGATACTGAATCCGTGCAAAATCAACCGATACCGTAACCTGCCAATAGTCAAATAGGGTATCTGAGGTTACTTTGGTCATTTCTTTCTTGGCTTCATACTTATACTCAATGAAAATAAAGGGATCTCCATAGTGTAAGATAACCTTCTGGACATCATTTTTCTTGGTTCTAATTCGGATATGTAGCTGACCTTCTTTGTAAAGATAAGCATATTCTGATTCTGGTCTATGATAAATGGCTGTTAATTCCATCATTGTCTCCTAAATAATCATCATCAACAAAAACGCAAACGTTTTCATAACTAATAGAACTAGTATACTATTTTAAGATTCGATTTGCAATACTTGGTCAAATTTGACAAGAAAACACCTCAAAATAAATACTGCAGACTAACCAAGAAATTTCAGCACCTATCAATAAAAAGCTCCCAAATTCAGCCTCACAGCCTAGTCAATCTGACAAAGGGCAAGTTCTTTTAAACCTCTGTCGTAAAGGAAGGTTAAACAAAAGTTATCTGTCATATTTTGAAGCTTGTGTTTACTCATTCCTCTAGGCAAGGCTATATCGCACCATTCTCTTGTTGCCAGAGAAAATAGCTTTTGCTTGCCCTTCCAGTCATCATTCTTAAATAGGGGGCTCAGGATAAGATAAGGCGAATCCGTAAAAATTCCATTGACACCAGCTTTTTTGCCTGAAGCCTTTAAATGTTCAGATTCTAATAACTTTTCGATAATACGACCATCACTAGAGATTTTAACAAGAGCATAATAGTCCATGCCCCATTTATTGACAGAGGTTTGACTTTCTCCAGAGCTAAAGGCATAGAGCTCTTGCTTCCAAGATTTCATACTATCGATTTTAGGACAAATACTTGAGTTCGTGTCGTGGTGATTTAACTCTTTTTTATCAATATGCGAATAAGTGGTCCACTTCGCCTGCTTTTTCTCCCTATCAAACTCTAAAAGGGCAAAGTTTCTTGCCTGATTTGTATAAACTTGATCTTCAAAACAAACGGGTATCTGGTCGCTATCTGATACTATTTGAAAATATCTCTCTTGTGCCTTTTTAGGAAGTATACTCTGGGAATCCTTTATGGCAATGATTTCTGGATGAGAAAAATCACCAGTATAATAGACCATTTCCCTGCCAGCCTTGATGATTCCAATATTTTGCCCATCTGTAAAGACTAGAGGCTCTTCCTCCCAAACATGGTCACAATCCCAAGCATCTATCTCCTTCACACCCAAAGGTGATACTTCAAGCAGACAGTAGCGATTGAAAGCTTCCTTCTCACTGGTCAAGACAAAGGCTCGACCATCATGTAGCATGGCTGAGCTTAGGACAATACTATAATTCTTGTCAAGTTCCCATTTGTTCAATAGGCTTAACTTTAGCTTCCTCATTTTCTTCCTCCTAATACTCAATGAAAATCAAAGAGCAAATTAGGAAGCTAGCCAAAGGCTGTACTCGAGTACGGCAAGGCGAAGCTGACGTGGTTTGAATTTGATTTTTGAAGAGTATAAACAATCACCATTCATTGATGGCATATAGAATGGCTAATCTAATATTTCTTAGCAACTGATTCGAAAGGTCATCGTATTGTTGACCAAGTCCCTTATCTTGTGCCAGCCATCCAGGTTCATCATTCCAGGAGCCCATTGCTCCAAACATCCGCTGCACTTGCAGCTCTAAATATGCTTAGATGTTGCGGTGGAATTTGAGGTTCTGCCAGTCCTTTACTAGATTCTAGGTCTAGCAAAAAGTTTCTAGCAGAGTGAAAGACTTTGGCAAAGTTATCACATTCAATTTTAATTGCTAGATTTTCTATACGAGCCAGTATGTCCTTAAATTCTTCCATATTATCTTCATAGTGGGGAAGGTCTTTAGAAGACCTTTCCCATTCATACTCGGTGTAGATAACAATCCAGCCCCTACCTGTGGAAGCAATGTCCCAATTTGGTAGGAAATAACTTGCCTTCCCATCTTTATAAAAACACAGAATTGAACTCTGTGTCGTATTGGAAAAGCCTAAAATCCCTCTGTCTTCAACTGAGATAGGACAAAATAATTTTAAGTCCTTTAGACCTTTTTCTTGAGGTTTTCAAACCAGTCAGATACTGAAAGTTCTGTGGCTTCCCCATTTTCTGACGGCAAAATTTGAAAGCAAATCTTATTGATATATTGGTCAGGATGATACAAGATTGCCTGATCAGTTTTTAAAGCCTTCCTAGCTGCTGCTACGATACAGGCTATTTGGTACATTTGTCCATTCATACGATTTCATCCATAATCCCTTCAATCAGATTTGTAAGGCTTTCAGCCACATAGATCACCTGGTCAGGATCATGGATGTAGCAAATAATCTGCCCTTCCTGACCCTCTCGGTCTGGATCAAAATCCAGCATAAGATAACAAGAGTCACAATACTGGGCAAAAGGAAGCCATTTTTTATTAAAAAGATAAGGCTTAATCCTGCTATCACGCATATTTTCTAAATCTTGACTAGAAAAATAGTCGGGAAATTCGGTTAATAGAGCATCTCTATTTTGAAAGTATTTTTTACAAGTCTCAATTTCCTGCAGATTCATGAGAGAAAAAGTCAGATCTCTCTGGTCAATCACACAAGGTAAAATAGAGAGGTATTTACTCCCATTTTTGTAGCTATAAAGCTCTTTGAAGTCACTAGGTAGACGAAGGCCAAGTCTTTCCTCAAAGGCTTGAAGCTCTTCCTCAGAAGCACCAGAAATGTCCTGATAATCTTCCAGATATCCTTCATCCACAGGATCATCCAAATCCCAGTCTTCAAAATACTCACAAATATAAGTTTCTATTTTTTTAACTTGGTCAATTAGTTGCATCATTTCACCATGACTTCTTTATTTTAACTAGCTTCAAATTCCTTTTACCGCTTATAACTTGGTTCTTCTAGGGGAAGGGGTTCAGGATTTTGCTCAATCCAAGCAATAGCTAGCTGACACAGGCGATCTAAGCGAGGCTCGTCATCAAAATCTTTCCCATAAACCTGAGCAATAAGCTCTTTAGTCTCTGCTAATTCCTGTTCTGAAAGTGGGATTCCTAGAGATAAGTATTGAGGCATAGCCTGTAGCATCTTGCGGTAGTTTCTGTCCCAGTTGACCCCACCATTGCGATCCAGTTCATCTCGGACTCGACCTGGTATACGGATAACTTCTCCCTGAACAGTTTTGGCTGCACCACTCGAAGGGATTAAGAAGGACCAAAGTTCCTCGTATTGCTCCTCCCAGCTACCTTCTTTTATGAGAATCGGTGAAACTCCATCGTGTGTTATTCGTTTGGCTACCGGCTTGACATCAAAGAGCTCATAGAGCTTCGTTAAACCTCTATCTGCAGCCTCTATGTAGTCAGGATGGATACTTTCTCTATGAAATTCAAAATCTTTACCGATATTTTCGACCTTTTCTTTCATAGCAGATGTTTTCTTAGCACCAGCATCCAGAAGCATTGTGGCGATTTCAGCTGTTTGGGCAATATAAATCCCCCGACAAACCATCAAGACTGAAGCTAGTGGGGTTCTTCCCATATCATTTTTAGCATTGACATCTGCTCCCTTATCAATCAAAAGTTTGACAGTCTTAGGATGGAAAAACTCAGCTGCTACATGTAGGGGGGTCTCACCATAGGTATTAGGTTTCCCAATGTCTGCCCCCAATTCAAGCAAGAGTTTTACTGTATCTCTCCCCAAGATTGCTTGACGGTACAAGGGAGTCGCTCCATAATAATCAGGGATATTGATATCCAAGCCCTGTTCGACAAGCCAGATAACCAATTCATTCGGGACTCCTCCCATATGCAGAGGTGTACATAAGCTAAATCTTCCATCATGAGCGGTTAATTCACAACGATCATAGACTGCTTTAAGGGCTTCAATATTTCCTTCATCCATTAAATCCTTAAACTCTTTTGGTAATGTAACTCTTTTCTTTGCCATTTTTAGTTCCTTTCTTCTGATTCAGCGTCTAGGGCAAGCCAATGAAGATTATCAACAGTTTTCAAAGTCAGGGCTTGTCCATCATAATCATTTTTCAACTCAAGACCGTTTTGCTCAATAGATATATGATTGTACCAGTGGTCTAGGCTGGCGTATTCCCCCATATGAATGTTGATGAGTATACTGGTTATCGGATTCCACGTTCCTTTCTTAACAGTTTCAGCTAAAAGGTAGTAAGCGTCTAAGAATATGAGATTTCTCCCATAGATCCAAAAGGGTAGTTCAAGATCTAACAAAGGCAACTTGGCAGAAAAAATCTCATCACCGTGCGGTGGCACGGTTTCATAATGAAATTCTATCTCACTGCCATAATAGGCAATCAGGGCTCCCTGACTTCCGATATTTTGAGGAATCCCTTCCTCAACTACAATAAATTCCATGACTTCCTCCTTCTATTTTCAATCATAAAATCCGACCAGACTCTGCCAAAATATCAAACTGGACGCATGACCTATTCTAGTCATCAAGTGGATGAAGTCACTTTCACAACCCTTCCAAACTGCAGATTGAGCCGTTCCCATGGCTCTAACAAATGCTAGAAAATCTGGTGCCAGCCATAGTTTTTCATCATAGGTCATCTCTGCATCAAGAGCATAGACTGCCCCAGATTGACAATCCAGCAAAATAGTGTAGGGATCTCCATTTGCAATGATGATCAAACCACTTTCTTGTAGAGTCGAGTAATCATGGTATTCCAAATTGCGATTGATTAGCCAAGTAAGACTAGCGCCGTCCCCATATCCAAACTGGTAACTTAAAAAACCTATCTGCCCCCAGTTATAGGCCAAAATATATTTCCTAAAAATCGGATCCAATTCTTGGATTTGAAGTTGGCTTTTCAAACGATCCAATTCGGACACTGGCAAATCTGTTTTATTCAGGACAATTCCTTCTCTTATCTCAGGGTCAAGCCCTTGTGTTTCTTCTTGGGTAAGAGAAATGATTTGGTCAATTGTCAATAATTCCATTGTCAACCTCCGACTATAAATAGTCCATTTTCTAGGCAAACTAGCTAGTTCGGGTCTTCTTTTTTATGATGAACATCCTTATCACAATTATACTACAAAGCTATCAAATAGGGATAAACTACCAGTATTTTCAGGGATTTTTTTGACGAACAACTTCTCCGAATTAAAACAAAAAACCATTCCTCAAGGGAACAGCTTTTTTACTTATAATTAAAAAGTTTCCCCAGCCAACTTATC
>BNJT01000606.1_pt1 | contig 20291 bp, 25 predicted proteins | sample 8540491 | NCBI WGS metagenome assembly BNJT01 (sample SAMD00202455, study PRJDB9452) | human saliva metagenome | host: Homo sapiens | reverse complement strand
GCGAAGCGGGCGCTCATTGACCTCCTTATAAGGGGTGACCTATCTTGCGGATCTCCTTGATGACTGGGACCAGATTTCCCGCAGGCATTAGCTTCAGATACTCCTCCATAGCCCGCCAAGTGTACTCCCCGACAGGACGATCAAAGTTTTCCCCCATCCCAAAGAAAAAGAGTTGCGAACCGTAATTGTAGCGATCGACAATCCCTCGGTGACTCCGCCCTCAGCTCCACCACGGCTGAAGTCCTCAGTAAGCAGATAGCGGCTCTTGGGATAAGTCTGGATATAGCGCTCCAGTCCGACGATATAGCTCGCCTCTGTGGGATATAGCTTACTCGGGATAATCCCCGACACATAGGTATCTCTGATATTCCAAGCTACCCGTGCCAAGCCGATAAAGTCAATTAATTCTTTAGAGATATAGGGATAGAAGGGGCTCGTAGAAGGTCTCTGACACATACACTCTCACCTGATGAGGGACTGGCCTGGCTCGAAGCACAGTCGTAGGTAAGCCCAAGCGCTTCGTATGGCTTACGCAATTGATCCAAACGATGTGCCTTCTCAGAGACCTTTCGGTCGCCATAGATGAAGTGCTCGATAGATGTCGCTGGATACCACAGATCATAAGCGCGACCCTCCACTACATAAAACATCTCATAGACGAGCCGATCCGCCAGCGCAGGAGACGCCTCCTTGATACGACGGAGGGTATTCTCCCGCAGTGTCTTGATCTCCGAAAAGAGGTGATCACGCTCTCGCTCGACTGAAGACCGACTTGGGACTCTGTCACGCTCGGCCTCTGCTCCCCAGCAAAGAGCCAAGAGCATCACGGCCACTAACCAATACTTTCTCATTGTCTTATCCGCTTCGTTCATATCGCATACTGTCAGTACGGGGCGAAGCATCGGATCAAAGATACAAACACTCACCCATCCCCCTACCCCGATACGACGAAGCCCCCTGCTACTCGGTCGGTAGCAGGGGGCTTCGTTCGATATAATTACGTAGGGCGAGCTTATTCGTCCAGCTCTTCGGCCTCCACTCTTGAGCTCTCGGACGAAGGCGGGATCCGTCATCAGCGGAGCCAATGCCGCCTCAGTCTCCGCCTTGTAGACGAGGAAGCTCTGGAGCTTCACTGCGCGCAGGAGGGCAGCCTTAGCCTCTTCGTGGCGCGAGAGGCGGGTGAGACAGATCGCCTTGAGGTACTCGACCTTGCCGTTGGCACCGAGCTGATTGAGCACCATCAGGGCACGCTCATCTTCCTCCATACCGGCCAGCGCCAGTGCGCCATTGTAGTCGGGGTACTTACGGAGGTACTCGAGGGCACCACGGTAGTCACGGGCGGCCATACGCTCCAGACCGAGCTTGTACTCGGCAGCCGCCTCGGGCTTCTCGTTGAGGCGGTCGATGAGGGTAGCGTCCACGAGGTCATTGATACCCGAGATGACGAAGGTCAGGGTATCGACACCACGCTGCATCCACGTGCTCTGGTCGATAGCCGAGATACGCGAGTCGACGATGACCTTCATACGCTTCTTCATCTGTGGGGTCACCTCGAGGTCACGGCTATAGAGATAGACGAAGTCCTTGTCAGGGGTGACGCCAGCCTCATACTGCGTCTCCTCGATGAGGGGGAAGTGGACGATGTGGCGACGGTAGGTATCGGCGTTCGTGCGGCGGCTCTCGTTGTGAGCGATAGCACGGAAGTTGTACGTATGCTGGGCTACCTCGAGGGAGTCCTTCTCGGTGAAGGACTTATTCTCGATGGAGTCCATCGTCCAGCCACGCTCGAAGAGCATACGGAACTTCCCAGGGACGTTCGTGCTGTCGAGCTGACGCTCGCCACGTGCCAGATAGGCGGCACGGCGCTCGGGGCTATAGAGCATATCGAAGCCCTTACGCTGGCCGACGCTGTCGCGACCTGAGAGTTCGTCGCGGTAGGCCGCCCCGAGCATATCGAGGGCCTTCGCGTGGTACTTGGTGTCATAAGCCCCTGCACGAGCGGCATTGGCATTGAGGTAGCGCTCCTCCATGATACGGCGCCAGCGCTCATAAGCCAGCTGCAGGGAGAACTGACGGCGGTAAGCCGAATAGTAGTCCTGCTGCAGGCGTCCCATGAATGTGCGATGGGCCTTGCGATTGAAGAAGACGCTATCGTACTTCGAGGGATCGACGATGCTCTCCTGGAAGGCCTGCAGAGCCTTCTGCTCCTTGTCCTGAGCCGCCTTAAATTCACGGCCCTTCAGCACGACAGGGGGCAGCGTCATCGTCGTGTCCTCGGTGAGGAGGCGTGGGGAGAGGACGACCTGATAGCGCTCATCCATCAGCGCACGAGGGCACGGTGACGAGGAAGGTGAGGTTGATACGGCCCTTACGCAGGGTGGAGATCTTCACGCGGGGGCGCTCAGCGGTGACGGTCACCGCCTCGATGACCTGCGTCTTGATGCCGTCTTCCTTGGGCTTCTCATCGCCCTTGGTGGCACGGCGTATCGTGTCGGCCTTCTGCGAATAGGTGACGATCTCGGAGAGCATACCTGTGCGGCCTGCCTTCTCCTCCTTGTCGGTAGGCAGGTAGGCATGGGGGCGTGCCGAGGTGAAGTAAACTTTCTTCGTCAGCGGCTGAGCACACGAGCCGAGGACGAGCCCCGCCAAGAGGACGGAGGCAAGGGTATATATTTTCGTTCGATTCATCTATCTGGAGATTGCGTTAGAAGACATAGGCCAGGCTCAGGCCGATACGTGAGGGCAGGACCATGACGCGGCTCTTATCTGCCGTACGCACCTGCTTAGCGCTGTAGCGCTCATCGTAGCGGGTCCATACACCAGCCAGACCGACCTCTGCCTCGAGGTTCCAGTGGGGCGCGAGCTCATAGCAGTAGCCGACAGAGCCCCCAGCACCGACGAGGAAGCCCTCAGAGTACGTGCGAGAGAGACTGCCCCCGCCAAAGCGGTAGACCATCCCGAGAGCATGCCCCGAGACGAAGAAGCCACGGTTGTAGACGCCCTTCGTCCAATAGCGCAGGGCTGGGCTGAAGGCCGCCATCTCGGCGTGCTCTACCGAGCCCCACTTCAGGCGCTCGCTGAAGCCGACATTACCCAGATGACCGTAGAGGGTATTGATAAGCCCGACGGGCATGGGGAGCTTGAAGAGGCCTGGGCGAGCCGAGAAGGAGAGCTGGAGCGAAGTGCGATCACCGAGCGCCACCGACGGCTCCACACTGATGGTCCCCGTAAGTAGGGCGGGGAGGTTGGCGCTCACGGCGAAGCGCTGTGCATGTAATCCCTCAGTCGCACCCACGAAAGGCGAGGACGAGTAGGAGGGCTATTCGTCTGATCATTTGCTGAACGTTCTGATAAAATTTCATTGGGAGTGAGCTACTTCCAAGAGGATGGAGAGCTCAGGAGTCATACCAAATTGGGTGCAAAGATACGCAATATCATTTTTTCACACATTCACACTTCATTCCGAATTATCACAGTTCCCTGTCACTACACCCAAAGAGGGGTGGAGTAAATGGGCGAATTTGGCACAAATCGAATGAGAAGAATGGGGGAAGAAGAGGCGCACCGAGCGGGTGCGAAGCACTATGCGGATGCGTCACCGCCCCATAGTACTCTGACGCTGAACCCATAAAGTCCAGGGCACAAGCCAATAGATGAACGGACGACCGCCCCCGATTGGTACACTCCCACCCCACACGGATTACCCCACACGAAGCAGACGAGCGAAAATAAAAAGCACCCGAGGCAAGCCATCCTCCAGCGCGAATCAATAAAAGTAGCCGGCGAATAAAAAGAGTGTGGGGCAGTATCCAAGCGCTTGGATACTGCCCCACACTGAGGATCGATGAGCAGGGGCATCCCCTACTTCACCGAATGAGTTGCTCTAAAAGCGAATCCCGTAGGTCATCTCCAAGCTCACAGGGGATCGCACTATCCGACGTGGTTGTTCGCCAGTAGTGCCCACCACTGCTGTAGGCGACCTTGGTGCGATAGAACTCCAGACCAGCGGAGAGTCCGATGTAAGAGTTTTCATTCACACCAAAAACCCAGCCGAAGCGTGGGCTAAAGCCCAGCGTGTACAGTGGGCGATCATACCCCTTGGGATAGGACGGCCCGAAGATCGTCGCACGATCCCAAGCGCCATTCAGGCGGACGCCTAAGTAGCCGCCCGTGTGGTAGAGATCACTCGCGGACTCTCCAGAGAAGTGCCAGCGGGGCTCCAGACTTGCGAAGGGAGTAAACCCACCGAAGCTGAAGCGCTTGCCATTTACATCCTTCTTGCCACTAAAAACCCGCCTCGAGGACCAGCCCCGCCTTAGCCGTGACAGAGAAATGTCGACCAAGAGTCAGGTCATAGACCGCCGCATTATGCGAACCCAATTCGATACCCAAGGAGCGCTGACGCACCTGAGCTGTTGCCGTGCCCACCCCTGCGAGGAGCACAAGAGATAGAAGTATCTGCTTCTTCATTTTGCTATTTATATAAGGTATAAGTCACCATATGAGTAGAGAGCGCAGTCGTCAGCATCCAGATTTCTCATGGGTAGGTACACGACATTACCAGAGCTGAAGCGGGCATTCCCTCCGCTGGAGGGGGTAGCCGTCCCTGCGCCCACAAAGATATACAACTAATCCTATTAAAGTGGAGGGAGTAGCTTCCCACCACCGAAGCCCGTACACCTTCCCTCAAGTGCCAGCCGAAGAGCACCGCCTCACACAGAGGAGCAACAACCGATTATATAGCAAGATAGCTCCCCTCAAGAGGACTTACAAAAAACCTCTCGCAAGGGGAGCTAAAACGAACCAGTACTAGTCACCGATCGGAGCAGTACTGGTCGCGCCTTCGACCAGTACTGGTTACTACCACGGACCAGTACTGGTCACATCGGCGACCAGTACTGGTTGATTTTCTCCTCCCGCATAGAATACCGCGAGTGCAGCTAATCCCGATGCAGTTATTCGCCCTTGAGCTCTGGTGAATTCCAACTGTGTATGATGCGTCAGCCCTGAGGTCGGGATAGCGACCTATATTGGTCAGCGGGCGAACCTATATAGGTCGTCATCGTGACCTATATGGGTCGGGGCGTCAACCTATATAGGTTCGCCCGCTGACCAATATAGGTTCATACCACCCCTCTATATAGGCTCAAGAGTGGGCTACATACAAAGCCTACTCCAACGAGAGGCGAGAAAGCCGGTGGAAGGGAATAGAGCGGGATGCAGTACCTTTGCAGGAAAAGACAGAAGCAATATATGAATCAACTTGATCTCTTCCTGGGGTTCGTCGTCCTATTCTTTGCCCTCGGGGGACTCTTCGGTGGCGCTGTACGCCGCGTCATCCAGATAGCTGCACTCATCATCGCCTTCCGCGAAGCATGGCGCCTGGCCCCTTGGGTCGAGAGTGTGCTGGGCGGAGGTGACGGGCAGAGCATCGGTGGCTGGGGCTTCATCGTCCCCCTCATCGCCTTCGCCCTTATATATATCGGTATCCGCCTCGTGGGGAACTGGTTCAGCTCGCTCACCAAGGGCACATTCCTCTCCGTCATTGACCGCATCGTCGGCCTCGTGCTGGGGCTCCTCGTCGGGGTCTACCTTATGGGCTACGCCTGCCTGCTCTTCGAGGGTATCTTCCCCATGGAGCAGTACAACGCCAGCAGCTCCACGCCCCCGACGACACGCCAGTCCTCCTACCTCTACCCCCGCCTCATGCAGTCGGTAGAGGATATTCGCCATGCTAAGTCCCTCCTCTTCGGAGGCGACGACAGCAAGACCACCGACACCGAGGCTCCCGCAGAAGCAGCCCCCGCAAGCAAATGATAGACACCCTCGCCATCATCCATCGCTACTACCCTGAGGGTAGCGACATCGAGCGCGTACTGCGCCAGCACGCCGAGGACGTCACGGGGCTGGCCCTCGAGCTCGTCGATGCACACCCCGAGATGGGGCTCGACCGCGAGTTCGTCGCAGAGGCGGCGATGCTCCACGATATCGGGATCTATCAGACCTGTGCGCCCGAGATCTTCTGCACGGGCGAAGCTCCCTACATCCTACACGGCTACCTCGGTGCCGAGCTTCTGCGCTCACTGGGCCTGCCCCGTCACGCTTGGGTCGCTGAGCGCCACACGGGTAGCGGCCTCACTGCCGAGGAGATCGCTGCACGCGCCATCCCCTTCCCCCCAGGCATCTACACGCCACAGTGCCCCGAGGAGGAGCTGATCTGCTACGCGGATAAGTTCTACTCCAAGACCAAGCTCGGGCAGCGCAAGGCTCTGGAGCGCGTACGTAGTGGATTCAGCAAGCACGGCGAGGCTGCTCTGGCACGCTTCGATGCGCTGCACCAAAAGTACGGCCTTTAGCCCCAGGCATCTCCCCATATTTTCCTATTTTTGTACTCAAGCAAAAACAATCTCTAATCAATCATTTTATATGGCTACTACAGCAGACTTCCGTAATGGTATGTGCCTCGACATCGACGGGCAGTACTACTTCATCGTCGAATTCCTCCACGTAAAGCCCGGTAAGGGTCCCGCTTTCGTTCGCTCAAAGCTCAAGAACGTCGCTACGGGTCGCGTGCTCGATAAGACATGGAATAGCGGGGTGAAGGTCGAAGAAGTACGCATCGAGCGTCGTCCCTATCAGTACCTCTACAAGGACGAGATGGGCCTGAACTTCATGCACCCTGAGACCTTCGAGCAGATCTCCATCCCCGAAGCTGTCATCGATGGCGTCCAGTTCCTCAAGGAAGGCGATACCGTCGAAGCAATGGTGCATGCAGCCTCCGAGACGGTGCTGACGTGTGAGCTCCCCGCTCACGTCGACCTGCGCGTCACCTACACCGAGCCCGGCCTCAAGGGTGACACCGCTACCAACACCCTCAAGCCTGCTACCGTCGAGACGGGTGCAGAGGTACGCGTCCCCTCTTCATCAACGAAGGCGAACTCATCACCATCGACACGCGTGATGGCTCGTACGTAGGTCGTGTGAAGGAAGCCTAAGCGCCCCCTCTCGCCCTTGCGGCAATAAAGATCCCGCCCCGACTTCTCTTGATGGGAGAAGTCGGGGCGGATCTTTGTATCCTTATATATGCTGGCGCCTTAGTCGAGGAGCGTAGTGAGGTGCTCTGCGTAAGCGTCCCAGTCGGTGATCGTGTGGCGTGCTACCCCACTCTCGATAGCGGCGCGAGCCACAGCCGTAGAGACCTCGACGATGAGACGGCGGTCGACGGGCTTCGGGATGAAGTAGTCAGGGCCGAAGGCAAGGCCCGTCGTCCCGTAGGCTTCATTCACATAGTCAGGGCACGGGCTGCTTAGCCAGCGCAGCGATAGCGCGCGTAGCAGCCAGCTCCATAGCGCCGTTGATAGCCGTAGCGTGCGTGTCGAGTGCCCCACGGAAGATGTAGGGGAAGGCCAGCACGTTGTTGATCTGATTGGGGTAGTCGGTGCGCCCCGTGCTCATCAACACCTCGGGGTTAGCAGCCTTCGCCTCCTCGTAGGAGATCTCAGGCGTGGGGTTAGCCAGCGCGAAGATAATAGGGTCGTGCAGCCATCGAGCGTACCATCTCCTGCGAGACCATACCGCCCTTGGAGAGCCCGACGAGTACGTCAGCCCCACGCATCGCATCGGCGAGCGTATGGAGCTCGGTGCGTGTGGTGGCGAACTCACGCTTCATATCATTCAGGTCGGTGCGGTCGACCGTGATGACGCCCTTCGAGTCGGTCATCACGATGTTCTCGTGCTTGGCACCCAGATCGCAGTAGAGCTTAGCGCAAGCGATGGCGGCAGCACCAGCACCGCTGACGACGATACGCACGTCTTCGATGGGCTTGCCGACAAGCTCCAGCGCATTCAGCAGGCCTGCACCCGAGATGATAGCCGTACCGTGCTGGTCGTCGTGCATCACGGGGATAGAGAGCTCAGCCTTCAGACGGCGCTCGATCTCAAAGCACTCAGGCGCCTTGATATCCTCGAGGTTGATAGCGCCGAAGGTGGGGGCGATAGCCTTGACCGCAGCGATGAATGCCTCAGGCTCGGTGGCATCGACCTCGATATCGAAGGCGTCTACACCCGAATAAATCTTGAAGAGCAGCGCCTTACCCTCCATGACGGGCTTGCTGGCGTCGGCACCGATATTGCCCAGTCCGAGGACGGCAGTCCCGTTGGAGATGACGCCGACGAGGTTACCCTTCGCCGTATAGCGGTAGGCAGCGCTGGCGTCTTCGGCGATAGCCAAGCAAGGCTCAGCTACCCCAGGGGAGTAAGCCAGAGAGAGGTCATAGGCCGAGCTGTGCGGCTTGGTAGGGACGATAGCGATCTTGCCGGGGCGTCCCTCTTCGTGGTAGCGCAGCGCGGCTTCTTTCGTAATCTCGGTGGGCATATATTCGGATGGATAAGAATTATTAGACTTGTGAAACTACAACAAGCTAAGTGGGAGAATGTTCCGCATTCATTAGCTCGACAAAGATACGGATAGAAAATCACGCAGGCGACTGGCCGATGAGGGAGCCGACGCCCTCCTCCGCTCCCATCGCCCTGTAAAAGCACACCCATTCCACTCACCGCTGACACCATACCCCCAGACACGACACAGCCTTAGTGGAGCCTCACGAGTGACTCGCAAGACTCCACTAAGGCTGTGACAATAGTGCTTAGCTATTCTGGTCTAAGGCGTGGTGATCCGCTCGTAAGCAATAGCTTGATCGTGCTTCCCTGCGAGCATCTTCTCCTTAGACGACCAGAGGTATAGCTTATCTCCCTCGATCGTGTAGTACTCCTCGTACGTCCAATTGGATAGCTTTATACCAGAGCCATAGACGAAGATATAGAGATGATTATTCCCCTCCGTGTAGTACAAGCGCTTGCCCCCTGGATAGTTAAATCCCGTGCACGAGCCATCGACCTTGAACTCTATGACTTTATCCTTGGGAGGAATTTCCAACCAAGGATTCCCAATAAAATTCCATGAGCCGACGATACGAGGATCTCGCTCTTTCTTCGAGAGGTCAGGGGCTTTATCTTCGCAGGCAACGAGCCCAAAGCAGAAGGATAGCAAGAGCAGAAGCAGTCCCGATGTGAATAGATTCTTTTTCATTGCAATCTCGCTTTAAGTTAGTCAGTTAAACTATAGAGCAAAGATAGGGAGAAGACAAATACTCATCCTCTACCCTGCCAGCAGCCCACTATACACCGAGAGATAGGGAGCAGGCCAAATGCAAGAAGCCCTACCTGAGAGGTGATGACCTCATCAGGTAGGGCTTCTGTTTATGCGCTTAAGTAGTTACGCTGGAGAGCGCCTTACTTTACCTTAGCGACGATAGCCTTGAAGGCTTCGGGATGATTGACAGCGAGGTCAGCGAGGACCTTGCGGTTGATCTCGATACCCTGAGCGTGGAGAGCACCCATCAGGCGAGAGTAAGAGAGACCCTCGAGACGAGCAGCAGCGTTGATACGCTGGATCCACAGAGCACGGAAGTTACGCTTCTTGTTCTTACGATCGCGGAAGGCGTAGGTCAGACCCTTTTCCCAAGTGTTCTTGGCTACGGTCCAGACGTTCTTGCGAGCACCATAGTACCCACGCGTGAGCTTAAGGATGCGCTTGCGCTTAGCGCGAGAAGCTACATGATTGACTGATCTTGGCATGATGTTTCTTCTTTGTGATTGGTAGCGATCTGCCTCTCTCCCGAGAGAGCGGAGAGCAGATACTGATTGGCTTACCTCTCTGTTACTGAAATAATCGTTGTGCTAACTTGCCGTTTAGCGGAGGCGGAGAAGTTCCTTGACTTCGCGTACGTCTACCTTGTCCACAGTGGTGAAGTAGGTGAGGTTACGCTTCTGCTTCTTCGTCTTCTTCGTGAGGATGTGACTCTTGAAGGCATGTTTGCGCTTGATCTTACCAGAGCCAGTGAGCGCAAAACGCTTCTTAGCACTGGAGTTTGTCTTCAGCTTAGGCATTTTCTTTCTTGTTTATATAAGTTATTTCATTGACCCAGCTCCACTGACGCAGCCTATGCGCGAGGTGCTGGGATGGGGGATACGTTGATTAGTCTTCGTCAGAGGCGTCTGCAGCCTCTTCCTTAGCGCCCTTCTTAGGGGCGGGGGTAGCGGCCTTCTTAGGGGCGAGCATGATGGTCATGCGCTTCCCTTCGAGGACGGGCATACTCTCTACGCGACCGTAGTCCTCGAGGTCATTAGCGAAGCGCAGGAGGAGCACTTCACCCTGATCCTTGAAGAGGATGGATCGACCACGGAAGAAGACGTAAGCCTTGACCTTCGAGCCTTCGCTGAGGAAGCCCTTAGCGTGCTTGAGCTTGAAGTTGTAGTCGTGGTCATCGGTCTGAGGTCCGAAGCGGATCTCCTTGACGACGACCTTGACGCTCTTAGCCTTCTGTTCCTTCTGCTTCTTCTTAAGCTGGAAGATGAACTTCTGGTAGTCGACGACGCGACATACTGGAGGATTGACATTGGGAGAGATCTCCACGAGGTCAAGCTCTTGGTCGTTAGCGATACGGAGAGCTTGCTGTATCGTATATACTCCCTGCTCTACATTGTCCCCGACGAGGCGCACTTCCTTTACGCGGATAGCCTCGTTGATGCGGTACTGGAACTTTTGTTTGTTGTCTACTGCCATTCAGTATGTGTTGATTGTATGCTTAGCGAGTGAGGTGGACTACTTAGCTTCGGCCTGCCAGGCGTTGAGCTGACGGTGTACCTCCTCGGCAATTTGCTCGGCAAAGGTAGCAATTTTCACTGAACCCTTATCACCCTCACCTTGCACGCGTACAGATACTTCGCCTTCCTGGGCTTCCTTTTCCCCGACGATAAGCATGTAGGGGATACGCTTGAGCTCATTGTCACGGATCTTACGGCCGATCTTCTCGTTGCGGTCGTCGACCTGCGTACGGATATCCTGAGCGTTGAGCGTGGCGGCTACCTCGTGAGCGTAGTCGTTGAACTTCTCACTGATAGGCAGCACGACGACCTGGTCAGGCGTGAGCCAGAGGGGAAGTGCCCCTGCGGTGTGCTCGATGAGGACAGCGACGAAGCGCTCCATAGAGCCGAAGGGTGCACGGTGGATCATCACTGGGCGGTGCTTCTTGTTGTCGGCACCCGTGTACTCAAGGTCGAAGCGCTCAGGCAGGTTGTAGTCTACCTGGATCGTACCGAGCTGCCAGCGGCGGCCGAGGGCGTCCTTGACCATGAAGTCCAGCTTAGGCCCGTAGAAGGCTGCTTCGCCGTACTCGATCTTGGCGGGAAGGCCCTTCTCAGCACAAGCCTCGATGATAGCCTGCTCGGCGCGCTCCCAGTTCTCTTCGCTACCGATGTACTTCTCGCGGTTCACCTGATCGCGCAGGGAGATCTGAGCCTCGAAGTTCTCGAAGTTCAGCGCCTTGAAGATGATGAAGATGATATCCATCACCTTGCAGAACTCCTCCTTGATCTGGTCGGGGCGGCAGAAGAGGTGCGCGTCGTCCTGCGTGAAGCCACGTACACGCGTCAGCCCGTGGAGCTCACCGCTCTGCTCGTAGCGATAGACCGTACCGAACTCAGCCAGACGCTGGGGCAGGTCACGATAGGAGTGAGGGCCGAGAGCCTTGAAGATCTCACAGTGGTGAGGGCAGTTCATAGGCTTGAGCATAAACTCTTCGCCCTCCTGAGGCGTGGTGATGGGGCGGAAGGAGTCCGCACCGTACTTAGCCCAGTGACCCGAGGTGACGTAGAGCTGCTTCGAGCCGATATGTGGGGAGATGACCTGCTGATAGCCGAACTGCTTCTGGATCTGCTTGAGGAAGTCCTCCAGACGCAGGCGGAGCTGCGTACCGCGAGGCAGCCACAGGGGCAGCCCTGAGCCGACGTTCTGCGAGAAGGCGAAGAGGCCGAGCTCCTTACCGATCTTACGGTGGTCGCGCTTCTTGGCTTCCTCCAGCATCGTCAGGTACTCATCGAGCATCTTCTTCTTGGGGAAGGTGATCCCGTAGAGACGCGTGAGCTGCTTGCGCTTCTCGTCACCGCGCCAGTAGGCACCAGCTACGCTCAGCAGCTTGATGGCCTTGATATAGCCCGTATTAGGCACGTGAGGGCCACGGCACAGGTCCGTGAAGTCGCCCTGCGAATAAGTCGTGATCGACCCGTCGGGGAGGTCTGCGATGAGCTCCAGCTTGTACTCGTCACCCTTCTCTTCGAAGAACTTCGTCACCTCAGCCTTCGTGATATCGCGGCGGATGATAGGCTCCTTGCGAGCAGCGAACTCCGCCATCTTAGCCTCTATGGCTGCGAGGTCGGCGTCGCGAAGCTGCACGCCTTCGCCCAGGTCAATATCGTAGTAGAAGCCATTCTCAATGGCAGGACCGATACCGAACTTCACACCCAGGATAGAGCGCCTGAAGGGCTTCGGCCATAAGGTGCGCACTGGAGTGCCAGTAGGCGTACTTCCCTTCGGGATCTTCCCACTTATAGAGCTTCAGCTCGGTGTCCTCCTTGAGGGGACGCATAAGGTCCCAGATCTGACCATTGACACCAGCGGCCAGCACATCCTGCTGCAGGCGAGGGGCTGATGCTGCCAGCTATATCCCACGAGGTCGTACCCACAGGGTACTCACGCTGACTGCCGTCAGGGAACGTGACTTTTATCATTGAGCTCATTCTTATACAGATTGATTACTTAGTTTGTCGTGCAAAGGTACGATAAATACGATAAATAAAGGGACTTATCCACGAGGGGAGCAAGGCACATCGCCTGCGCCCTCCACCCCCCACCGACAAAAAGAAAGCGGGTATCACTTCGAGAGAAGCAATACCCGCTTAGCTGGTGACCCCGGTGAGGCTCGAACTCACGACCCAGTGATTAAGAGTCACTTGCTCTACCAACTGAGCTACAGAGTCATTCCGATCTCGGCCGTTTTTCCTCGCCTTGGTGAGCGACGGCTTTTGATTTCGGCTACAAAGGTAAGGCAAACTTTTTATTTGTGCAAATCCCCCACTCCATACGCCCTCCCAGCGGGCAGACTAAAAAGGCAGGATCAAAGTCACGTACTCCAGATAGGCTCCGAAGCCCAGTCGTACGGGAAGCCCAGCTTTGAAGGAGAGATATCCTGATGAGACTCAAAGAATGAGATCATCTGATGCTTAAAAGCCTCTCCAGCACCTATACCATTACACATATAGAGCATGGACGTGATAATGAGATAGGGCTTCTTGCGCTCCACCTTAGTAAGGTGAGAATTATGCCAAGGCCCCCTTTAGGGTTAGCCAAACTCATCGGCATCTTCACCATCGTCCGGCCAAATATGCGCGAGTGATGTGCGAGCAGGTTTCTCAGATAAGTAACAGCTTCGAGCCAGCTGGAGAGTTCGCTATGAAGATTCAATCCGAAATCATTGGCTATACGCGCCTTCTCGGGGAGCTGATGCTTTAGGTTCTTATATATCTTCGAGAGTGTACCCAAGCTTGCAAGCTCAAAGATGACCCACGAGTCTGGCTGCTCATCGAAATCAAGACATTCTTGGCCATACCAAATGCCATATTTCTCTTTGAAGTCTCGGACAAAAGGCTCACTACTACGAAGAAACTCTGACTTCAGAGTAGCCATCTGCTTTTTGAAGACATCTGGATCATCAAACAATGAGGCATCAAGATAAAACAGCCCTCCATAGGATTGTGAGAGGTGGTAAATCATCTTCGTCCTCAGCGCTATCTCTATGGCTTCTACAGCATTAAAAAGTATCAACCTTAGCTCTCGGTCGTACTCATAGCGAGCAATGACCTCCTCAAAGCACGCATCATGCTTAAAGATATGCCTCTCTTTATCGGTTTGCATATCCCACCAATATCCTTTTTAGACGATAGTAGCTGATACGACTCAGTAGATGATGAGCCAACTGCTCATCTCCCACCCTCATACCTCGCTGCTTTAAGAGAGCTATTTGTTCGGCTATAGAGCGTGATTCCTTATTAGACATAAAAAAATGACTCGCCGGCAGATCTTACGGTATGCCAAGCGAGTACTGTTATCGTTAGTGTAGGCAAAACCTACAATTCTGTTGCTGTTTTTCAGTACAAAGTTAGACTTTTATTTGAACATACAACAGCCCTATCAACGGAACATTGATTAGTGAGGGGACTCCCCACCCTTAGGCTGAGCTAAGGCAGGGGAGTCCCGTGAGTGAAGCGGCTAAGCGCTGAAGGCCGAGGTTAGATACCTACATGACCGCCTGCGCCCGTATCGCCTGCGCCAGGAGTCCCTTCGGCGGGGTGGCCGCCTTCCTTCGGCTGCGTGCCCTTACCCTTCTTTCCCTTGGCCTTCTTCTCCAGGGCGATGCGCTCGAAGGCTACATCATCCAGACGGAAGAACTTAGGATTGGGGCGCAGGCGTACACGCGCCCCCATAATATGCGCCACGGCACTAAACTCTTCCTCTGGAGCAGCAGCCTTACAGCGGAGCTTTGGAGTGAGACGACCCAGGCGGCCGAACTCAACGGATTCACCGCCAGCGACCAGAGCACGCGCTGTATCGGCAGCAAGATTGAGGATAGATGCCACCTCCATATAATTGAAGGTCGTGTGCCCTGCTACCATATCGCAGAAGCGCATCGAAAGGATACGCGGCCTCGAGCGATGAGCTGTAGCGATCGTAACCTTCTTACCGGCGAACTTACCGAGTTTCATTTCGGTAGCACGGAGTGTGTAACCGAGAGCTTGCTTTGTGGTTCCCATAATAGAGTCCAAATAAAAAGTGAATAAAACTTGCTTGTGCCCCCTATCTCTTGGAGGACACTGCAAAGGTAGAGCGCCCAGCCACGAGGGGTGAGACTAAACTTTCGTTCACTTTGGTTCACTTGCTGCTTTCATGGGATTACTTCGCCCACTATTCAGGGTTTCACGGCTACTCCATACGGGTAAAAAGCGGCGTGCGGGCGCACGAACCCTCAGCTGTCCGCACGCCCGCACACCTTATACATAGGTAGAGGGGAAGGTGTCGAGAGCCCTATTCCATCGGACGTACCTTCTCCTCGATAAAGGCAATCTCCGAAGGATCGAGCCCATACTTACGATAGAGCTGGGCATCAATCTCATCCACACTCCGACTCCAATCGATATCAGAGTTGGAGGTAAAGTCCTGCAGAGGGACCAAACGCCACGTATCCTTAGGGATTATGCTTGAGTCACCTTCAGGATACCAAGCATAGTGCGGGCAAAGCGCGTCTTGACATACTTCAAACACGCCTCCGCCTCCGCCCTCGTCTTGAATGCACCGATAGTAATGAAGGTCTGAGGTAACCCCGATTAGGGGTTCCCCGATTAGGGGTTCCCCGATTAGGGGTGTGCTCAAAACTTCACCAATTGCTCCCGAGCCATTACTCTTTGGAACAAGCACTTTATATCATTCTATGTTCGGGGTGCTCTTCAAATAAAGCACGCTGAGCATAACGGATAGCACGCTCTTAGCATTCAGTTCAGTCCATAAATAGCCTGATAAGCCCACTTCATCCTTGAGTCGACAATCACTAAAGGTCCGGAAGCTTGTCAAATATGGATGTACGTCAGATGACACTCTCGACCATTGTCCCCACTACGTCTCTTTTGCATGAGGGTACTCACCTCTGGCATATAGTCGTATCAAATCATAGCTGATTCTGAGCATAGACTATATCACCAGCACAGCATTGCTCCTCTAGATCCTTTGCTTTGAGACTCTATGAGCAATGACTATTCAACTCAGGGATAAGCCTTGCAATATCACTATAGCCCCAAAGTCATTGGTCTTGATCTCTATACATCACAGCCACGCCACCCTTTGATATCTGACAGTTGGGAAAGACATCTCGACTATTTGCCTTATACCAGACCACCTGAAAAGTGGGTGATCACTAAGTATCTTTCGTTATTCCAAGCCCGTAGGAGTCTGCCCTGAATTAAACAGATAGCGAGCTGGTGTGATTAAGCGTCACCTTGGAGCAAGATTGAATAGCCAAATCCATAAAAGTAGATGATAAACCGCGTGTCACTAGTCCTTTTCTGCAGTCACCTGATATGGTGGGTTCCCTATAACAGCATCTATCTTCATTGTCTCATCATCATTAATCTTCCAGAATCGTTTTCCCCGAGCGTAGCATATTGACCACGCAGTCAGGCTCGGTCATAATCGCCCCTGATCAACTCAGGGATAGTATTCAGCATGCACTGCTGTCTTGCGGAATCCCGCGAGAGTACGCTGCGTGATGCTACGTGCCATCGGGGTCTTACAGACGACCAAAGATATTTTCCTCCAGCGTCTGATCCCACAGCTGCAAGGCGAAGGCACGATTGACCTCTCCATACTTTCTCGGAGGCTTTCTGCAGGCGTGCACGATAGATCGAGTAGGCAGCATAGAGCGGATAGAGGCCACTCTTCGAGTTGATCTCAAGGATACGGCTCTTCGGATGGAAGACCTTGTCCGTCACCCCCTTCGATCACGACCTGTCGTGGGGTATCTAAGGGCTGAGCGAACGCCTTGTCCATAAAGCAATACCCCCGAGACTATCCGCCAGGTGCATATTCACAACGCGCCATGGGGTCAGCACCGTCTCCTTGTCGGGATTACGGAAGGTCGCAAAGAGGGCGGTGATACGCCCGATGCGCTCCTCTATGGTGAACTTATCCGCCATACGTGCGATCTCACGGATACGCTTACCCGCCTCACGGAAGACATCTGGATCATAGTATCTCTTGAAGCGCTGGAAGACCTCCTTCGTGACATCACGTGGCATAAACTCCTCCCACGACTGATCATCGACCAGCTCGACAAAGTTATCGATAGAGAGCTCCTTATCCTCGTCTTCGATCTCAGCCCCATAGAGCATCAGTGGCATACGGATCGATATGCCACGCAGGATCGAGATCGCATCCCGTCGCTGATTCCCCTTTTCTTTAAGCTCATCGAGACGCTTCTGCTCCTCAGAAGAGAGACCCTTCTTTTTCTTATCCTCAAGCTTCTTCTTCTCGGCGTACTCTTCGTTGCTGAGTCCCTGCCTATTGATGTCAATATCGCCAGTGCGAGGCATCGCCTTCGTTCGCCCAATAGTCGTCTTGAGATCGCTGAAGTCCTTGAGTTCGACAGCCGTCAGCTGGAGTAGCTCATCATTATACAGCGCACCATCCTCAAAGCCACCCTGTACGACCCGCTCAATCTGAGCTCGCTTGAGCTGCCCGAGCATCGTCTTCACGTCGTAGGGCTTCATCTGACTCCCATTGATCGAGATGATGGGACAGAAGTTGAGAAGTCTCCAAGAACCTGGCGGTCCTCCTCAGTCTGCTTACCTACCTTATGCGACACCTTAGCGACCTCAGCGAGCACACGGAGCGTACGGTCAGGAGCGAAGTCAAAGGCATAGCAATCGGTCTTCATCTTCCCTCTGCGGGTATCATCTGGTGTCTGCACTCGAAAAATCGTCTGCATATATGCTGCAGCCGAGGTACTATAGGCACCCGCCATCATGAAGACCCCCGTCCACGCCTTAATACTCACCCCCGTAGTCAGTCGCCCACAAGAGAGTGTAATCGTATAGGTCGCATCGGGGTCGGGGCCGATAGCCTTATTGACCAGATCCAAGGCATTGCGGTTTTCCTCCTCTTCGTCACCATCCCCTGCGACATTGACGACGTGGAACGCCCCGAAGACGGAGTGGTTAGCCAGCAACTTACTCAGCGCCTTAGCCGCCTTGACTCCAGGCAAGACCCAGAGGGTATGGCGGAAGATATCACGGAAAGTGATCATTGGAGTAGGGATAGAGGGAGTCCTCGTCATCTTGACAGAGTGAGGTCTAAGAAGTGGCGTACATCCAGCTCATGGACGAAGCCTCCATCCTCTCGTGTGCGGAAGAACTCTCGGAAGTTGAAGGCCTTTTTCCTCATCGCTATACTCACTCAGCAGACTCCCCTAAGTCGTAGGTATAGATACTGATCGCTGGCAGGATCGCATAGGGATTCGCATCACCTAAGTGGGTAATCTCCCAGTCGATCTTTGCCTTCTGCTCCATGATATAGTCCCAGGTGAAGACCTCTTCCTCCTTGCAGTCATCCAAGAGGTTGAAGGGAGTACCCGAGAGGAGGAGGGTCTTTGTCTGCTTGCTTACGAGTTGCTCCAAGACCGCTTTTACCCAGCTCCGTCTGCGTGCCCTCATGCGCTTCGTCGACGACGACCAGATCCCATTCAGTGGAGAAGACCACATTATTCTTATCGAACTTTCCCCCGACCTCTTTTAGAGCCACGCATATCCTGCATGGAAGCAAAGTAGACTGAGTGCTCTCCCTTAGCGACATGCTTCTGTAGCGTAGAGAAGCTATCCCCCTTGGTGCGCGAGCCGTAATGCCACGTAGCATCCCCATAGAAGACCTGCTGGAAGTCAGCGAACCAACCCGTATCAACCTCAGGGCGATGGGTGATGATGATGGTGCGAAGCGCCTTCATCTCCTTAGCTACATGGAGCGCACAGACGGTCTTCCCGAAGCGCATCTTGGCATTCCAGAGCTTCTTATTCCCCTTGCGGAACTGCTTGATCGTGCAGTCAACGGCCTCACGCTGCTCAGGACGAAGGATGAACGGGGTATGCTTCATCGATATCTGGCTACCGCTGAGGCTTTGTCGCCCCTCCTTAATCGCAGCAATAGCATTCTTGACCGTCTGGAGATCACAGACATACCACTCGGTAGCTCCAGCGAAAGCTTTGCGCTTGATACCCGAGCGCTCCAAGACGCTGTGCACCTCCTTATCATTGAAGCTACACACGCTCCCGCCTTTGATGTAGAGTGTCAGCTCAGTGTGGAGGAGCTCATAGCTGATCCCTGCAGTCTTGGTGTACTGATCGATACGAGCACGGGCAGCCCGATTGAGAGCGTCGCTATTGGGCTCGGTCGAGGCCAATCCGATATCATCAGGCAGCGTAGTCTCCCCGATCTTAAGGCAGTCCGCATGCGCTTCATCAGCGATAGCAAAGACGTAGATCAGTCGGGGACGTAAAGCAGAGGTAAATGTAGCCATAGGTAAAGAAAAACAAGGAGGTATTAGTTCGTATGCTTGAGTAGATCAACAAAGCGCATGGGACGCCCTGGGAGTCCCGTCCTGGGGTTGACTTCGCCCCAGTCACGTATCTTGCAGTAGATGCCCGTGTGCCCCTCATAGACATTCCCCTGAGCACATCCAGGACAGGGGACGAACCCATGAGATATCCTCATCTAAGAACTCTTCCGCCTCCTCAAACAGAGGCTTACAGCTATTGGGCACGACTCCACGGAGGCCATCCATCTGCCAGACATTCCAAGAGATGATCTCTGCTATCTGCTCAATAGCCTCCTCGGAGGGGCGCTCGCCAAACTGCGCTGCATGGTATTCGACAAAGGAGATCAGTAGGGGCTTCGCGTGCCAGCAGGAGGTTGTCACCCTGCCACTCGAAGGCATAAATGCTCTGATAGGGCGACCTGTGCCCACGCGAGCCACTCAGATATCGGCAGGGACTGCTCTGCGAGTACACGCATCTTCCTGTCCAGCATCCCGATACGCTCGGGGAGGGGGATGAAGCGTCCCGTAGTCGTGTCGTAGCGACTCACTAAGTAGGGGCGCCTCACCACAGGTAATCTCCATACGTACGGCACGCAGGTAGTCCTGCCACGTCTTCCCCTCAGGGAAAGTGATAGGGCCTCAGTCGGCGTCCAGGTATGTGTATCGGGGTGCTCGATATTAAAGACGTCGCCACGCTCAAACCATGCCCTCATCTACGATATTATTCTGTGCATTGCACACCCAGGAAGGGGTAAAGACCTCGGCACGCTCCTTGGTGCGACTGAGCTGTGCAGCACGTGTCTTAAGGGCACGAGGCTGGATGATATCTCCATATTTGCCAGTAATACGCTTGACCGTGATGGGGTCTTCGGATCTATAGCCCCTTCCCAGCGAAGCGTAATCCTCCGTAGCCCAGAAGATGTGAGCCCGCCTCGTCCGATCCCAATAGGAGTAGCTTCAGCAGTCGTGGGGACTGACGAAGAAGTTCGTTCTCGCTAATATCAATATTCTGGGTCATATCTATGCAGTCAGCATCCCTCATCACTTACTCGGCATCACCAAGCGGGAGGGGCGTAAGCCGTGGGACACGCTCTAATACTCGCAAAGATACAACAATAAAAGCCTCGCTCCCGAGTTCTCTAACCCCGTCTCTACAAGGGTGGAGAGCGGGGGCTACGGGAGGAGGCGAGAGGGAGATGCCGAGGGAGGAATAGCAACCTATATAGGTCGGCGGGCTGACCTATATAGCTCCACGTGACGATC
>BNJT01000749.1_pt1 | contig 20303 bp, 36 predicted proteins | sample 8540491 | NCBI WGS metagenome assembly BNJT01 (sample SAMD00202455, study PRJDB9452) | human saliva metagenome | host: Homo sapiens | reverse complement strand
GAATTCCGGCAAGTACAAAGCTACTTGTATTAAAGCGAATGAACAGATTGCCCAAAAAGGCTGTGGTTCTCCACAGCCTTTTTGCAGTTCATAACGACTATTGCTCGTTAAGCGTGCAATATTTCGTTTACAACATATGAGCCAAAAACAGGGCAGTAAAAATAGGACAAATCAACATAAAAACAAAACAGAAGCCTATAGAAAAATAGCGGATTGAACTGTAAATAACAAATAAGCCTTTAGGATTGTAAGAGAATCTCAAGTTGATTCTACTTATTAAAAAGGACTTATACTTAATCATATTTACAAAAATAAATTCTAAAAAGAAAAAAAGGAGGTCAATATGTTAAGAAAGAAAGTGGGAATGGTCTTATCGCTTATCCTGATGATTCTTTTTCGCAATACCCGTTTTTGCAAAGGATACGAACAGTACCATTACCAATATCAGTATTAAGGTGGATTCAAATCTTAGGAAGTTGGAGGCGGGCTCTTCTTTAAATAATATCAGTGAATCCGACTTTACTACCGGAGGAGGAGATCGCTATCATGTAGATGCAGCACAATGGGTAGATAGCGGTAACGCGGATACACTGAAGGTGGGGAGTGAGCCGAAGGTACAACTCTATATTGTAGCAGACAGCAAGGACAAGAATAATGGAGATACTATCTCTTATCAATTCTCCGGTGCTTATACCTCAAATAATGTAAGGGTATCAAATGGAACATTTGTTAGTGCAAAAAGAGTCAGTTCCACGGAATTGGAAGTAATCATCCAATTAAAGGCCATTACAGGAACTTACGATTCCCCTGATAATTTAACTTGGTCTGCAAACAGTCTTGGAAGAGCAAGCTGGACAGCGGAGAATAACAGCTCCGGCTATTATGAGCTTAAGCTCTATAAAGAGGGGAAATTCATTACTAAAATCACGACAGACGCCTTAAGCTTAAATCTCTACCCTTGGATGACAGAGGAAGGCTCCTACACTTTCTCCGTAAAAACTATTCCTTATACCGAGGCGCAAAAAAAGTCCGGAAAAGCATCCGATGAAGCAGAATCCGATGTTTTAAATATTGGCGTAACCAACAGATCAAACGGAGAAGGAAAATATAACGAAATACAGATTTTTGGACAGAATAAGACACAAGAGACTACGAATGCAACTATACCTTCCACTATGGGTTGGAGTCTGGTTAACGGGAAATGGTATTTCCGCTATCCGAATGGACAGCCTGTAATCAATTCTTGGTTGGATTGGAACGGACATTGGTATCATTTCAATGGACAAGGGGAGATGGAAAAAGGCTGGTTTAAGAATGCATACGGATATTGGTATTATCTTGATCCGTTAAATGGAGATGCCAAGACCGGCTGGAGACTGATTAACAATATTTGGTACTATTTTTGTGCCGGAGAACAGTACCATGCAGTGCACGATGCTTGCAAACGGTATATTCCAAATTGGAGCGGAAAGCTATTACTTTGATGCTAACGGAGCAATGCGTACCGGATGGATTGCTTTAATGATTAACGGAAAACAGGTTTACTACTATTTCCATAATAATGGTTCTATGGCGAAAAATACAACTATAGACGGCTTTCGTATAAATGAACTGGGACAGTGGGTACAGTAGCTTTTCTTGTGTCTCGTTCTAAGCTATGATAGAATAGCTCGGAAGGAGGAGTACATGAACGATTATAGAAAAAGAAAAATGCTCGCCTGCTTATGGCGATTCATGGAATACAGAATGAAGGCCCGAAAAATGGGAAGAACAGTTGATTGATGCTTTAATTCATCATGCCGAGTTTTATGTGCCGATGCGCACAGCCGGAGAGGGAGATGATAAAAAGCCTGTTTTTGCCGTGGTGCAGGATAAAGACAAAAAAATCATTTTTATACTCTTTTCACTTCGCAGGAAAAGGCTAAGCTATGGCCGAATGATACAGAGGGCTGTGCTGTATTAAGTTTTCATCAGTTAGCACTGATGTCATTGGATGATCCGAGAATTTCCGGATTTGTTATCAATATGAACAGTGAGAACTTTATTCTATGGAGAAAGTTTATTGCGAACTGTATGCATGTGGAACAAGCTGAGCTTATGGGTGAAGTACCGGTAAGACCCGGAGATGACTTAGAGTTTACGGAAGTCTTGGGGGATGCTAACGAGCTGAGGGAAGCACTTACCGAGTATATGCGGGATGATCAGAATGTTATGGCTGCCTATCTCCTAGGAGCAAAGCAGGGAGGAAAGAGCTTCAATCTTTGCATAGTAAGCCATAAGGGAAGCATACAACCAAGTTTTGCAAACATTACTACAGTTGCAAATGATTTTTCCGGAGGAATTCCTTTTGCGGTCATGTCTAACAGATCAAAGACTGCGGAAGATGCGATAAAAGACTTGTTACCTTTCTACAGAAGACCTTTTGTTATGTAAAAATGAAGCATTAAACAATATAAATTGTGCCCGAAGTAGAGAAAGCTATATTATCAGGTCGGAATAAAAAGAGAAGCGATGTCAAAGAAGTGAAATTCATTTTTGACATCGCTTTTTATGCATAAAATGTAGAGCTAAAAAGGATTGTGATACCTTTCCTACAGAAAAACTTATGCATGACAAGAATAAAGAAAAAGCTTTTCTGAAAAGAGGTATAAAAAATATTTCAAAACATATATTCTGAAAAACTCTTTACAAAACAATTGTTCTATGTTATTATTTTCAAAGTAAAAGCGAACAGGCGTTTACACAAAGGAGTGAAGTATGAGAATGAATTTAAAAACTTTTGAGATATTTGTAACATCCCTACTAATCGTTTCTTTAATCGGTATTTTATCCATCCTACCCGGAGTTCGTTATATTTGTATTGTATTGGTTTTGGTTTCTCTGTTTCTGCTCTATGAGATTGATAGGGAATGGAAGAGAAGAAAAAAGAAAGCCATTTTTTATAAAAGAATGGAGAGGATTATATACAGAAGATTGAACGAAGAGTAGAAGACTGATCTGCTCCACCATTTATCTAAGAATACTAAAAAGCTGCTCTTCTACGAGCAGCTTTTTCTTGCATAGTATTTCTTATTCAGCTGTAATAGCACCTGTGGGGCAGGGCTCTTCGCAAGCGCCACAATCGATGCAAGTATCCGGATCTACAACATACTTTGTTGGACCCTCAGAGATAGCTTCTACAGGACATACTGCTGCGCAAGCACCACAGCTAACGCACTCATCACTAACTACATGTGCCATGTTCATTCCTCCTTAAATAAATAGACCATATACTTTACTCCTAGTAAAGTTCCCTTAATTCTAATGCATTTCTGAAATATTGACAAGAATTTCTCGAATTTCTCATGTTCAAAAAAGAAGCAGAATAGATCTGATCTATGTGGAGAGCTTATCGGGAAGGGGCAGAATAAAAAATCTATATTTACCTTCCATTCCTTGGCTGATTGTATTGAAAGTAGATATACTAAAGCAAGCTCTAAAGCGAAAACATCGGGAAAAAGAATAGCCGAATAATCAGGAATCCAGTATACTAAGTCCTATGATTTTAAATGTATCCATGCTAAGTAAAGCATATGTAGGAAAAACTGTGCTGAAGGATGTATCATTTCATCTGGAAGATAAGGAAAAAGCAGCCATTGTAGGAGTCAACGGTTCCGGAAAAACAACCCTGCTCCGATGTATTCTGGGGATAGAGGAGGCAGATGAGGGGAGCATCGCATTTTCCAAAGAGAAGAAAATGGACTACCTGGCACAGCAACATGCCGATATAGAAACGGAAAATGAGGACTACGACACTCTTTCCGGGGACAGAAGACAAGGAAGCGCCTCGAGGAAATCTTACAGGAGAAGCCCGATCTTCTGATTTTGGACGAGCCGACGAACCACTTGGATATTGGCTCTATTCAGTGGCTGGAAAAAGTCTTAAAGCGTTATGACGGGGCAGTGCTTCTTGTTTCCCATGACCGTTATTTCTTGGATAGGATTGTGACGAAGGTAATTGACCTGGAACGGGGAAAGGCCAGAATGTACCAAGGAAATTACAGCGCCTATGCGGAAAAAGAGACAGCTTCGAGAAGCCGAGTGGAAGGCCTTTCAAAACCAGCAGGCGGAGATTAAGCATCAGGAGGCCGTAATTGAGAAGCTGAAGCAATTTAATCGGGAGAAGAGCATTAAGCGCGCGGAATCTCGAGAGAAGATGCTTTTGAAGGTGGAAAGACTGGAGAAGCCTGAGGAACTCGAGAATGAGATGAAGCTTCTTTTTTCTCCAAGGGAAAGCTCCGGAAACGATGTCTTAATGGCGAAGGAGCTTGGGAAAAGCTATGACGGAAAAAGACTCTTTTCGCATGGAACTTTCTCCCTGCAAAAAGGTGAGCATGTAGCGCTTATCGGAGATAACGGGACCGGAAAGACGACCTTACTGAAGATTTTGAACGGACTTATCCAGGCGGATGAGGGAGAATTTCGTTTAGGCTCGAAGGTGAAGATTGCTTACTACGACCAGGAGCATGCCGTGCTTCACATGGAAAAGACGCTCTTTGATGAAATTCAAGATACTTACCCGGATATGAATAATACGAAGGTGCGAAATGTCCTTGCCGCCTTCCTCTTTACGGAAGACGATGTGTATAAGCGCATTCAGGACCTTTCCGGAGGAGAGCAGGGCAGGGTGAGCCTTGCGAAACTCATGCTTTCCGATGCGAATTTCTCATCTTGGACGAGCCGACAAACCACTTGGATATTCAGGGAAGGAAGTTTTAGAGGAAGCGATTCGAAACTATGAGGGAACCGTCCTCTATGTTTCCCATGACCGTTATTTTATCAATAAAACGGCAACGAGGATTATAGAGCTCTTTTCTAACCGTTTTGACAATTACATCGGAAATTACGATTATTATATCGAAAAGAAGGAAGATGTTCGTGCCTACGGAGAGTTGCAGCAAAAAGATAAGATACCGATAGAAGCCATTGATCCGGAAACACTGCAAAGACTGGAAGAAAAAGGAAAGCAAGAGGCTCGACTGGGAAAACCAAAAGGAGCTCTCCGCAAAGAGAAGAAAGTGGCAGAATGCCCTGCAAAAAGGCGGAAGAGAAGATTGCGGAGTTAGAAGAGAGAAAGAAGCGCTCACTGCCTCTATGGAAAAAGTCGGATCCGATGTCGGCCGTCTCATGGAAATCCATAGAGAGCAGGAAGCAATAGAAAAAGAGCTGGAAGAAAAATACGCACTATGGGAGGAGAGCTCGTTGGAGCTTGAAAATTTAGAGTAACAGAATAAAGTATAGTAAAAGGATATTGGAACAGGGGCACGCTCTGTTAACTTCGCCCGACTGAGCAGTGGTTTTGTTACTCACTGCTCACTTTGCTTGCAAAGCAACTTCCTTCGGAAGTTGGTCTGATACAGGATGACTTTTCTGATGAAAAGTTTGTCCTTTCGTATCAGTACTAAGCCTCAAGCATCACTTCGCTCGCTTTTTGGCAAGTACTGACGGGCTCAGATTACCCCTTTATTCCAATATCCTTTTAAAAATTTATCTGTCTATTTTTACCTCTAAATTCTCTACTCTGTAGTCTCCTACTCCGCATCCTTCATACTTAAGGAAATCTTCTTCCTCTCCGTATCCACGGAGAGGATTTTTACTTTTCACGATATCGCCAAGTTTTACGACATCGAGGGGGTGTTTTACAAACTTTTTGGAAAGAGCGGAGATATGGACCAAAACCGTCCTGGTGCACGCCGATATCGACAAAGGCACCGAAGTCCAGAACATTTCGGACAGTACCTTCAAGAATCATCCCCTCTTTTAAGTCGGAAAGCTCTAAAACGTCACTCCGCAAAATGGGCGCGGGCACATCTTCACGAGGATCTCTTCCCGGCTTTGCAAGAGCTTCCACAATATCCTTTAAGGTAAAGCTTCCGATAGCAAGCTTTTCTTCTAAAGCTTTCATTCCGCCGGGAAGGGCGGAAATCATTTTTGCAATATCCTTTCCCTTTCCCTCGGCAATGTCTTTTTCATTCAAGTTTAGAAGGGAGAGGAGTTCCTTTGTTTTTCTGATAGGACTCAGGGTGCACGGAGGTTCTGTCCAGCACTTCCTTACCCTCTCGGATACGGAGGAAGCCGGCACTTTGCTCAAAGGCCTTGGGACCGAGCTTGGCCACCTTTAACAGTTCTTTTCTACTCTTAAAAGCACCGTTTTCTTCTCTATACACCACGATATTCTTAGCCAATGTCTTGTTGATACCGGAAATATAGGAAAGGAGGGCTGCAGACGCGGTATTCAAATCCACACCGACGCGGTTCACGCAGTCTTCCACGGTGTTGTTCAGCTGTTCCTCCAGCTTATTCTGATTCATGTCGTGCTGGTACTGTCCTACACCGATGGCCTTAGGCTCAATCTTTACAAGCTCGGCAAGCGGATCCTGAAGTCGTCTTGCCATGGAGGTTGAGCTTCTTTCTCCCGTGTCAAAGTTCGGGAACTCCTCTGTCGCAAGCTTACTTGCAGAGTAGACGGAGGCGCCGGCTTCATTGACAATTACATACTGTACCTTACTCTTTGTTTCATGAATATAGTCGCTGATAAGCTTTTCCGATTCACGGGAGGCTGTACCATTTCCAAGGGCAATGATATCCACCTTATGTTTTTCAATCAGCTTATGAATCGCAGCCATTGCTTCTTTCACCTGATTCTTAGGCGGAGTAGGGTAAATGACCGTCGTGTCCAGTACCTTTCCGGTCGGATCGACCACGGCGATTTTACAGCCGGTACGGAAGCCCGGATCCCAGCCGAGCACGACCTTCCCGACAATGGGTGCCTGCATGAGAAGCTGCTTTAAATTATCCGCGAAAATGGCAATGGCGCCGTCTTCCGCTTTTTCGCTTAAGATATTTCGGATTTCGGTTTCGATAGAGGGAGAAATAAGTCTCTTAAAGCTGTCCAGCACAGCTTCCTGCAAAAGACGAAGGTTTTCCCCCTGTAAAGCCTTTCCGGCCTGCTTTTCCAGATAAGCGATAATCTCCTCCTGTGGGAAATTCAGCTTTACGCTGAGAACCTTTTCCTTCTCTCCGCGGTTTATGGCAAGCGTACGGTAGCCGGGAATGGTTTTTACCTTTTCCTCATAGTCAAAATACATCTCATAGGTCTTTGCATCGGGATTTTCCTCCGCATCCTTTTTAGAGGAGGAAATACTGCCAAGCTCCATAGTCTTGTTGCGAATCCACTCTCTGTAGGAGGCATTTTCGGACAATTCTTCCGCAAGAATGTCCTTGGCATAATTTAGTGCCTCCTCCACGCTGCAGACTTCCTTTTCCTCGGAGAGATACTTTTCCGCTTCCTTTACAGGATTTACACCGGGGGTGAGAATGGCCTTCGCGAGCCCCTCTAAGCCCTTTTCTCTTGCAATCATACCTCTTGTTCTTCTCTTCTTTTTATAGGGAAGGTAGAGGTCTTCCAGACGCACCGCGGTGTCGGCCGCCTCAATCTGAGCCTTTAATTCCTCCGTGAGTTTCCCCTGCTCGGCAATGCTGTTTAAGATACTTTCTCTTCGCTCCTCCAGATTCCGAAGATATTGCAAGCGCTCTTCGAGACTGCGAAGCTCCTCATCATTTAAACCGTGCGTAGCTTCCTTACGGTATCGCGCAATAAAGGGAACGGTATTTCCCTCGTCTAAAAAGCTGGACTGCCGCTTCCACCTGAATTTTTTTAAGAGATAAGTCCTCGGCTATTTTTTTGGATAATGTTCATGCTACTCCTTTGTTATGCTTAAGTGATAATTGCATTTTCCTTTTAAGCAGAAAATGGATTTTATGCTGCTTTTCTATCAAGCAGATAATATTTTTTCTGCTACCTTTGTAACAAGTAGATAGAAGCTACATTTGTTTCTTTTTGAATCCATCTTGCTACCGACTGATTTTTATCATTATACTATAAAAGAAAAAGATAGGATAACCCATTTTTTTCGAGGGAAGGTAAAGGAGGACAATCTTTGAAGAAGTACAGCTTGGCTATTATGATATGGATCGTTTTCGAAGCGGTGGCGGTGAGTCTTTGGCTTACGAAGCATAATCTTTTTATCTTTTTCAACTTTAGCTATATCGGAATCTCACTATCTTTCGGAATTTTTTTCTGCTTGGAAGAAAATATCCCCATGCCCGCCGTGTGGTACAGCTTCTGGTCGGGCTGTATATGCTTGTTTATTTAGGGCTTATCAACCGGGAAAAATATGCAAATTGAGGGCTTCTGGTACTATTTATTTACCGGCGTTTTCGAGGCGGCCACCATTCATTATGCGGTGGCGAAAAATCTTCGGGCCACTGATTTTTTTGGAAGAGGCTTCTGCGGTTATGCCTGCTGGACTGCCATGGTTTTGGATTTTTCTGCCCTATAAGACAAGAGAACTTCCAAGAAAAAACTTTTGGATGGATTCGTTATCTGACTTTTACTTTAGCATCTACTTTTTGTATCTGCTTTATTTCTTATGAAGCTGGGAAATCTGGAAAGAATTATGTTTTGGGCTTTCCTTATCGGAAATCTCGCCTATTATCTTGTAGGAATAGCGCTGGCTTTTCTTTTCAAGGATAATCGGGCTTTCTGCAAATATATCTGCCCGGTTACCGTATTCCTTAAGCCAATGAGTTATTTTTTTCACTGGTGCGGATTCGTTGTGATGAGGCAAAGTGCATTTCCTGCGGAAAAATGCAAGAAGGTCTGTCCCATGGATGTGGAAATGACGGATAATTCTAGGAAGAGAAAAAAACGGGACGGATTGCATCCTGTGTATGGAATGTGTAAAGGTCTGCCCAAAGAGGGCGCTGTAAGGGAAAAAAATGATAGATTAGGTGAGGCCGGAAATATGAAGATTTTTATAGTAGAAGATGAAGAGAATATCGTAAGGCTGTTAAAGGATGAACTTATGCAGTGGAGCTATACGGTAGAATCCGTAAAGGATTTTCAAAGAGTGAGCGATGAAGTGGAAGAGTGTAATCCGGAGCTGATTCTTATGGACATCAGCTTACCCTGTTATAACGGATTTTATTGGACGGAAAAAATCCGTAAGTTTTCCCATGTCCCCATCCTCTTTCTTTCGTCCCACAGCGAGTCCATGGACATGGTGCAGGCCATGCAATTCGGTGCGGATGACTATATTGTGAAGCCCATCGATTTATATGTGACAAGGGCGAAGATTCAGGCGTTGCTTCGAAGAACCTACGAATACACCGCAGTGCAGGACAAGCTTTCTTTTCAGGGATTGCAGCTGGACTTAGCAAAGGCGGCTCTTCAGGGAGAAGGCTTTCGTATCGACTTAACAAAGACAGAACTGCTCATCTTGGAGTGCTTATTCTTAGCCAAGGGCAGAATTTCAAAAAGAGAGGAAATTATGAATCATTGCTGGCAGGGAGAGGATTTTCTGGATGACAACACCCTTTCCGTCAATATCACAAGGCTCCGAAAGAAGCTTTCTGCTGTGGGCTTAGAGGATTTGATCCAAAACCAAGAAAGGGATTGGGTATTTTTTTAGCGTTAGAAAAGTAATGATATAGAAAAAAGTGTTGTAGTACAAGAAAACGCTATTTACGAAAAGTACTATAAAATATGCTGTTATATAGAAAAAAATCGCTATTCAGAAATACCACTACTTTGAAAAAGTTACCATTGGAAAAAGAAACTATAAAAAAAGGAGACAGCAAAACATTATGCAAATCAAAAAAAGCAGATCCAAGCTTATCTTCAAACAAAATATGAGCTCTTTAGGTTTTTTTCCTGCTTTTGCTGTCACTTTTCGGAGGGATTTTTTTCTTTGGACATCTGCCATGGAATTACTTTTTGTTTTTAGGGGCGGAGCTAAGCAGCTTTTTGCTCTTTGTCTATCTGATCCTTGGTTACTTTTCCTTTGTTCGGAAGGAAAGCCTGGAAAAAGCTTTGGAGCGGATGGAGGAGGAGAAAAAGGAAGAAGAACGCAGGAGGATAGAGGAAAAGAGGGAGCTTTCCGAGTATTTTCTTCTCTGGGTGCATCAGATTAAAACGCCGATTACCGTGTCGAAGCTTCTTCTTCGAAAAAAACGGAGAGTGAGCATAAAAAGAAGCTCGAGGAGCAAATGTTTTATATCGAAGAGTACAGCAACATGGCGATGAACTATTTGAAAATGCAGAACCGTTCCGCCGATATGGATATTCATCCGGTGGATTTAGAGGCTTGTTTAAAACGTCTGTTTAAAAAGTACGCGACCATTTTTATTGAAAAACAACTTTCCCTTCATTATGAGGGGCTCTGCACGGATGGCAACGGAGAAAAAGGCGGAAGTGATCAGTGATGAAAAAAATGGCTTTCGATTCTCTTAGAGCAGCTTCTTTCCAATGCTCTAAAAGTACACGAAAAGAAGGCAGTATCACCTTCTCTTTTAACCGGGAAAGTTCCTGCCTTCGGATACAGGATACGGGAATCGGGATTCCTTCTTCGGACTTAAAGAAAATATTTGAACGAGGGTACTCCGGCTTTAATGGCAGAGCTACGGAGAAATCCAGTGGACTGGGACTCTATATGGTGCAGAAAAATTGCCGGATTTTTTTGCAGATTTCCGTATCGGTGGAATCTACCGTGGCGGTGGGAAGCTGCTTTACTTTGCGTTTTCCGAGTTGATGATGAGATTGTACTTTTTTTATCTCTAAGGAAGAGGCTTGAACACATCATTCTTTTCCAATTAAAAACTTCCTCTTTCAATCTTACAATTCTGTAAGTTTCCCACCTTATTTTTGTCATCTTAAATAAAGGCATAAATCGGATATTCGTTTTATACTTCTTCTTGTTTCAAGGCTTCCTGAAAAGGAAAGGAAGCTAGGCAGTAGAAGGGAGTTTAAAACGAATGTCCATTTTAGAATGTAAAAATATCAAGAAAGTCTATCAGACCAAGAATCTTACCACGGAAGCCCTTCGGGATGTGAATTTCTCCGTGGAAAAGGGGGAGTTTATCTCGATTATGGGAGAGTCCGGTGCAGGAAAAGACTACCCTCTTAAATATCCTTGCTACCTTGGACAGCCCCAGTTTCGGCGTTCTTTTATTAAACGGAAAGGACATGGGGAATCTCAAGAAAGAAGAAGTTTCCGCTTTTTCGAAGAAGAGAGCTCGGATTTGTCTTTCAGGACTTTAATCTTTTGGATCAGTTTAATAACCGGGATAATATTTTTCCTTCCTCTTGTTTTTATCGGAAGAGAAAGAAAGCCTGATGCAGGAGCGCCTAGCGAAAAATGCAGGGGATTCTGGGAATAGAGGAGCTCTTAGAGAAGTATCCCTATGAGGGTATCCGTGGACAAAAAACAGCGTATCGCCATTGCCAGAGCCATGATTACGAACCCCTCTCTCCTGCTTGCGGATGAGCCCACAGGCGCTTTGGATTCCGCCTCTTCAGAGATGATTTTACAGCTTTTTCATAAGATTCATGCAGAAGGACAGACTATTTTGATGGTAACCCATTCCCTTCGGGCGGCATCTTATGCCGATAGAGTCTTATTTATCAAAGACGGCGTGGTTTTTCATGAGATTTATCGTGGAAATGAGGAGGGACAGCGTGATTTTATGGAGCGTATCTCCGAGGCCCAGCTTGTACTGAGCAAGAAGCAGAATGCGCTTCGCCCGGAAAAGTCCTTATGATAGGGCATAGGGAGGTAGCGTCAAAAGATGCTTTCACAGAGAGTAAAGGAAGGGAGGCTTAGGCATGAGTTTTTTTATGGCAAGACGTTTCACCTTGAAAAAAACCTGCTGGCGAATCGGCTTTTAGAAATACCCTTTGTACTCTCTTCCGGGATTATGGGAATGCTTTTCTTTATCATGGCTTCCTTTACTGGGAAATCATTATGTTGAAACCCGTCATAGAGACTTGCCCCTTTTTATCCAAGTCGGTACGATTCTTCTTTGCATTTTTCACTTTTGTTTTTATCCAGTACGCAGTCAACTTCATGCTGAAGAAACGAAATAAGGAGTTTGCGCTTTATGGTATTTTGGGCTTGGAGAAGAAGCATATCCGAAAGATTATTGCCATTGAATTTTTCTGTCTCTTTGCCTTTATCTTCGTACTGAGCATTGTGGGGGATATCTCTTTGGACAAATGGTCTTTCTCATGCTGAATTTCATCATGAAAGATGTGTCAGGGGAGGCTGATGGACTTTCCTTCAGTTTTTTTCGGCCCTGTTCTATACTACGGTTTTGCTGTTGTGCCTCTATCTTTTTACCTTGCTCCGCAGCAGTTTTCGGATTTCCTTTTTCTACCCCGATGGAGCTTTTACAAAAAGGACATGAGGGAGAGGGGGAACCGAAGTCGAGAGTGATTCTTTCTCTCATCGGCTTCCTGTTCCTCGGCATCGGCTACGGGATTGCACTTTTTCATCCAAGGCTTACTGTCTTCCTTTAATTACTTTTTCCTGGCGGTACTGGCGGTAATTCTTGCGACCTATCTTTGTATATTTCCTTTTCCGTGATTATTTTGAAAATGGAGAAAAAGCGCCCTTCTTACTACAGGCGGAGAAGTTCTTAAGCATCAGCGGACTTCTCTATCGTATCAGGGGAAATGCGGTGTCCCTTGCGAGTATTTCCATCTTGAGTACAGGGGTGATTTTGAGCCTTGCCACCACCATTTGTATGTACGCGAATATTCAGAATAAGGGAAACAGTTTATTTTCCAGAGAATACAGTATGGAGCTTTCCCCATTTTCCTATCCGGAAAAGGAGGGGGAAGACTTGAAGCAGTCTTTAAACCAAATGGTGCTGGAAAGCGTGAATTCGCCCACCAAGCTAGAGGGTTTATATAGCATGGCAACGCTTGCTACCGCAGGCTATGTAGAGGAGGGGCAAATTCTGCCTGTGCAAAGGGAAGAGAACATGGCGAATGCTAAAGACCCCAATATGATTATCCTTTATGATTTAGCCGGCTACAATGCCCGTTTTCAAAAGCACATTACTTTAGGAGAAAATGAAATCCTGCTTTGCAACAATAGAAATATGCTGAAGAATCCGAGCAGTTTGAAAATCGGAGACCGGGTGTTTCAGGTGAGCGGCATTGAGAATCTCTTACCGGTGGATATGGTGGCTTTAGGAAGCTACGGTATTGTGGTGCGGGACCTTGCTACGATGGAGTATATAGAAAAAAATATTTGCAGACGGAGGAGCATAGCGGTGATTCTACGGCCATCGAATTTAGCACTCATTGGAATCTGAAAGGGATTACCAAGGAGGCATATCAGCCGGAGTACACAGCTTTAAAGAAAGAGCTGAAGGCGTTTTCGGAAAAAATTTCAAGGGAAACTATCGGTATTCGGTAGAAAATAAGGACGAGTACCTGCAATCGCAGTATGAATTAAACGGCGGATTTTTATTCTTAGGGGTGCTGATCGGTATCATTTTCCTGACAGGCACTGTATTAATCAGCTACTACAAGCAAATCAGCGAGGGCTATGAAGACAGAGAAAAAGATGCAGATTATGAAGAAACTGGGGCTTTCCGACCGTTTGATTCAGAAGACCGGAGCGGCTCAGATTCTATGGCTGTTCTTCGGCCCTTTTAGCGGTGGCAACTCTTCACTGCATCGTAGCTTCCAAGATTGTTTTCAGACTGTTGGGACTTTTTCGGTGTGGGAAGCCTTCCGTTATATGCTCGGCTGTTTGTCCGCGGTACTTCTTGTTTTTTTGCGCTGGTTTATCTCGTGATTTTTCAGCTTACGAAGAGAGCCTACACGCGGATTGTGGAATAGTTTGAAATAGGAAATGTGAGGAAGAAAAGAGATGAAAAATATTGGGAAAGTTTTTGAAAAATTCTGGGAAAAATTGTGCTTACGTTGACAGCTTTTCTTATTGTCTGTATTTTTGTTTTATTTTGGGAAATTAAAGTTCGAGGAATTACAAGCTCACCGTGAAATCAAGGCTGTACAGGCGGAAATGAAGCCTCTCTCCGCAGAGTATATACCGGAGAATATTTCCATCCTTTCTATCGGAGAGGCTGCCCATGGCTGTAAAGAAATGCAGGAGCTGAAGCTGTCCGTTTTCAAGGAAATGGTGGAGAAACGGGGCTTTTACGGCATTTGCTCTGGAGGCGGACTATGGAGAATGTGCGGAAATAAACCGCTATATAGAAGGGGAGAAGGAAGCGCCGAGGAAATGGTGCAGAAGTTCGCCTTTCCCATTTACCATACCAAAGAAATGGCAGAGCTCATTTCCTGGATGCGGGAGTGGAATGAAAAGTGCTCGAAGGAGAAAAAAAGTCCGCTTCTACGGTTTTGATATGCAGGACCCGGAGGGAAGCTATGCCTTTTAAAGGACTACAGCCTGTCTCATAAGCTGACGACCGGAGAAGAGTTTTCAAAAAAATCTGGACTGCATAAAGGGTGAGAATTTCAGTTTAAATGCAACGAATGCCGAAGAAGTCATCGCCTTTTTGGACAGCTTAAAGGAAAAGGTGGAGGAGAGTCCGGAAGAGGCGCAGACGGAGAAGGGAAACGCAACGGATGAGCAGGACGCTACAGAAAAAGCAGGTCTCCAATGACAATCGGGATAGTACAGAAAAAGAAGGAGTTCCAGGAGCAGCAAGACTTTCTGATGGAGTTAAATACCGTTCGCAGCGGCGGAAACCTGGCTTTCAAAGAGGATTCCTCTGTCCTTCGGGATCAGGGATATGGAAGAAAATGTGAAGAAAAATCTTGAAATAGAACAAAAAAATCGGTTCCGGAAAGCTTGTTATTTCTGCGCATGACGGACACATTCAGAAGGAAAAATCCGATTTATAACAGCATGGGCGTGCTTCTGACCAAGGACTTCGGGGAAGCCTATTATGCCATCGGAACGGACATTTGGAAAGTCACAGACAATATCAAGGTGCTTGGAGAAGCTAAGAGAACAGTGCAGAGCTTTGTTTCCGTAGACCCCTTAGCCGCGCAGGCAAGATTTGCAAAGGGAAAGCAATATGCCTTGTATTTTTTTCAGGCATTACAGACGAGAAAAGTAAAGTCTATCAGCTGATTCATACGCCTATGAAAATGTTACAGCTGGGAGAGGGATACACTTTCGTTATGCGATTTTTTCCCGAAGTCTTATCGAGTGAAGAGCGCGCCAGTTCAGCGCTACGACAGCATGATTTATCTTTATAAGGGAAATCCAATAGAGGTTTTGGAGAAGAAATAATTGCCGGCGGGGCAGAGTATTTCTTGTAAAATAAAAAAACAAGGCGGAGGCATCCTGCTAAGTAAAAATGCAATATCGTAATATGCAAAAGTATGTTATTGCATATTACGATATTGCATTCTATAATGTTCCTGGAGAGTATCATGAGTATACGCGATATCTCGTTTTCAGGAGGTGATTTTATGCGCTTTATAGGAAGAGCATTCGAATTAAGGGAATTAGAAGAAGAATACGAGAAAGGCACTTTCGCTTTATCGGTTATTTACGGAAGAAGACGAGTAGGAAAAACCTACCTGATTAAAGAGTTTTTAAAAAAAGAAAAAAAGAGGCTATTATTTTGTAGCATTGGAATCCAATGCGCTGATTAACCTGAGTCTTTTGTCACAAGCTATCTATGAAGCTTGCGGGAATCTAAAGGGCCTTCCGGATTTTCAGGAATTTGAGGCAGCCCTTCGCTATTTGTTTGCCTACGGAGAAGAGCATAGAATCGTTTTTGTCATCGATGAGTATCCCTATTTAGCCCAAAGTGCGGAGCATATTTCCTCCCTGCTACAAAAACTGATTGATGAGTATAGGGAAAAGAGCAGGCTTTTCCTGATTTTGTGCGGCTCTTCCATGAGTTTTATGGAAAAATCAGGTACTGAGCTACAAAAAGTCCGCTTTACGGACGACGGACAAAGCCAGTTAAAGGTTCAGCCCTTTGGATATTTGGAAGCGGCCGAGTTTGTCCCTTCCTATAGCGATAGAGATAAGGCCATTGTCTATGGAATCACCGGAGGAATTGCGGAATACTTAAGCTTTTTTGATGAAAATGTAGATTTAAAAACCAACATTATTCGTAATTTTCTGAAGCCTAACGGAAGGCTGTTTGAAGAGCCTGATAATCTCTTAAAGCAAGAATTGAGACAGCCCAAGCTTTACAATGATATTCTTTTTGTGATTTCGGCAGGGGCAAGCAAACTAAATGAAATTGCAACGAAATTAAATATGCAAAAGCGGAGGGCTAAGTCATTATCTAAATTCTCTACAGGAACTTGGAATCATTGAGAAGAAAAACACCGGTCTTAGACCGTAAAAGTAAGCGCCCTATTTATCGGATCAAGGATACGATGTTTCGCTTTTGGTACTGTTTCGTACAGAAAAATTTGAACTTACTCAATATGGATTTGGGAGATCTTGTATACGAGAAGCAGATTGAGCCAAAACTCAATGAATATATGGGGGCTGTATTTGAACAGATTGTCATAGAATATTATGAGCAAAGACTGCGAAAAGGAGAATTGGACTTTCTACCGGAAGATTATGGAAACTGGTGGGGAACGGACAAAAATCAGAAAGAAGGAATCTGAGATAGATTTACTGCTTTTTGATAGCAAGGACAGCTATTTATTTGCCGAGGTAAAGTGGAGAAATCAAAAAAATAGATGTGACGGTTTACCAAGAATTATTGGAAAAAGCGAAGCAGTTTCCGACGAAGAATAAAAAGCTATTGGCTGGCCAGTCTTTCTGGATTTGAAGACTTTTCCGCTGAAGAAAAACTTGGAGCGAATTACTCTAGAGCAAATTTATGAGATAGGACAACAAGGTGTTGACCCCTTCTATTCAGAAAGCAATAGGCGTTCGCTGAAAAAAATCTATAAAGGAATTGCATGAGGGTAAAGGAAAAAGCGCATGAGCTTATAGAGGTGGATCATGAGAATTGATTTGTCTACCATAAAAACGCATTTTGACGTACGCAATAAAGTACGGTATAATGAGACATAGAAAAAGCTTATGAAAAAAATGCAGTACAGAAAGAAGATAAGAAGATAAGAAGATAAGAAGATAAGAAGATAAGAAGATAAGAAGATAAGAAGATAAGAAGATAAGAAGATAAGAAGATAAGGAGATAAGCAATGACTTCAATCAGTATTACTAAGGCAAGAGCAAACCTGTATCAGACGGTTTCAGAGGTAAATGAATCTTCTCAGCCAATCACGATTACCAACAATAGAGGGAAAAAAATGCGGTATTAATTGGTGAAGAGGATTGGAAGGCTATTCAGGAAACGTTGTACTTAAATAGTATTCGGGTTTGAGTCAAAGTATTTTGGCGTCAAAGGAAGAAGATTTATCGGAATGTACAAGTTACGATCCTAATGAGGAGTGGTAATGTATTTGATAAAGTTCAGTAAAAATGCGGATAAGGATAAAAAATTCCTTAAGAGCGCCGGCCTGGAGAAAAAGGCAAAGCTTTTACTTGATATCATTGCAGAAGATCCATTTAAAAATCCCCCACCTTATGAGAGTTTGCTGGGGAATTTAAGCGGATTTTATTCCAGAAGAATTAATATTCAGCATAGGTTAGTCTATATAGTTTACGCGGAACATATCGTGGAAAAAATAATGTATTTTTATGAGGGAATTGTACAGGTTGCCCGGATGTGGACGCATTATGAGGGGATCAGGTAATCGAATATTGCTTTGCATAAAAATCAATTAGCTTTAAAGGAAAAAGAAATTTCCTATCAATAGTCGTTTAAATGTATAGGAGAAATCATGAAACAATCTTTAGAAGAAAAACAAGCCTTGGCTATGGAGGGATTAGCGGCAGGAAAGAACTGCGGACAGCTGGTGCTACTTGCCTATCAAGAGGAATTAAATTTGCCCGAGGAGCTTCTGCTTTCTCTCTCTGCGGGGCTCATTGAGGGCTTAGGAACCTTAGAGGGACCTGCGGAGCACTCATTGGAGCGAATCTTGTTTTAGCTATGAAAAAAATAAAGAAAATCCTATGGTGCAGGTGGAAGCTGCCCATATTTTTTCAGGACTTTGAGAAGCGCTGCGGAGCCAGTATTTGCAAGGATTTAAGAGGCATAGGCAAAGAAAAAGCCTCTTTGCAGCTGCGAAGATTGCATCAAAGAGGCGATTGCTTTACTGTATTAGAAAGTTTTTAGAAGTCAAGGAATCCTTTCTTCCACCTCCTGATAAGGATAAGCATTTCGTAGTGCCTGATAGCAGGGGGCAGTTCTCTTCGTGGTCATTAATTACTCCGCAGGCTTGTAAAAAGAATAGACAATGACGGGGCGGTATACTGAAAGCCTCGTTTTTTTAAATCCTTACTGATTGCTTCGGAGAGCATATTTTTCGCTGGCATTTCCCCCTTTTCATGTCCTTGATAACAAAGGCTCTTTCCATCGGAAAAACTTCCAAAGATAGCTATCAAAGCTACCTTCTTCCTTTTGCAGGGCTAAAAAATGCCTTGGCGTTTTTGAATCATGGCTCTGATTTTTTTCGCTCCGACTTAATCATACTTTCCGTATGCATGATTCTTTCAATATCTTTTTCTGTGAATGCCGCGACCTTTTCCGGGGAAAAAGTTTGCAAAAACAGCTTCGAAAAAGTTTCTCTTTTCGAAGAATCAAGGCCCAGCTAAGTCCGGCCTGCATGGATTCCAAAAAGCAAATATTCAAAGAGCTTTTGATCCTCATGGGTGGGGACGCCCCATTCTTTATCGTGGTAGGAAATCATTTCCGCACTGCTGTTTTTTTCCATTGACAAAGCCATAAAGCCTCCTTTTTTTAGTATTATAGCAGAAACTGTTTAGAGTTGATAAGAAATAACGAGAGTAGTATAATGTACTACATATAATACTTTCACATAGTTTAGCTGTACAATAAACTAAGCAGTTGTAGAAATAGAGGTAAAATCATGGCATTTTCAATTCGAATGAACGAGGAAGAAAAAGCACTTGCAGAAAGCTATGCAAAGCTTCATGCAATGTCTTTAGGAGAGGCTTTCAAAAGGGGCATTATTTGAACGCATTGAAGAGGAGTATGATATCAGTCTTGCCAATGAAGCCTATCAGGAATATAAGAATAATGGATGTAAGTCCAGACCCATTGAGGAACTCTGGAAGGAATTGAATCTATGAGCTATCATGTGGAAACAACTGCTCGATTCGATAAAGAGTTCAAAAAACTGGACAAATACACACAACAGATGATTAAATCGTGGATTGTAAAAAAATTGCAAAATTGTGAAGATCCGAGAGCTCATGGAAAGGGACTTACCGCTAACAAAAGTGGACAATGGCGGTATAGAATCGGAGGTTATCGCTTACTCTGTCTTATACAAGATAAGGAGCTGATTATACTTGCATTGGCTGTTGGTCACAGAAGAGACATCTACAGTACTTAGGGGAACAGTAAGTCTCTATAACTGTGAAGTGGTAGATTACGGCCTATTTTAGACCTACTTTCAATATTGCTTTCTCCGCTTCTTTCTTCGTAAATCCTTCATTCATCAGCACATCTATTAAATCATCTTTGGAGCTAACGCCATCCTCCATATATTCCTTCGCAACAATCTCGGATTGCTCTATCCAGTTCACATTAACGTGACTCAGGGCAAATTTTGCATCCTCCAAATTGATATTTTCCACGGTAAGCATTTTCATGAAAACAAGCTATAACAACTACGGTATAATGTCTTTATAGTAATCTTTGCTTTCTTATTAGGCAAGAACTAGTGCAGTTTAAGAAAAGACTTTAGAAAGAAATGGAGAAACAATGGAAGAATTTAAAACAATGAGGCGGTTTAAGCAGGAAATTTCTAAAGAAGAGTGTATCCAAGTTTTACGGGAAGCTCCCAGAGGGGTAATGGCTTTTCATGGGGAAAATGACTATCCCTATGCTATTCCTTTAAACCAGTTTTATGATGAGGAAGATGGAAAACTCTATTTTCACGGTGCGAAAGAGGGATTGAAATTGGAACTGCTTTCTAGAAACAATAAGGTCTGCTTTACCATCATGGATTCAGGGATTCAAAAAAGAAGGAGAATGGCCTTGGTATATTCGTTCCGTACTTTGCCTTGGAAGGGTGGAAGCTGTAGAGAATCAGGAGAAGGTGATAGAACAATGCAGAAAAACTGGCGGAAAAAAATTCTATCCAACGAAGGAGTCTATAGAGAAAGAAATAGAAAAAAGCGGGGCAAGAGTCAATATGCTTTTGCATGACGATTGACAGAATGACAGGAAAAACTGGTGAAGGAATCCTAAGTCCCTTTTTATTTACCGTGGAAAAATGTGGAAACGGTGGCTTGCTTTTTCTGTGTAAAAATAAATTCATGATTATGACCTTTCCTTTCTATTCTCCATCTTAATGGGAGAAG
>BNJT01002494.1_pt1 | contig 20350 bp, 29 predicted proteins | sample 8540491 | NCBI WGS metagenome assembly BNJT01 (sample SAMD00202455, study PRJDB9452) | human saliva metagenome | host: Homo sapiens | reverse complement strand
GCCTTGCAGGAGAATAGACGTTAGAGGTCCGGATCCTGCTCGGGTCTTCGGACCCTTTCGCTCGCCACAAGTGGCTCGAGCTGTGCTTAGACGTTAGCCATAATTATCCTAGGTCCTTCCTCCTGCCATGATAGGGCTAGGGGCTATCGTTTAGAGCGAGAGGTTGGCAAGCTGCACACCGCTGTGAGCATCTTCATGGTTTGACCATCATAGTTTTGGCGACCTTCCAGCAACGTGCCGATGGGTGTGGATTTATAGCTGTCGCGGAGTAGCATCGGGTAGACGCTGCTACGCAAGAAAAGAGTAGTCAGCCCCTTCTCCATAGTGCTTTGGCGGCGATGCACTTTTGCCACGATGGATAGAGATTCTCAAGATAAGTTCTCACCTCCGGGTGGCATATTTTTGGTTGAGGATGTCTTTGTTTGCCACAATGAGGTGCAGCTGCTAGCGCGCGAGGTGGCAACATTGAAGAGAGAACGATCGAGCGAACTGCGATATGCACATGAGAATCAGAAAATCGTGTAGTCCACCGATGGACCTTGCACTTTTCTCTACCGTGGAAACTTTGATTCGGTTGAGAAACTTTTGAGGAAATAGTTGAATTTCCGCTGGAGATTGTTTACGGTCTCCTTAAATTTGCTTAAACAACCAATGCTCACTTTCTTATCGCTCTGAATGGTTGGGACACCAAAGTTGTAGATCATCGATGCAGGCACTCTCGCAGCGTTTGTCGCCATCATTTTAGCGAGAAGGGCAAAAACACAGGACCTCCAGCGGGGTGGATTTCTTTCACCGCACCATTGGTGCTTTGCGGCTGCGGCAGAAATCAATTTGTGCCATAGAAGATGCCCGTATATTCCGCCCGCGCTGTGTGAGTCTGTAGGTGCTCGTGAGGATAAATCCTGGGGATGTCAAATGATTGCACAAGGTGTCAGAAGCCTTGCACCGAGAGGTGTAGTCTTTGAAATCCCTCCAAGTCTCTTTGCTGGGCACGATGGGCGACAACTGTTGCTGATCGCCTATCCAAATCACCTTTTTCCCTAGGTGCGCAGGCTGCCAGCATGGGCAGAAAACCGACTTGCTTCGTCTCACGATGACATAGTCGTAAGGCTGGTGAGGATGAGCATGTGCCCATCCGCTTGTCAAAAAGAAGGTGCCAAGCGTCAGAAAGCCTGGTGGGGCGAACATTCGTTGTTGGGGAGGGGATTGCAGGGGTGGGAGTTCATTATATTCTTCGTGGAGAGGCTTGTTTTCAGAGATTTTTCCTTCTTCCAAGAATTTCTCCAGCTTGTTTCGTGCCACCTCCATCAGCGTTTTGGGTTGGTGAGGCGTGGTCACGAAACTTTCTCCCTGGCGCAACAGATGAGCTATGAATTCCGTAATTTTAGTTGTTTTGCCCAGTGCCTGGAGGACCTGTATCGCCACAACATCGTGCGTGGAGGCGCCTCTTCGATGATGGTGGTCATGTCGTCTTGGTCCGTGATGGGGCAGGATGCCAAAGGTTTTGCGGGAGCAAAGTCAAGGGTAGTGTATTTTTGCAGGCTACAGTGTAAAGGGACGAGAGCAACGTTCTCAAGTTGGAGTAGTAATCCAGTGGGCATGTTGGGACCCTAGTACCACTAAAGTTTTCTGTTTTCAAGTGCAAGGACGAAATCTTGCGATAGCCCCTAATGCCGATATAGTATTTATCTTTATCGGTCGTCTTGATCCACACAACAACAGCCAGAGGATTTGCAAGTCGCCCTATCCATGAGGTGCTTTCACGACAAGTCTTCCCAATGCTCCTCTATTCCGTCCTCTAGGGGAGAATGACGAGGTCCACAGATTCTTCAGTGATGAGTATTCTCCCGTAGGCGCTTCCAAAGACAAAGGGTCATTCTGATTTTGGGTGCCATAGCGTGCTGCAAGAGTAGTCCTCGCGACTTAAGAAAAAGCACAGCTCAGGCTGCTCGTCTGATCATAACCTTCTTCTTGGCTCTCATATTCTGAGGTGAGAAAATAGTCGTAATCTTCTTGGGTGTACGTCATGGTTTCATCTTTTGGGGCTATTATCCTTGGACGGTTCATCATCAATGAAAGCGGGACACTCACAAATCCTTGTCGTGCCCTGCCATTGTCCACTGACAATTTTTCATGGCTGAAGAGTGGAGTTATTGCTGTGTTATCATTGATGAGCAAAAATAAGAATAAAAACCGAGAAAATCTGTGTTTAGACGTTAGATGTTAGACATTAGACGTTAGGGGTCACGGACCCTTTTTCGCTCTGCCACGGGTAGCTCGAGCTGTGCTTAGATGTTAGAGATGAAGACGTTAGAGATTAGCAATTGAGACGTTAGGGTTAGAGACCCTGCGGAGATGAGTCCAACGCGCGCTGGCCCGAGGCGAGCGAAACGAGTGAAGACGAAGCCGAGCATAAAAAGGTCTGCGACCCTCTAACGTCTAATCTCTAATGTCTGTTGAAGCAGGACATCATCGTTTCGAGGGTGACGATGTCGGTGGTGGAAAGGCGATGCAAAGGCAAATCAACCTTTGCGAGAATCTCATTTTTGAGTTCGTCGCGCGCACTTTGGGTAGCGTGTTGTTGGTGGTAGTGCCATCCATCCCGCTTCGATGTGCAGGAGCGGCTGGTGAGTCAAAACGTTGTAGACCAAAAAGTCAAAGGTGGGAGAGGGTGATGGGCAAAAGCACGTTCTTGCTCATTGAGTTCGTGGCATTCGCCAATGAGTCTTGACAAGGATAGTGGCGGCACACTATTTGCCTCCACGACAAAGCCGACAAAGCATCCTGCGGCGTATAGTAGACCAAGGGTTTCCGACAAGTGCTCAGACACCGGTGGGTGCTGTTCCAAGAAGGCTATGCGTTCGGCGGTGTATTGCTCATAGAGCAGGTCGAAGACAGAGTGGAGCTTACTCTCTCTAATCTCAAAATTATGATAGTCCACATACGCGATGAGTTGTCCCAAATTGGGTTGTGGGAATCTCATTGCCCGAAACACGAGTACAAGCCGAGATTTGGCACAGGGAAAACTGCCACATTGAGCAGTTGCGCATCGTCGGAGGTGTCGAGCACCTGTCACCATGCTCATGATGATGGTGTCGCACTCACGCCCTGATATTTGTGCACCGTGCTAGCACTGGGTCTTGTTGCAAAAAGCCGATTGATTTGACTGAGCTTGATCGCGATAGGGGTGATGATGCCCACACTCGTCTTCGGCATAAAGCGGCATGACTATCTTGGCGAATCACTCAACTTCTCGTGGGTTGATGTGCGAACCTGTGGCGGCACTCTCGGGTGAATATAAGCTGTGCGGTCGTGATTTCCCTTAACCGTGCGCACCACTCGCAGCATCCTCCTCCCCGTGTCGTGGGTCATGGCGATGAGCTGTCCGCCGTAGAATCGTTGGTTGCAAAAATTCTGATTTTCGGATGACGCAGCGATAGTGCTCTCTGAGCAAAGTGACGAGCGCATCCTTGAACACCTCTAGACAAGACTGCAAGAAACTATGTGTGGCGGCATGTGTAACATTCCTCCACCTGATGAGGTGCTCAAGATGGCTTCGATGGCGTGCCGTTGGGTTCGAGTCCACCACTTGGGGCAGTTGCTGCGTATCGCCCCACAATGACGGCATTCATGGCACACGACAGGGGCCAGCTCCTGTCTTGATGTCCACTTGCGAAGCCTCGTCCATGATCACGTAGTCAAACACAAGGTCAGGACTCAAACACCGTTTGGCAGAATAGGTAGTGCTCAGCACCACAGGATATTCTTGGAGCAAGGCTTCGGTGTTGTGTCTGATGTCTTTCTTGCTAAACATGGGGCGCGTGCGGTGAGCATAGCGTTTCTCGATTTGGGTGTTTGAGCAGCTGCAGCGACGAGGGTTTGCAGACGTTTCACACACGCTTGCACATCCATCCCTTGCAGGCGAGCATTGATGCGCGCCAGATTCCTGCAGATTTCTCCTTCCTCGCTTCCGACAGTAGGCACTTTCCAGCGGTGCTATCGGTAGCGAGGCTGCTCTTTGAGCCATGCGAAGAGGGTGCCCAAGATGAAAAGCCCATTTCATCCGTTGCCACAGACTGAAGGTTGCTTCGCGCTCCGTCTTCATCTTGCACGCCAGGGAGCGGTTGCAGGAGTTTGCCGAAGGCTTCCGTTTGAGCCCATCATATTTTTCGCCGTGTTTTGCCACTGGTCGTTATATTGCTTTTCGGTGAGCAAAGCATCAACTCAACCTTAGCAGAGCACGCTGGGTTTGGTCGTCAAATCCTTGCGACACAGCAGCGAGTGACGATTGCACCTCTTGTTTCACCGCTGAGCTCTGCTCCACCTTCCATGCACACTCATGTCAGGATCAGCAAAGCTGTTGTTGCCGAGATGAATTCATCCGTTTTTCAGAGTTTCCGAGTGTTGCCACCAGAAATCCCAGTCCTTCACGTTCAGTTTCTCCACCACGTTTGCCACTGCCGAGTGTTGTTCGATACCACCATCACCGTCTTGTTCGCCAACAAAAAGGTTAGCGATGATGTTGAGGATCGTTTTGGGTTTTCAGTGCCGAGGTCCTTGCACCACACTCAGTGCGTGAGCGCAGCTTCCACCGCCGCCTTTTGACTGGCATTGCACCCGAGGGAAATACACCACTTTCGGCAATTTGTGCCTGGTCAGCTGCGCTTGTCCCCCAGATATTGTCAGGCGGCAGTTGTCGCGCTCACATCTACCCACCCATATTGCTCGAGAGGGGTTCGTGCCCGCATCCTTTCTTGTTCTTCGTCTTCAGGGCGAAGTCCTGTCTCCTCTGCCAACTTCTTGAGGTAATCCCACGTCGAACCTCCGTTTTTGTCTATCAGGGGTGCGTGTGATATACACCTGCGCTTCTTCCACGCATTCGCTGCAGCCATATTGGTTGGTCACGCGATAGAAGGTGTGCTTACCCTCCGAGAAGCAGAGCACCTCTTGCGGTTTTTCTGATGCGTTTGTTGCGAACGTAGAGTCCTTTTATCTCGGATGTCCACTTTCGTTGGGTTGGTGAGACAGAGCAGTCGTGCGGGGTTGTGGCGAAACACCCTCCGCGAAGTGCCGAACACCACGGTCCACAGTCCTTGCTCGTTGCGTTGAATCGAGGACACTTGTTCGGTGATAAACGTGCGCTTGTCGCCCTTTCTTTCTAGGTCAACAATCATATATTCTCTAGCATTCATGCGAAGTCTGGGGTGGGATGTAGTTATTGTCAAGGACAAAAGATACTAAAAATAGAATTTAGACGTTAGAGATTGAGACACTAGCAATTAGACGTTACAGAGGTTAGAAAGGCTCGCGCGAGGTTGGACTCATCTCCGCATGACTCTAACGTCACCCTCTAATATCTAACGTCTATCACCCTTTCTGCTCTTACAAGTGGCTCGAGCTGTGCTTAGACGTTTGGGGGTAGCGCAAGAAATCTCAAACAATCTTCGTCTTCTTTCACTGAAGTCACGAAATTTGCAATTATAACCGCAGAAAAATGTTTTTATATAGCATTTTCTGCACTAAACTCAAACGCATGAAGATTAGAAGAGATACTAATGGATATGTACTGTCCGGTAAACTTCCAAAACAGCAATAGTAAAATATGTACTTTTGCTCATGTCACTAGCGTTAGTATGGAACAAACAAAAGTAACAAAAATGGCTGAAATCCTGCAGAGGGTTTCAGCCTTGGTCCCTATCATCAGAAAAACTTTTTACCAGACAGCAATAGTTAGTTTTATATTGCTGATGATAGATTTGATCAATGTTATTCTATCTTTCTCTCAATTTGCGCAACAGGCTGCTACACAGTGATAGAAGTCCTATGTAGGGAATAGGATGTGAGCATGTGCAGGAGAAGCTTTTACTGGTTCATCCGACATTGGGGTGATGGCGTTGAAAAATCTAAAACAGCCGAGACATTTTTGTATATCGATTGGGTAAAAACAGGCGCAAGAGAACAAAAGTCCCGCAGTTGATTGAAAATAGTCATACAATCATGGCTTAGAGCAAGCGGAATTCTAGCACGGTACTGGCTGTCTCATATCGGCGGGAAAAGTGAGGATAAACAACAAGATAAAGGTGATGAAAAGAGTGCCTTATAGTTGAGGTGCTTATGCTTTCTTTGTTGGTTGATTAAGGGAGAATATATCCTCCTATTCCACCTAAGATAGAGGCAGAGAAGATACCTACCTTTGCTTTGTGTTAACAATAATTCATCGGTGAAAGCAAGGGTAAAAATGAACATCGACATGGTGAAACCAATAGAAAGCAAAGCATTCTAAGCCTATCAGCGTGCGATGGTTGATAGCATTGGGAAGACTTGCCCAACGTAATTTTACCATCAATACTGTTGTCCCGATAACGCCAATTGGTTTCCTAAGCGCCAGCCCAGCGTGACACCGGGAGCACAGTGGTGGAAAAATGTCAGATAGACTTCAATTCGTAAAGCTGATACCTGCATTGGCAATGGAAAAAATAGGCATAATCACAAACGTAACGATAGGAGCCGGTTTGTGTTCAAGCTGTTATGTAGCAGAGGAATGGCAATGGATGTGTCGTGCTGTATGTTAGTCAAGACGTCCACCTGTCCCTCTTCCAAAGGGTTCTCACCTCGTTTGCATCCTCTTGTTCAAAACGTCGTGTCAGTTTCTTCAGGCGTTTTGAGATAGATAGACTCATTTATTTTGGCATCGGCTGGAATCATAAAGGCTGCAAGTACAGCAGAGATGGTGGCGTGGATGCCAGACAGCAAAAAGGTTACCCATACGCCTCCGATACCGAGCACGGCATAGAAGAGTAAACTCTTAATACCTAATCTGTTGCCTATGAACATCACAGCAAGAAAAGCGAAGCCAAAGAGCAAACTCACAAAGATAGTTCAGAGGTATAAAAAGACAATGACCAACACAGCACCAAGGTCGTCTACTATGGCAAGCGTTGTGAGGAATAGCTTTGCTGAGAGCTGGTACTATCGCCCAGAAGGTATACCACTCCTAAAGACAAGGCTATATCTGTTGCCATCAGTACGCCCCATCCCGTTGTTTGTGGACTACCGAAGTTTAGACCTAAATAAATCAAAGCTGGCACCACCATACCACCTATTGCAGCCCCAATCGGTAGGAGGGTGTTTCTTATATCTGCCAATTCTCCGCCAATGAACTCCCTTTTCAGCTCTAAGCCTACAACGAAGAAGAATATAGCCATTAGACCATCGTTAATCAATGGTGCAGACTATAATCTAAAAATGGCTGTCCGTTAATGATGAAAACCTACTTTTTGTTCAAAAAATGAAAGTAACTTGTTGCAATATTGGTGTTTGCTAAAACCATAGCCAAAAGCAACACTGAGAAGCAAAAACTATTCCTCCAGACTTCTCTCTGCCCATAAATAGTTTATCGGTAACATCAAATGATGGTTTAGCGTTTTTCAATTTGTTGTCTCATAATCTATCTTTTATCTGTGTATAACTGATATAGCATTATATCTGAATATGCAAATCTATTGGTCTGCTGTCTTTAATTTTTCTTCTTTAGTTTTCATTATCTTATCACACAAAGTTCTGTAGTCCTTAGCTACACCGTACCGCTACATGAATATTCTGGGACTGATGGCTTCAAAGTGGCGAGCAGCACACTCTATCTTAGCGAGTTCCACGCCATGCGGTTGCCTGATAGCTTTACCGACATGGTCTCTCGCCAAAAAGTAAATGTGCTGATATCCCCCTCACGGGAGACAATCGCCCAGTCGGAGGTGTACTTGCCCTCTTCGTCAAGATTCCCCATCCCTCATCCATCTCCTCACTGGCTCATGGCAGAAGTCGTCGTTGTAAACAAAGTCCTTGCCCGTGTTATAAGGCGGGTCAATGTAATCATCTTTACCTTCCCAGATAATATTGATATCGTTATTCCAGTGTTACGTTTCGAAAATTGACTGCAAAAGATAGCAAATAGCCTATAAATAGCCTCAGGGTTTATGGAACTAAGATGACGATTGATATGAGATACATCTGTTCTTCTAATTTCGCAAAATGAGGGCTACTTTCTTCTCATTGTGTCATGATTTCTTCTCTATTTTGTGAGATCGTCCTCTTCATCTTGTGAAATCGTCTTCGCATCGTTGGACTTCCCGTTTTCCAAAAACGTGGGAGATTTTCAAAATTTCGTGGGAGATTTTCCCAAAAAGTCCATCATTTTTGAGAAACGACGGACTTTTGAGACGTTAGAGATTAAGTAAGAGGCTAGACGTTAGCAATTGAGACATTAGAGCTGAGACGTTAGAAGTTAGAGGCCCTGCGGAGATGGGTCAACACGCGCAGCCGAGGCCGAGGCGAGGCGCGTAACGAAAAGTGAAGACGAAGCCGAGCATAAAAAGGGTCTGCGACCCTCTAATCTCTAACGTCTATCTCTCTTTCTGCTCGACATTTGTTGCTTCCTTTGTCCGTCTGCCGACGATGGGTAGAAACGCACAAAACCACAATACTCACCGAAATCAGAAACCATATCTGCGGTGAGCGTACAGGTCTCTTCTACCTCCTCCCCACCCTCATCAATATCAATCAGCTAAGACTTCCCTAAATCATCCTATAGGAACACTAATGATGAAAGAAATGAGCCACTAGAACTGCCACATCATTGAGCATCAAATGGGGCGGAAGGGTTCGTTGCCAACGTTCCGACCAAGTCGTGAGCGATGAATTGACGCTCTATATTGTGGATTTGATGCAACAAATCATGGGCTTCTAGCCGTATGTTCAATAACTTGCCCAAAAGAGCCCAATGTCCCATGGCATCAAGCTGGCGGTTGTGAGCCAGCCTCTAACATAGAAGATAGTCGCGCCACTCACTGGACTTTGCAGTGCTGGGCAACGCGCTAGACACGATAGGGCCCGCAGTCCATGGCATCACGTTGGAGAAGTGGTTGCATAAGACTAAGAGACAATGAAAAGGCTAGCATAGCTGACAGAACGCTCTGAAGCCTCGTTGACCATGCTGTGAGGATTAAAGAAAAAACAAAGAATCGCTAGTCCTTATAAGGCAGTGGTTGGAGCTGATTGCCCAACAACGATTGGATGTCTTGGGGAAGGGAGAGTGTGTTTCGAGAGATCGATGTTTTCTGTCGCAGCGCGTCCGCGGAAGAATGAGGAATATCGTACCAATCTGTGTCGAAATCTAGCTTTTTGTAATCCCGCTTTTGCTCAATCGTTGGCGTTCGAGAGACAACAATCTCGTGGATGGCTGTGAGGGGGTACGCAGTGGGATACTTTTTGTCAAGTGTCGCGCTACGGCAACCGACGATAACTTTGCATATCATAGACACGCAGGCGTGCGGTGTCCACAGATGCTGGGAAACGCTCCTCGAGGTGTGGAGATTGAACTTAATGGATCGGCCGAAAAAGGTGACTCGTTGCGGTGTCTTTGGGGTGAGTAGATTGACCTTTTGCGACATAGGCTCTTTGACTTGGGTCGAAAGTAGAGTGCACCTAGTGGTTCGCAAGTTTTCTTTTTGAGAATGGTTTCTCCTCTCCCAATTGTTGCATCAAGAAAGTAGGCATTATTAGTTGAGGATATGTTGTGCGCTCACCCAATCAATAGGCCGTTGCTCATCCACTTCTACGCTGCTTCACGGTTGAGATTGTTCTCACGAGATGCGCGCTTTGTCTTCTAAGCATCTGGTTTAAGTACACGATATTTCCAACTTATTGCCCTTGCCATTGACGTAAAAGTCAAGACGGCATCCACGAAGTTCACAGGAATGCTGTCTACATACTGACAAGAACGCACGACAGCGCGCAATCTGTAGTAGATCTGCAGCCTTTGCCGTGACTTCCGTTGGGGGCAATGTTGTAATCGCGTGGGACGAGCGAACAGTATCTGCGACAGGTGCAGCCAAAGAGTTGGTAGGACAAGTGCGAGAAGCTCAGCTTTTTGAACTGAGAAGTGGAGAGAAAAGAGACCGTTTTTGGAGTAATCCCCAAAAACTTTCCCTAATTATGCATCAGTAGCGACTACGTTTTCAATAGGAAGTAACGTTGTTGCATCAATCACATGGACTTTGCGCTGCGCTGAAGGCTGAGAGAGTAGAGTGCAGAAAATATATGAGTAATCGGAACATAGATAGAAGTGTTTAAGAATAGCCCCAGAGAAGTATAAGCTACTCTCGGGCTGACTTAAAGTTACCACCAAGGTAAACGAATCTTGAAAAACAGAATGCGAACGTAGGCATGTACCTACCATCACCAATTCCACCAATGCCGATGAGATGCTCCTCCCTCATCTTCTTTTTGGCCACCCACTGATGGCAAGCTCGATTGATTGAGTTTTTCCATACGTTGGATGTTTGGAAGGAATACTAGATGAAAAGGATATAACAAAAAGTATATACCTTTCGACTGACAAAAATAAGACAGCCAAATAATCAAGAAAAATTGAAAGAATGAGTGATATTTTGGCGAAGGGTAGAGTCAACGAGCAAGGTGCAAATTTAGTTAATTCTTTTGCAGAACTCAACTTTCCGGGTAGAAAAATTGAGTTTTGTCGTGAGTGTAGAAGTCAACCGTAGAGTCAACCAGCAAGCGCAAAAATACAATAGTCTTTTGTAATGGGAGTTCTTGTCGAGTTCCTGTTTGGTCTAACTCTCTCTTGAGAAGTTCCTTGTGCCGTCTGCAATGGGAGTGAGAGTGTTGGATGAGTCGGAGAAATCTCAAAAATGTCGGAGAATCTAGAATAAAGGTGAGATTTCTCCGAAAATGTCCGACTTTTTCTCTGAAATGTCGAGAGTTTTAGAGGTTAGACGTTAGACATTAGATTTTTAGACGTTAGCAATTAGACATTAGATAAAATAAATCCCCCACTCACCTGCTGAGAGGGGTGGGGATTTCCTAGGCTGATTAAGTTAGAGTTAAACGTTAGAGGTTAGAATTTGAGACGTTAGAGCCCCACTGCGGAGATGGGTCAACCGCGCAGGCCCGAGGCGAGCGTAACGAAAAAGTGAAGACGAAGCCGAGCAGAAAGGGTCTGTGACCCTCTAACGTCTAATCTCTAACGTCTAATGTCTAACTAAGACGCCATTGACGATGTGAGACGCCAGCGGGGAGGTGTTGGCGTTTACCATCCACGCGCTTGCCTTGGAGCGTGTAGATGCCCTTCGCCTTGCGCGCGTTGAGGACAGTGCGGGAGAGGGCAGTGGGACCACCTTGCTGAAATAGCCTTCATGAGTTTGCCATCGAAACGTCCGTTTTGCTCGCATCATACTTCACGGCGCCTTCGAGGGCATCGCAGTTGGTGAACATATCGGTGGATGTTTTGCGGTTCAAGCGCCAGAGCTATAGATGGTGGTGAGGGCGGAGCGGTTGTAGAATCATTTCTGCTATGTCGGTGACCTTGCTCATGTCCCAAGAGGAGAGATCGAGCACTTTCAAACTCACGCAGTTGACAAACATGGAAAATGCCTCTTCTACGTTGAAGTGTTGAGATTTTTCAAGTCCTTCGATGGTTTCGAGCTTGGCGGTTATCAGAACCAGCATCCGATGCTGGTGGGGAGATAGTCCTTGAAGGAGGCGTCAAACTTCGCCTACGACCCAAGTGTTGGCTTCTTTCAAAGTGCCAGCCCACGCGGGATAGCCATAGCCGCCTTCTTCATCCGATTGGGGTTTCGTCGATGGGCAATACCGTGCCCTCATCGGTTTAAGATGTTTGCGTCGTAATAGAACGTCAAGGTGGTTTCATCTTCGCTCCAGCACCACGTAGAGCTTCTTTTTCTTGTGCCTGTGCGCTCAAGGGAGCGGCAAAGAGGGTGCAGAGGAGCACAATGAAGGTTGCACCAAGTGCGCGAAAAGTAGAGTTGAATCTCATAAAGTGGTTCCCCTATTACCTCCTTTTCCTGGGAGCTGCCAAATGGGACTGCGGGCGAGTGGTTATGGGTTCTGTTGGTGATGCGGAAGGTGTTATCCTTTTCTCTGCCACAAAGTTAAAGGGTTATTTAGGATAAACAAAAATAAATGGAGGAAATAGAGTTGGACGTTAGAAATTAGACGTTAGGGGTCACGGACTCTTTTTAGCTCGGGGTCGCAGACCCTTTTTCGCTCGCCCCGACAAGCGGGGCTCGGTTCTTCGGAGGGCTCTAGTTCCTCTAGAGGTTCTAGTCTTTCTAGTTCTTCTAGAGTATCTAGCCCAACCGCTAGCCTTCTAAAGTCTAACGTCTAACCTCTAACGTCTAAAAAGGGTCTGCGATCCTCTAATGTCTAAAACAGGGTCTGCGACCCTCTAATCATGATTACCTTTGCAATATCATGCAGTTTGCGCTTGAAATCTCACCTTCGGGCATCGAGGAAAGCCCTTGTTGCCACCGCTCACCCTCACTCTCGAGTCAGGGCAGTTGGTGGCGTTGATCCGGACACAATGGAGGTGGAAATCCGCCCTCCTCAAACCCTTGCCGGACTGCTGCCTTCCCTCGCAGGACAGATGATGATAAAAACTTCAGGGACGTCATAGCCCCGAACCCACTTTGCACGCTGACGCACACTCCATTGTGGGCCAAAAGTTCAGCAGAGTGGGGTACAACCACTTTGTGAAGAGTCGAGCAGTGGAGCGACGACGCAAGAACGATGGATCATCGATTTCTCCTCGCTCTCGCCGGCTGAGCGTGCACGATGGGTGAGCATCGTATTGCCCACCACCCGCAGTTCCGCCCCTCACCGTGCTGGAAGTCGTGCAGCTGGGACGTTTGCCCCATCGTCATGCCTCTCTCTCACGAGGGACGCAACTACTTTTTGTGGACAGTGTGCTGCATCACCATGCCTCTCTCTCCAAGGGACGAACCTACTTTTTGTGGACAGTGTGCTGCATCGTTGCGGCATTGCCCATCTGGCATCTCGCCCCATGCACGCCCTCTCCGATGGTCAGCGACGGCGCGTGATGTTGGCGCGCGCTGTGGCACAGAACGCCCATCATGCTCCTCGACGAACCCACCAGTTTCCTCGATTTCCAAGCCACCCAGAGTGTTTCAGCTCCTCCACCAGTTGGCACGCGAAGAGCAAAAGCTCGTCATCGTTGCCACCCACCACCTCGATTGGGCAAAAGAGGCAGATAAGACGTTAGAAATTAGACGTTAGACGTTAGAGCCCTGCGGCGATATGTGTCCATGCTAACTTTCTGACTTCGACTCTTTAGTTTCTAGATTTGTCCAGCCGCGCTGGCCCTCTGACGTCTAATCTCTAACGTCTAATGTCCTAACGTCTACCCTCTAATGTCTACCCTCTAATGTCTAAACTCAAGTAATTAAAATAATTATGGCACTTCACATCGACATAGAAGCACTACTTAGCAATCAGCGGATGAGGGAAGTAATCGCATAGAGTTTAAGTAAGGTTGGAACGCTCCGAAAAATCTATCAAAGCATCTGTGCCTTTTGCCAATGATTTCGACAATATAGGAGGTGGGTATATTCTTGTTGGGGTGAAGAAGAAGAATGGCATGGTCAAACGTCCCATTTGTGGGTGCCAGATGAATCTCAGACAGCATCAAAGTCGATGGTGGGATACAACCATAAAATTGGCCCACCTTTTCACTTGCACGTCCATAGAAAGTAGATGGGAAGAAACTTTTTGGTCGTTTGGGTGCCAGCAGGATATGCGCCCTTACGAGGTGAAGTAGTGTGGTGAGTGATAGTCACCCTCTGCAACCCCATTCGTTCAGGAAGTAGCACCATAGAAGCGAAGGGAGAGTGCTGGAATGAATTGGGAGAAATGAGCAATCGAGTTGCCCTTTGATGAACGTTCGAACAAGGATATTGCCCTCAAAGACATCTCGCTTCTTTTGGTGCAGGATTATCTTCAGCGCGTAGGGGAGTAAACTGGTTGATGTGGTGCTCAAACAAGATTTGAGCGTAACACTCGAGCAACTGAGTTTGTGGAGTGGTCCTTCTGAAAATAGACGATTGAAAGAACGTAGCAGCAATGATATTTTGTGAAGATCACGGAGTATTTTTCCCTATACTCAAGTGGACATCGTGATGTTTCCCGAAGGTGATTCAAAACCCCAATAATATGATGAAAGTGCCATCTATCACGGGTTCTGTGCCCACGATGATAAAGGGCTACTCTCGATTATCTCCACCAACATCATCAAGAGAATAATAAAACCCAAAGGGCAAGCAGAGTCTATTCGTTTTTGATTATCCCTATCAGGCTTTCGGAGGAAGCGGTGGTTAATGCCCTCTATCATCGCGACTACCAAGAGTATGAAGCTGTCGAGAATCGGTGTACAACCTCACGAAATTTCTATATTAAGTTACTCTGGTCCAGATCGTGAGTATATCTGCAGAGTACTTAAGTCTGCTCAATATCTACAAGCGACGCTATCGCAATGAGACGATTGGGCGATTTTTCTTGAAAAATTGAAGCTCTCAGAGGACGCGCCACAGGATTCCACCGCATCAAGATGAGGTTTGAAACGTAATGGATCACTTTAAAGCCATCGTGAGACCGATCAAGATAGAAGTTTTTCTTGATTCGCATTCCAGTGTCATTCTGATTTTATCCATTATGATACAGTAAATGATACGATAAATGATACAGTAAATGATACAGTAAATGATATAGTAAATGATACAGTAAAACAGAGATTGGCGAAGATGCTTCAACTGCTCATACAAAAGCCAAGCCTCTCTAAAAACAATTAGCTTTGGAGCTTGGGTTTCTGTGCTAACCATCTCCCGAGATCTATCTTTACTAATAGAATATCAGATGATTGTGCGAGGAAGGTTCCGATAGAAAAAGGGAAATGGGTGTTTCTTTTCAAAATCTGTCCAAACGTAGGTGTAGTGTGGTTGGAGATCATGACTATGGTCATATATACTTTCGCGTTTGATGCCTCTTTTTGTATCACTGCGATACTATAAAATGATATGATAAAAACTGGCGATGCTGTAAGGGCGGATAAAATGCTCTAAAGTCCGAAAAAGCTTATATTGACAGCTTATGATGACAGCTTATGATGATAGCTTATATTGACAGCTTATATTGATAGCTTCTAGCCCCTCTAGAATCTATAGCCCAACCGCACTAGCCCTCTAACGTCTAACGTCTAAAACGGGTCCGTGACCCTCTAACGTCTAAAATGATGAGTTTGTATTGCTGAGAAACCTTCTGCCTATCGCCGACATCGCCAAAATCATCGGCGCAACGCACCACCACCAGGGTGGGGGCGCAATGCCGAGTACTACGAAGGCAACGGATATCAAGTCCGTGGACCTTTGGACACCTCTGCGAACTCAAAAATCCTGAAGAATATTCCCCTACTGGAAAGCCTGGTCCCTCGCAGCCCTCCCCATGAGTGCCCGAGCGGTTTCCGGCATCACGCCTCAAAAGAAGGCGTGGAAGAACAGTTCCACGTCATCGAACAACTCTTTGCCAAAGCCGAGGCGCATCATCAACTGCGGTGACGCCGGGCAGGGAGGAGAACTCATACAGCGATGGGTGATGCAGCCAGCCGGTGCCACCCTGTCCTGGAACGACTCTGGATTTCCTCCATGACCGAAGAAGCCATCCGCGAAGGTTTTGCCGTCTGCGCCCCGAAAGCGACTATCAAGGACTCTATGAGCCGGACTCTGTCGCGCCATTGGCGACTGGCTCCTGGGCATGAATGCCACCCGCCTCTCACCCTCAAATATGGCGACAACAATCGCCGTCATGAGCCTCAACCCCTCTCCATCGGACGCGTGCAAACGCCACCCTCGCCATGATTGTGGGCGACAACACGGATTCAAAACTTCCAGCGAACCCTGCTGGGTGCTCTCCACCATCTATCGCGATGTCACCTTCACCGCCCGCCTTGGAACGACGATGAGGACGACAAACCCCAAAACAACGCACGAGACGGAGGGCCGATCCCTGCCAACAAGTCGCTCGCCAAACGAGTTCACCAATCGCGAGGAGGCGGGCGCTGCCCTCAAAAGCCATCGAAGGCACGCCCTTCTCCGTGCAGAGGTGACGCAAAGAAAGGCACAGGCTCCCCACTGACTCTTCGACCTGACCAGCCTGCGGGTGGAGTGCAACAAAGTATGGCTATGGTGCCGACCTCACTGCCTGCAACTCATCCAGCAGCTCTACGAAAACAAATTTTCCACCTATCCGCGTGTGAGACACCACCTATCTGCCCGACGAGCATGTACGACCGTTGCCCTGCCATCCTCAAGGGCATCCGCGATTATCACGTGGGGCGCACAACTTTCACACAGTGGCTCGAACCCCTGCGCCATGCTCCCTTGCGCAAGTCGAAAAAGGTGTTTGACAACGCCAAAATCGCGATCACCGCCATCATCCCCACAGGGTGTTTGCCGCAAGGGCTCACCGATGTGCAGCGCAGTGTCTACGACCTCATCATTGCAACGCTTCGTTTGCCGTGTTCTATCCCGACTGCCGATTTGCCGCACCACCGTCGACGGTGAGGCGGCTGGCATCCTTCCCGCGCCAGTGGTAAGGTGATTGTAGACGAAGGTTGGCGTGCTGCTTCCCCAAGGCCAATGCTGCGCGAGAGGGTGGGGCATGCCGCTTCTTCCTCCTCCGCTCCTGTCGCAGGCGAGGGTGGGGCAGCACCGCAAGCGGGCAGTGCTGGGGCGCAACGCTCGGACGATGGGCGCACGCCTACCGCCATTTCAGAGAAAGCTGGCCTCGCGCCCACGCTCACGCAGAAGGGAGACGACTCTGCCCAGACCCTTCACCGAAGCCACGCTGCTCCGTGCCATGGAGACGGCAGGGCGCAATGTCGATGACGAAGAACTCCGCGAGGCGATGAAGGAAAACGGCATCGGTCGTCCGTCCACGCGTGCTGCCATCATCCAAACGCTCTGAAGCGCGGCTACATCCGTCTGCAGCGCAGGTTTTGGAAGCCACTCCCACAGGCGTAGCCCTCATCGAGGTTGATCAAGAGGAACTCCTCAGGTGCGGAACTCACGGGTATCTGGAAATAAGTTGCGCCAGATCGAGCACCACACTGACAGTGCGCAACAGTTTATGGCAGAACTCAAACAGATGGTTTCCGAGCTCGTCCACACGGTGCTGTGCGACAACACCAACCGCCGTGTGCAACAGGCTCCTGCACCTTCTGTAAATGCTTCCTCTGCTGGAAAATCCTCTGCAAAACAAGGCACATCTACTCCCTCAGCTCCTTCTTCCCCTGCTGGAAATGCGTCATCTTCTGCTGGAAATGCCCATCTTCTCCGAAAAGCAACGACGGAGAAGCCAGGCCAAAGCGCAAAAATCATCCGTGCCGGCAGCAAATACCCCAATGTGGCGAGGCGAGTCATCAGGGCCACACTGCCTACGGCTGCTCCCGCTGGAAGAGGCTGCAACTGGAGAAAGCCTTTTTAGACGTTAGAGATTAGACTTTAGACATTAGAGCCCTGCGGCGAAGATGTCCAATCGCGCTAGTCTTCTAATGTATAATCTCTAACGTCTAATCTCTAACCTCTAAAACGCCCGAGCCACTCCGTGGCGAGCGAAAGCTCGGGTCTGCGACCTCTAATCTCTAACAGTATGACACACGAAGAACTACAAACACTCCTGCAAAGCTGAAACCGCTCGTGTGGAACGTACGGTGAGTACTACCCTGTGTGATAAATTCCAGGAAGCCATCTGCGCTCGGTAACGATATGGCAAACTCTCGTCAAAACGGTTATCTCATCATTGGGGCCAGACAATGGAGAACTCTCCGGACTGAAGGTGACTGACGATTTGATGAAAATGTTCCTCCTGCGCAGTTCAGGCAACATACTCTCATACCTGCCGCGACGTGCGAACGATATGAACTTGAAGGCGGAGACCTGCCTGCTGGTAGAAGTGCAACACTTCCCTTTCGCCCCTGTGCGTTATCGTGGTCGCACTTTTATTCGCATTGGTCCTCGACGTGACAGTGCCGCGACGAAGGCGCGAGCTGCTTGCTGAAAAACTATGAGCAACCTTGCCTCGTTTTGATGCTTCTCCTTGCCACGCTGCCACAGCCCGATGATGTCGATGTAGACTATATCGGGCGAGAAAATATACCACGTGCCGTAGATGCTCATGGTTTAGCTCTCGACTCCCGTCCGCTACAACTACAAAATGAGCGGCACTCGAGGCTTTAGTCTTTAGTCATGATTGTCCCACAAATGCGTGTCTAGATTCTCTTTGGTCATCGTCCCAGCAATTTCTCCTGGGCTTATCTGCAGTTTGTTGACTTTGAAGGAAAAAGAAAAAGCTAGCTCCATCAAGAACGAACAGGCCTTCTGCGACTCTCTGGCAAAGATGATGCCTAAGCTTGAAGCTTTCATTGACTATGGCGTCATCAAAGCAGCGTCCTGTGGCGGTGGTACACTGCGCGAGCGCAATCAAAATAAACTATCCTGCTGATGCACTCCGAGAATTGATACTCAGTGCTTTTATGCACTGAGACTATCTATCCGAATATGCCGGTGAGGTTTTATCATTTTGTAGACCGCATCGAAGCTGATGAATGCTGGAGGACTATAGGAAAAGCCCGACCAGAGAACTTTCCCAATGTCAGCGATTATCGCAATCCTGATTGCGCCAAGCCTTGAAAGGTGATGGGATATGTCAGCATGTTTAATCAGTGGGATTGCTCGAGTGTGCGATACGATGCGCAACAATGGATGTCCTTTGCCCACATTCGATGTGGCTATGCTCACCGTCTTTCGTGCTAGTTGCTATCCTGCTTTTGCCTTAAACGATGAAGAAGTCAGAGAAAGTTGGCTTTCTCCTCCACAGCATGCGGCATTGTTTGCTAAACTTGTGCCAAAGCATCTTTCTAAAGAGTAAAATCCCCACGTGGGAGCGCATCATCGAAAAGTTGCAAACACCACGAAAGCGGCTGATTTACGAAACGGTGAAAATGGATGTGAAGATTTCCGCTATCACTACCTCAACAAACTTTTGGAAGCAGGAATTTTTAAGTCCTACTCAGCCCGACAAACTTAGGGTAGCAAGCAGCAATATAAACTGGTGCTTTAAGCCTTTGCGCATTTCGCCATTCTCCCCAACTGTTGTGCCCCCAATTCTTACAAGACTTTCTCTTGTTTCTTAGGAGTTTTGTAAAGTCTTTGTAAAGTTTACTCTTTTGTTAATCAGTGAGATTGTGGGGGTGAGATATGGCGAACTTTACAATGACTTTTACAATCCTCTCTATCCACTTGCGACTACAACGCCCGAGCCACTTCGTGCGAGCATCAGGTCCGCGACCTTCTAACGTCTAATTTCTAACGTCAACGTCCTAACCTCTAATGTCTAGATTCTTCTCACTATTATTTGCCGCCATCGTGGGTAAGCACAGCCGCAACACAAAGTAGCACAGCGGCAACAGCAACATAGCGGCAACAGTAGAAACGCACGCCCTATCCCAAGGACTATGTGCTCTATCCTCGTGTACAGGTCATCGAAGAGGCACCGGCACGTGGTGTGGATATTGCCCCCTCGGCATGCAAAGCCCTCGAGCGACTGCGCAAAGACGTCAAGAGCTGCCCTTCGTCGTCATCGCCGTGCGCAAGCGCAGAGCGCCTATTCGTCTGAACCCATGCAGGTGCGAGGACTATGCGCTTCCTCAGATAGAGGATTCCCCCAAGTGTAGCTCAGCCGCAAGCAGCGTCTCGACATGTTCAACAACGAAATGGTGCTGCCTCTACAAACAACCCAAGAAGACGCCTTTCAGGGTGGAGACAAAGAAGCAAAGACCGACACTTTCGACTGCGACATCACCCTCACCACCACTCTAGGGGTTTCAGCGGTCCCAACACCGCTCCGCATGCACATACGTCCTCGTGGAAGACAAGGTGGGGACCACATACAGAGCAAACTATTGTCCAACTGTGCGCAGTATTTTCCCCAATTCTGCATGGTTGAATAAACCCAATCCTGCGCAGAGGCATCTACGATGATGTGGCACGATGGATTTTATCCGTGGGCGAAAGAGCGCAGCGCGAGGCATTCTCCCACACCACGATGCGGCGGTGGCCAGTGAGCCAGACGTTTCACCTCTTCCTCCCTGGGATTGTGAGAACCCGAAAATGTCCACGTGGTGGGTCTCCTCATCGACACGCAGACGAACGAAATCCTCAATGCCGATGCGCAAAGCTCACGATGGTGGGGCACTACCACGCCATCGCGCCCCTTCCTCGCTTCCGAGCCCTCCGACAGCGATGTACGCACTCGACCTCTTCGGACGACGCATCTCGCCCTCCTAACCCGGACTCCATATCGTCAGGAAAAATTTTTGGACGTTAGAGGGTCATAGACGTTAGAATTTAGACGTTAGACGTTAGAACCATGCGGCGATGAGCATCTCTAACTGTCCAACCGCGCTGGC
>BNJT01000991.1_pt1 | contig 20379 bp, 29 predicted proteins | sample 8540491 | NCBI WGS metagenome assembly BNJT01 (sample SAMD00202455, study PRJDB9452) | human saliva metagenome | host: Homo sapiens | reverse complement strand
AGACCAAATTTATGGGATAAAATTTTTAAAAAAATATTTTTTTGACGGAGTAAATAATATTCAGCCTTCTAGTGAATTACTTGAAAAATAAAGAAAAATTTTAATGTGGATTTAATTTACAACTCAATTTACAGTGTTTTGGATATATTAAGCAAAAAAATAAAAAAATCATAATAGTTTTTTTGAAGATATTCAGTGGGCAGATCAATTGAGTATAAAATTATTGATAAATCTAATTTTACATACCCATTTAAATGTTCTATTTATTTTGACAAAAAAACTAATGCTATAGATAGTGGAACAGATAGATTATTTCTAACCTTAAAAAGATTTAAATAAAAATTCTTGCAATAGATTTAAATCCTTTTTTTCAAAAAGAGAGATTGAACTTATTGTTAAGAAAAATTTTTTTTCAAAAAAAGATTAGAAATGAAGAAATAGATGAAATTTTTTTGAAAAAAATCAAAAGGAAACCCTTTCTTTTTTTAAGAGAATATATTGAACTTTTTAAAAAAATAAGAAAGATAATGAAATTACTTCTAAGTTATATAATGTTCTACAAGATAAATTTTTAAACTTGACTGAAGATGAAATGAATATACTGAAGATAATTTCAGTTTTTTTATGGAGATGTTAATTTAAATACATTATTGAAACTTATAAATTTAAAAACCTTTTGAAGCTTTTAAAAAGTTCTAAACCTATTGATAGAAAAAAAGTATAATTGAAGAAAAAGAAAAAAAGATAATGAGGTTATAGTAACATTTACATACTCAGCCTATAAGGATTATATTTTTTTAATAAGATGAATGATTCATCAAAACAAATCATCAATATGGAAATTGCAAAAAAACTTTAGAAGAAGACCTTTCTAGTTTAAATAACATAACTATTTATAACAAGCTTAAGTATCATTACCAAAAGGCTAATGAAAACATAAAAAAACTTTAAAAATATGATGTGTTTATTTTTAAATTATTATTTAAATTTTAATCATGAAATATTTCCTAATTTAGATGACTTTTGATTTAAGTAAACAGGTTAAATTATTCTTAGGAAATGATAAAACAAATAAATGGATGAATGAAATTGAAAAAAAGAACTTATGTTAGTAAAAAAATCTAAAATGAGTTCTTCAGATATAGAAGAAATTAAAAAAATTGAATTAATTTTTTTATATTGTAAAGGTAGATACTTAATAAGAGAAGGTAGTTATACTGATGGTGTAAATTTAATGAATAGAGTTATTAGAGTTGCTAAAAGATTTAAAAAGAAGAAAAAAATAGAAATTTCTGCCCATAAACAAATGGCTATCTATGCAATTCAAATTAATAATTCTCAAATTATGTTAAAAACATATAATTGAAGGAATTAAAAATAGCAAAAAAAGAAAAAAACTAATGATATTGGAATATTCTATAGATTATATGGTGTTTATTATCTTATAAAAAGATGAGTTTAAAAACAGCAGAAGTATTGTTTAAAAAAATCTATTGAGTTATTTTTTTAGAATTTCAAAGAGTGGGAGATAAAAAAATTCTATAAGTATAGCAGCTAACTACAATTATATTGGTGAAATAAGAAATTCGAAAGTGATTTTTGAAACAGCTATGGAACTTTTCAATAAAGCTATAAGTTTATGCCAAAAATTACGAAGCTTCTTGTCTTTCTACTTTTTTTATAAATGCAGGAAAAAAACTAGTTATTTAATTGGAAATTTTTGAGAATATGAAAAAGTTTTTTTGAAAGCTGAAAAAAATAATAAAAAAATTTTTGATTCATATTGGAAAAAAACTCAGTCTTAAATGCATTTTTTTAGCATTAAATGCATTTTTTTGGAAGAAGATAATTTAAAGGTTATTCATTATTTAAAAATGTGCAATGTCAGAAGGAAAAAAATAATAAACAATCCAAGAGACATAGGAATGGTTTACTTTTGTAGAAGCCATTATTGTATATTCTATTGAAAGTAAAAAAATATAGAAAAGTATGAAGCTATCAAGAAAAATCTTAATAGAGAATTCTAATTTCTATTACTATAAGGCTATAAACTATTTAGATTCGACAAGAGATAAAGCAGAAATAGAATATTTAAAAAAATTTTTTTAAACATAAAAAAATTATAAATAATTATTTAAATTAGCTATGATAAATGGATATTATGTTTATAATAGCTAATTTTTATTTTTAAAAAAATTAAAAAAATATAAAAAAATAAAAAAACGGAAGATTAACGATTATAAAATATAATGAGCTCATAAGATAAAAAAACTTAGTTCACATGAAATGAAATTAAAAAAATCTAATTAGAAGGAGAGTGAAGTTCTATGAATGGAGAAAAAAAGGATTGTATTTTAGAGAAAAATCCAGAAATTCTTTATGAAGTAAAGGCACAAGGTGGAGGTTTAAAAGACAAAAGAAACTTTAAGATGTAAAGGTTGGCGTCAAGAAACTATCCTTAGAATGTTAGAGTTCAATATGGAAAATGCTGAAATTCCAGAATTACTTGTAATTTATGGTGGAAATGGTAAGTGTGCTAGAAACTGGGAATCATACTGGGCAATTGTAGATTCTTTAAAGAATCTTGAAGATGATGAAACTTTAGTAGTTCAATCAGGAATGCCAGTAGCAATCTTTAAAACTCATAAAGAAGCTCCTGTTGTTGTTATGGCAACTACAAATATAATGCAAGCAACTTGGGAAAGATTCTATGATTTACAAGATAAGAACCTTACTATATTCGCACAATATACTGCTGCTCCTTGGGAATATATAGGAACTCAAGGTGTTATAGAAGGAACATTTGAAACTCTTTCTGCAATAGCAATGAAGAGATTTAATGATGATTTAACAGGAAAAAAATATCTAACTGCTGGAGCTGGAGGAATGGGAGCAAACCAAACTTGGGCTATGAAGATGCATGGTGGAGTTTGTATAGTAGTGGATGTTAATGAAAAAATATTAAAGAAAAGAATTGAAAAAGATTATCTTGATTTAATTGCTCCTACTCTTGAAGACGCAATAAAACTTGCAAAAGAAAATGCTACAGCCAAAAAACCTATCTCAATAGGAGTAGTTGGAAATGCTGCTGACATATATGAAAAGGTTTTAGCTAGTGATTTTAGACCTGATATATGTTCAGAAATGTGTCCATGTCATGACCCTATATCTTATCTTCCTTCTGGTTACACTGCAGAAGAAGCAGATGAATTAAGAATAAATGATAGAGATAAATATTTACATCTTGCTAGAGAAACTATGAAAAGACAACTTGCAGCTATGGTTGCATTAAAAAGCAGATGGAGTTGAAGTTTTTGAATATGGAACTTCAATAAGAAAAGAATGTATGGATGCAGGTTTCCCTAGAGAAGAAGCTATGAAAATTAAAGGATTCGTTGCTGAATACATAAGACCTTTATTCTGTGAAGGAAGAGGACCATTCAGATGGACTTGCTTATCAAGAGATCCTGAAGATTTAAAAGTTTCTGATGACATAGCTTTTAGAAATTTGTAAAGGTGATAAACTTGTTGAAAGATGGATAAATTTAGCTAGAAAGAATTTACCAATTGAAGGAATGCCAGCAAGAGTTTGTTATATGGGATTTGGAGAAAAGAAAGAAATTTGGTCTTGCTATAAACCAAGCTATAAAAGATGGAAGAATTAAAGGGAACAGTTGCATTCTCAAGAGATAACCTTGACTCTGGTTCTATAGTAAATCCTACATTCGAATCTGAAAAACATGCCTGATGGTGGAGATTACATTTCAGACTTACTATATCTAAATGGACTTTTAGATTGTGCTGCTGGATGTGATTTGATAGCAATTCAACAAAAACTATTCAATGGGAGAAGCAGTTCATACAGGTGTTACAATGATAGCTGACGGAACTGAAGAAGCAGATAGAAGACTTGCTACTTGCTTGACAACAGACTCTGGAATAGGGGTTATCCGTCATGCACAAGCTGGATATCAATCTGCTAAAAGATGTTGCAAATGGAAAAAGGTAAATTTACAACAGATTCTATCAAGGTTCCTTTATGGTGGCAACCTGCTGAAAAAAAGTAACTTTTTGGACCAAAAAGGAAAAATACAGATAAAAAAATGAATAAATAGTTCAATGTGATGCAAGATTAGCTTTGGCTATTTTTGCATCACATTTTTCTATATACAAAAATTGAAATAAATATATCAAATAGAAAAGTAGTAAGTAAATTAAAAAAATTATTATGTTTATATAGTACAGATAGTAAAAATTATTTTATATAAGAAAAGGAGGATTTTTTTATGTTACTTTTTAATCCAATCGTAATATCAGTTCTTGTTTTTAACAGTACTATGTTTATTTAAATTACCAGTTCTTGCGGCACTTTTTATTAGCAGCGCTTACTGCTGGATTGGCTGGAGGATTTGACCTTACAGAAACTATGACTACATTCATCGGCGGAATGGGAGGAAATGCTAATACAGCTCTTAGTTATATTTTACTTGGAGCATTGGCATATACTATAAGTAAAACTGGTGCAGCAGATATTTTAGCAAAGAAAATTTCTCAACTTGTAAAGGGAAATAAATTTATTCTAGCTATAATAATTGTTTTAGTATCTATAGCTTCAGGAACAATTATTCCAGTACATATTGCATTTATCCCTATATTAATTCCTCCACTTTTAGCAATGATGAATCAAATGAAAATGGATAGAAGAATGCTAGCAATTTGCTTTGGTTTTGGATTAAAAGCTCCTTATATAACAATTCCTGTAGCCTATGGTGCTATATTTCAAGGAATAGTTAGAGATTCTGTTAATGATGCAGGATTAAATATAGGCTTAGATCTTGTTTGGAAAACTACTTGGATTGCAGGACTTTCTATGTTATTTGGTTTAGTTTGTGGCTTAATATACTATTCAAAAAATAGAGAATATAAAATAGAAAATGAACATTATGAAGAACTTTCTAATAACAATGAAAAAAGTAGTCATTGAAGCTAAACACTGGTTAACTCTTGGAGCAGGAATTATAGCATTAGTTGTTCAATTAATAACAGGTTTATTACCACTTGGAGCAATAGCTGCTATGATATTTATGGTAGTTACCAGAGTTGTTAAGTGGAAAGAAATTCAAGAAGTTTTAGAAGGTGGAATTCATTTAATGGGATTTATTGCATTTGTAATGCTTATAGCTTCTGGATATGCTACTGTTATTAGAGCAACTGGAGCTGTTGATCAGTTAGTTGAAAGTGCATTTAACATGTTAGGTGGTTCAAAAATTAGCAGGATCTACTATAATGATTTTATTAGGACTTCTTATAACTATGGGAATTGGAACATCTTTTGGTACAGTACCTGTTATAGCTGCTATTTATGTTCCTTTATCTCTAAAACTTGGTTTTTCTCCAGCTGCAATAGTATTTATGATAGCAGTTGCAGCAGCACTAGGAGATGCAGGTTCTCCAGCTTCTGATACAACTTTAGGTCCCTACAGCAGGATTGAATGCTGATGGACAACACGATCATATTTGGGATACTTGTGTACCTCAATTTATATGTTACGATATCCCACTTATGGTAGTAGGAATTATTTGTCCATTATTTATGAATTAATTAAGGTGAGTTTATGAATTATATACTTTTTAAAAGAATTGTAGAGAATTACTAACTGTTGAAGAAAAATGCAAAAGATTTAATAGGCTTAAATAAAAAAATATTTCTTTATTAATTGAAGATGCAAAAAAATAAAAAAATTGGAGCTTATGAGGAGTTAAAAGAGGAAATTTTGTCAAGTACATTTCAGGAAATTGATTGTTCTAACAAAGTTGTTATGCCTGGGTATGTTGACTGCCATACACATCTTATTTTTGGTGAAAGTAGAGTAGATGAATATGTTGCTTCTTTTACTATGAATAAAGAAGAAATAAAAAAATAAGATTCCTAGAACTGGATTGGAGGCATCTATATTTTCAACTAGAAATTCTACTGATGAAGAACTTATAAATTCTTCTTTAGTAAAATTAAATAGAATGTTAAAAACATGGAACAACTACTGTTGAAATAAAAGTCTGGATATGGCATTGATAAAGATACAGAGCTTAGACTTCTAAAAATTAATAAATATTTTTAAAAAGAAAAAAACTCCACAAACAATATTAAGTACATATTTAGGAGCACATTATTTTTGATACTGAGATGGGAAAAAGAAAAAAATATAGATTTTATGATTAAAGAAGTTATGCCAATAATAAAAAGAAAAACCTTGCTCAATTTTTGTGATGTTTGGTGTGATGATGGTTACTATACTGCTAAAGATTGCTACAAGATTTTAAAAGCTGGTTTAGAAAACAATATGTTACCAACATTACATACAGAATGTTATTCAGCGATAGGTGGAGCCAAAGTTGCTGCTGAATTAAAAGCAGCGAATGTAGGTCATCTAAACTATTTAAGTTTGGAAGATATAGGTCTATTAAAAGAGTCAGATGTTGTTGGAGTTTTAATACCAAGTACTGATTTTTCTGTCAACCATAAAAAACCTTTTGATCCTAAACCAATGTTGGATAAAGGAATGACAATAGCAATTGCAACAAATTTAAATCCTGGAAATTGGGTAGAAGATATGAATATTTCAATGATATTAGCATGTAGAAATCATAAAATGTCAGAAAATGAAGCCATCAGAGCTGCTACGCTTGGAGGAGCTAAGGCATTAAGAATTGATAAGGATTATGGATCATTAGAAGTGGGGAAATTTGCTGATATACAAATTAGAAATTCTGATAGTTATAAAAAAATGTAGTCTATAAGTTTGGAGTAAATGAAGTGGAGCATGTTATAAAAAAAGGGGAAAGATTATCTTTTAAATGATAGGAGAAAAATATGAATTATAAAAGAAATATTTGATTTAATATTAGATGAAAAATGATTTTACAGTTGGAGGAGGATCGTCATCAGCTATAGTTGGAGCTATGGCATCTGGATTAATGGGAATGGTTGCTAATCTTTCTAAAGGGAAAGACTACGGCTATTCTGACAAGGAATATGATGATATAATAAAAAGAATTAAATGAGGCAAAGGTTAAATTTTTTTACAAGGAGCGGTTGAGGATAATAAAGCGTACATGTTGATTGTTAATGCTTATAAATTACCAAAAATCAACTGAAGATGAAAAAAAGAAATTAGAAAAAAAGCTATTCAAAAATGCAGGTATTGAAGCTGCAAAAGTACCTCTTTCAAATGCTTTTATTAAATAAAAAAAGTAAACGAAATTGGGAAAAAAATTATTAGAAAAAATCAAATCCTGCTTGTATAACAGATTTACAAGCTGGTGTAGATCTATCTTATATTGGTATCAATATGGGAAAAATCTAATGTGAAAAGCTAACCTACCTCTTATAAAAAGATGAAAAAAATAGTAAATGAATTTGAAGAACAAATAAAAAAATTTATAAATTATAAAAAAAGGAGTTAGTTATGCAAAAAAATAGTAGAAATAAATGGAAGTAATTTAACAATTGAAGATGTGGTTGCAGTTGCAAGATTTGGAGCTAAAGTAAAAACTAGATGAAAAAAACAAAAAAAGATACAATTTTTAGTATCAAGAAAATATGTTGAGGATGCTATTTTAAATAAAAATACCTATTTATGGAATTAACACAGGTTTTGGAAAAATTTGAAAATGTTCCTATTTCTGAAAAAAAGAGTTAGAATTATTACAAAAAAATTTAATTTATTCAGATGCTTGTGGAGTTGGAGAAGCATTTGACACAGAAGTTGTAAGAGCAATGATGTTACTTAGAGCCAATGCTATTAGTAAAGGTTTTTTTCAGGAGTTATGATTGAAACAATAGAATGCTTATTAAATATGTTAAATGCAGGAGTACATCCAATAGTTAGATCAAAAAGGTTCTGTTGGTTCATCTGGAGATTTATGTCCTTTGGCTCATATGGTTTTACCAATGATGGGAGAAGGTGAAGCAGAATACAATGGAGAAATTCTTCCCGGAAAAGAAGCTATGAAAAGAGCTGGAATTTCTACTATAACATTAAAGGCTAAAGAAGGACTAGCTCTTATAAATGGAACTCAAGCAATGATGGGAAATGCTGTTTTAGCTGTTTATGATGCTGAAAAATTTATTGAAACAAGCTGATATTATAGCTTCTCTTACCGTAGATGCTTTAGGAGGAATAATAGATGCTTTTGATGAAAGAATACACTTAATAAGACCTCATAAAGGACAAATAGATTCAGCTGAAAAACCTTAGAAAATTATTAAAAGACTCAAAGAGAACAACAAGACAAGGTGAAAAAAAGAATGCAAGATGCTTATTCTTTTAAGATGTACTCCACAAGTTCATGGAGCATCTAGATTAGCATTTGACTATGTTAAACAAACTGTTGAAACAGAAATAAACTCAGTTACAGATAACCCACTAATTTTTTTCCTGGAGAAAAATGGTGTTTGTATTTCAGGTGGAAACTTCCATGGACAACCAATTGCAATAGCTATGGATACACTTGGAATTTTAGTATCTGAAATTGCTAACATTTCTGAAAGAAGAATTGAAAAAAATGGTAAATCCTGCTTTGTCACATGGATTACCTGCATTTTTAGTAAAAAAACGGTGGAATAAATGATGGTTTTATGATACCACAATATGTTGCTGCTGCTTTTAGTTTCAGAAAAATAAAGTTTTAGCTCACCCAGCTTCTGTTGACTCTATTCCAACATCAGCAAATCAAGAAGACCATGTTAGTATGGGGGACAATAGGAGCTAGAAAAAGCAAGAACAATAGTTGATCACGCTCAACATGTACTAAGTATTGAACTTTTATGTGCAGCTCAAGCTGCTGATTTTTGGGATGCAAAAGAATTTAGGACTTGGTACTAAAGAAGCATATAGAACTCTTAGAGAAAAGGTTGATTTTATGGAAAAATGATGTTATTTTCTATCCACTTATGGATAAATCATTTGAAATAGTAAAGAGTGCTATATTATTAGCTAATGTTGAAAAAAATAATCGGTTTATTAAAAATAAAAAAAGAATAAAAAAAGAGGATGTAAAAAAATGAATAAAGTATTAATGGCTGAAGTAAATATAAGTGAAGGAACAAATCTTGAATTAGTTGAAAAAAAGTGAAAAAAATCTTTTATAGATGAAAAAAATATAGAAATAGTTGATATAGATTCTAATGTTGATCATAACAGAACAGTTTTTTTACTTATAAAGGAGAACCTAGTGCAGTTTTTAAATGCTACAAAAATTAGCTAAGAGTGCTGTTGAATTAATAGATATGAGAACTCATAAAGGATCTCATCCTAGAATGGGAGCTGTAGATGTTGTTCCGTTTATACCAGTTAAAAAAATATAACAACAGAAGAAGCTGTTGAAATAGCTAAAGAGTTTGGAAAATATTTAGGAGAACTAGGTGTCCCAGTATACTTCTATGAGGATGCACAAGAAAGAGAATATAGAAAAAAACTTTACCTAGTATTAGAAAGGGACAATATGAAGCTTTTAGAAGAAAAAAATGAAAAGATCCTAAATGGGCTCCAGATGAAGGACCAAAAAGAATTTAATGCAAAAATCTGGTGGAACAGTTACAGGTGCTAGATTTCCATTAATAGCTTTTTAATATTAACTTAGATACATATAACCTTGAAATTGGAAAAAAATTGTAAAAAGCAATTAGGTCAGCAACTGGAGGATATTCTTGTATCAGAGCAATAGCTTTAGAACTTGAAGAAAAAGAAACAAATTCAAGTGTCAATGAATATGATAAATTATGAAAAAAACTCCTATACATAGAGTTTTTTTGAAACTATAAAAATCTGAAGCTAACAGATATAATGTAAATGTTGTTGACACAGAATTGGTAGGACCAGTTCCAATATATGCTTTAAGAGATGTCTTAGATTTCTATTTAAGAATTTCAGATAGTTTCTCAGTAGAACAAATATTTTTTTAGTAAAAAAATAATTTTTTTCTTGGCAGCTCTTTGTTTTCTAATTACATAAAGAGAGTGAATGGAAGGAGAAAGCATGAGAAAAATTAGAAAAATTTAAAAACCAGAAAGAGTATTTTTACTATTTTGAAGAACTTTCTAAAAATTCCTAGAGAATCAGGAAATGAAAAAAAGCTGTTAGCGATTTTCTTATTGAAACAGCTAAAAAAACTTGGTTTAGAAGCTTATCAAGATGAGAATTTAAATGTTATTATCAGAAAAACCTGCAACAAAAAGGTTATGAGAACTCTAAAGGAATAATTTTACAAAGTACCATATTGATATGGTTTGTGAAAAAAGAATTAGAAAGTAAACATAATTTTTAAAGTAGATCCTTTAAATTTAATGTAGTAGTTCCATTGGGTTCAGGTCAAGCTGCTATAACAATGCCAATAATGACTCCTTTAGCAAATATGATAGGAATTACAAGACAAACAGCTGTTCTAGCTTTCCAATTAGAAGATGCCTTTACAAATGTTATGGCTCCAACTGGAGGAGAAATTCTTGAAGCTTTAGCTATGTGTGGAACTATATCATTTAAGACATGGATGAAATATCTAGCACCTCTTTTTTTGCACTTTGGTAGCTAGTTTCATTTATATTCTTAGCTATAGCAACACAAATACAATATGGTCCATTTTAATAATTAATAAGATAAAAAAATAAGTGAGTTACAAATAAAGTAACCCACTTGTTTTTTTATTCCACAGTTATATATGCATCTTTAATTTTACAAGAAGCAACATTTTTTTGTCAAAAACAAGGAATAGAAAGACGAATTATTTTTTTATATACCATATTATATTAGAATTTATTTTTTTGAGTAAAGGTTTAAAAAAATATGTTATAATGAATAGTGAACTACTCACGACTAACACCCTACGAGTGCTAGAGCTACGAGTGTTCTAACACATTTTATAAAAAAATATGGAGGAAAAAAATTAATGGAAGAAATTTTTAGTCTTTTGGACATAAAAAAATCCAGATACAGATAGCATCTGCTCAAGTATAGCAATGTCGAATTTAAGAAAGCAACAAGGATTTAATGCTATTCCTTGTCGTCTTGGTGAAATTAATAAAGAAACAAAATTTGTTTTAGATAAATTAGGAGTGAAAAGTCCTAAACTTTTTAAAAAAACTGTAAGTGCTCAAATAACAGATTTAAATTATGTTGAAAAAGAGTACAATATCTACAGAAGATTCAATCAAAGAAGCATTAGACTTAATGACAAAAGAAAAATTTCTCAAGTTTACCAGTTATAGATACAGAAGGATATTTTAAAAACAATGTTAAGCATTTCAGATATAGCAAATACTTATTTGGAAATAGATTATTCAGATTTATTTAGTAAATATAGTACTACCTTTGAAAAATTTGAAAGAAGCTTTTGGAAGGGAAGTTATAAGTGGAAACTATCCTGAAGGAGAAATTGCTTCAAATTTAAAAAGAAGCATCAGAATTAGAGAGTTTAAAGAAAGGTGATATAGTTATAACAACTTCTTTAACAGATGGTATAGATAAGTCTATTCAAGCTGGAGCAAGAGTTGTTATAGTATGTTGTAGAAAAAGGTGACTTTATCAGTCCACGTGTAACATCAGAATGTGCAATTATGTTAGTTAGACATTCATTCTTTAAGGCTATATCTCTAATCAGCCAATCAATATCAGTTGGAGGAATTTTTAAATACAAATAAAGTTCTATTCAACTTCAATAAAGAAGATTTCTTAAAGTGAAATTAGAGGAATAATGAAGGATGCAAACCAAACTAACTTCCCTGTTTTAGAAGATGATGGAAAAGTATATGGAACAATAAGAACAAAGCACCTTATAGATTTCCATAGAAAAAAAGGTAATTATGGTTGACCATAATGAATTTTCACAATCAGTTGAAGGAATACAAGATGCACATATACTTGAAGTTGTAGATCATCATAAGTTTGCTAACTTCCAAACTAATGAAGCTACAAAAAAATAAGAACAGAGCCAGTTGGATGTACATCTACAATAGTATATGGACTATATAAGGAAGCTAAGATTGAACCTGATGAAAAAGACAGCTTTACTTATGTTGAGTGCAATTCTTTCTGATACTTTTACTTTTTTTAAATCTCCAACTTGTACAAGTAGAGATGTTGAAGTAGCAAAGGAATTAGCAAAACTTTCAAAAAGTGGATAATATATCAGAATATGGTATGGAAATGTTAGTTGCAGGAACTTCAATGGCTAAGTCAAGTATGAAAGAAATTATAAATCAAGATAAGAAAAATATTCCCTATTGGTGATATGGAAAATTGCAGTTGCTCAAATCAACACAGTACAAATAGGGAGAATTGGTAGCAAGAAAAGAAGAAATAGCAAAAAGAAATTGAACATGAAATAGGAAAAATATGGATATTCATTATTCTTATTTGTGGTAACAGATATAATAAATTCAAATTCTTTAGTATTTACTTATGGAAAAGAAATTGAAATAGTTGAGAATGCCTTTAAGAAGGAAGTAGTTAATAATGAAATTTTACTTGAAAAATGTTGTTTCAAGAAAAAAACAAATTATACCTTTCTTAATGACTGCAGCTCAAAAATATGTAAATCTAAAAATCCCATAACTTTCTAAAAATAGAGAGCTATGGGAATTTTTTTAAATCAAAAAGAATTTAAAACTTTAATTATATAAGGAGGATTTTATGAATGTGATAAAAATATTATAATGAAGATTTTTAAAGAGATAGCCGATAAAAACTAAAAGCACACTGGCTTTTTAGATATAGAAATGGTAAATAAAGATATAAAAAAATTCATAAATTATATGAGTTATCAACAGATAAAGTTGAAGAATATATGACTTATAAAGAACACAGAATAGGAGCAGATTATTATTATAATAAAGATGATATAATTTTTGAAAAATGCACTTGTAAATGGCTATGATACTGGAATGGTAGTAAGAAAAGATTATGGAATACTTGAAATATATGCAATAGGAGAAAAATGGAAACTCAGAAGGAATAAGTAAATCTTATAGTTTTAATAATAAAAAAATTCAAGAAAATTTATGGTATAAAGATGAATTAATAACGGGTTATTATAATTATAAAAAAATGGTAATATAGCTGAAAAAACACTTGCAGATGGAGAAATAGAAACAGTTAAACAATATTATCCAACAGGAGAGCTATATGTAAAAGGAAGTTGTAAAAAAATCTATAATGGTTATATTTATAAGTACATAAAAAGAAGGATTATGGGAGTTTTATATCTTAGATCAAGGTTATGAAATAAGAAATTATAAAAAAATGGAAAGCTTACAGGTTTTTTTATGAGATAAAAAAATCTAAATGGAGAAATTGTATATAAAAAGAAAAAAATTAAAGAAAATTGTAAAAGTTACTTTTTAAAAAGGCTTGGTTTTAATGGAAAATTATATAAAAACTATTGTTTTTGAATGGAGATTTTTTTATTATAGTGAAAAAAGAGATGACTTAGATGATTTTTAATAAATATAAATATTAATAGTTTATTATAAAGAGGATTTGATATGAATGAAATAAAAAAATAAGAAAAATTTTTAGATAAAAAAATTTAAAGAAACAAGTGAAGAAGAAAAATTTTTGTTATGAAGAAATTTCATTAATCTATAAAATAAAAAAATAAATAATTTTGTGAATGAAGTAAAAATTCAAAAAGATATTTTATCTTAAAACAAAAAAAGATAGTAGAAAAAAATTGTATAGTCAATGGAAAAATTTCAGGGAATAAGGGAAATTTTTTTGATAAAAAAATGGGAATATTATTTTAAGAGGTGCATATTTAGATGGAAAGAAAGTAGGATTATGGTATGAGTACGAAAAACAATAAAAATAAAAAAATAAGGGTTGCTTTTTGATGAAGAAGAAAAAGTTTTCTGGCTTGTACAAAGAATACTACCAAGATGGAAGTTTAAAAAGAAGAATGTATTTATATTAAGGGAAATTTAATAAAAAATATAAATAGAGAAAAAAACTTTATTAAATGAAATGACTAAAGGATTTGATGGAGTAAAAAAATAATATTTCAAAAAAACTTTCAAAAATTATTTTTTTGTTATCTATAGGACAACAGATGAAATAGAAACAGAAAAAATGGTAGAAAAAGCTTTAAAAAGAGTAAAAAGAAATAGAAGAATATTAGGAGGTATAAGTGAGAACATTTATAGGAATAGTTGTAACATTTTTTTATATTCTTTATTTTAATATTTATGACAAAAATTTGTGTATGTAGTTCCAGAAATAATCATTATTCTATATTTAGATCAAACAGGTGAAGTAAGATTAGAAGATTACCCTGAGATTAAAAAGATAGTCAGCTTTTATGTATAATACAGATCTATTAATAGAATTTTTATAGAAAAAGAGATAATTTAGAATTAGAAAAGAATTAATTTTTCGTTTTAATGATGAAGTAATAGGAACAGTAGAAATAAATAAAAAAATATAAATGATTTAGAAGATTTTGGACAAACTTATACAGCTGAAATAATGGAAAAAAGTAGTAATTAGAAAAAAAGTTATCCATTACAAAAAGAATTTTTTTAAGAATTTTTAGGGCAAAAATGCAGAAGTATATGATTCATTAGAAGATGGAAGATTTTATATAGATATCTATATAAAAGATTTAAAAACAAATAAAACTTTTTCGTAATAAAGAGAAATAACATATTTATTTGAATTTGAAAGTGGAGAATTCAAAAAGTATTTTTACCAAGTGTTTAATTTTATAGCAAAAAGTAATAGCTAGTTTAGAAATTTAAGCTAGCTATTTTTCTTAATTAAAAATCTATAATTACAAAAAAACTAAAGAAATGAAAAGTTAGAAGATTTTAGGAAATGCTGTAGAAAAATATAGTAAATCCATTTCAGAAATAAAAAGTAAAAGGGTTATTTATATCCTAATACAACAGTTTACCCATTACCATAATATAAGATTAGAGAAAAATTTTATTAAAATGATAATATATTTAGATCGGGAGAGTAGTAAATGAAATTTAGATTTGGATATTTAAAAATTAATTGATAAAAAGTATCTATAAGAAAGATAAGATTATACTTGTTTGTGATTCTGTAAGTAATAATCAAGATGAAAAATATCATAGGATGTTATATAAATGATATTAGTAATTTTTGAAAGTAATTTAACTGAAATATGTGGAGAGTTAGATAAAAAGAAAAATATTCAGGACTAGATGGTCAAGTATGGGGAGCAGATTTTCTTAAAGATAAGGTTCATATTTTATTGGTTATTTGATCCCAATAATGAGGAAGGGAAGGCAGAAATATCAAGAAAAAGGTATGTTAAAAATTAATGAAAAAAATGGATAGAATTTAGAAAGAAAAAAATTCCAGAAAATTATGAAAAATATGAAGAAATAATAGAAGTAGATTAAGAATTATGAAAAAAAGTTATATAGATTAAAAAATATTTATATAGCTTTTCGACTTTTTTTATCTAGAAAATGTGAAAATTTACTGAAAAAGCTATTGAATTAAAGTAATTCCTATAAAAAGTAGTGGAGTATCAATAAAAAGTGAATATTGATTATGGAAGAAGGTCATAACAGATTAAGTGTATCAGCTTCTAAGTCAAATATGAATTCAAATGGAACTCGCTTAAATGAAGAACAATTCGTAAATGAAAGAGAGATTGGAGAAAGATATGAAAGAAAAATAAAATTATAGTTCATAAGAATATCTTAAATATTAATAATTTGATTAGAGAATTTCCTACTAAAATTTTAGAAATAATAGAATTTAAAAATTTCATTATAATTAGAATAGGATATAATTCTCAAATATCAGATAATATATTTTTGTATAAATTATGAAAAATAAAATTATCTGGAATATTTCAGAAATTATAAAAAGATAATGAAGCTTATACAGGAATAAGTGAACTACTCACGACTAACACCCTACGAGTGCTAGAGTCGAGAGCTTCATAAGATAACTGAAAAAGTAAGTTACCTTCTAAGAAGTTTGGTTTTAAAACCCTTATTCTTTTTGGCTAGTCCACGATAGCCACTACTGGATAAGACTTGCATCTACACCGCTACTTTTTATCTGTATATTATATTTAAAAAGAACAACTATACAGAACAGTGAATATTTTACAAGGCTACTGTTTACTAGCCTTAACTCCATATATTCAGTTGCTAATGTTCTAAATATATTATACATTAAAATTAGTAAAATTGCAAATTTTAGTACAACATTTTCAATGTTGGTGTTATTCATACCCTACGAGTACATGTCTCACGGCTAACACCCTAACGAGTGCTAGAGCCACGAGTGTTCTAACACATTTAATAAAAATAGTAATAAAGATATTTAAAAGAAAGTTCTTAAAAAAATGGAATAGAGTAGAAGATTAGGAGATACCTATTATGAAAAATGAGCTAATAGAAAGAAGTATAACAGAAAAAAATTAGGAACAAGATTTTTTTAAATGGAAAAGAAATATTAGCAAAAAGAATTAATGGATAATGTAGCAATAATAAAAAAATATAGAGAATAAAAAAATACGACAGGAAAGTTAAAAGTAAGAATTTCATATACTTTTTGGAGATACAGGGAAGGACTTAGAGCCATTTACAGAGTCTTATCCTGAATATGGGCAAGGTAGTGAGTTACAAATGATTCCTATTGAAAAAAATGATAATAAAAATATGATAGATTAGATTTATTACCTAACCCAAGAACAGATATAATATTAAAAAGAGGTGAAATAGAGATGAAATATTGGAGAGATGAATATTTAGTACTAAAAAAATTTAATAGAGAAGTATTGTGAGACAGAAGATAGGAATAGATTAATGAAGATTTTAGAGACAGAAGATAGATTCTTATTTAAGTATTTTTATCAATGAATTTTCTAAGTTAAAGATACCAAATAAAATGACAAGTAAAGAATTAGAAGAATATGATTATGGTATATATTTAAAAAAATACAGATAAATAATTTTTTTATGGTGGAAGGCATAATAAAAAGAATTTTTAGAAAAACCAGAAGTATATTTTTAGAGCAGGAGGTAGTGGCTATAAAAAGAATTTGCTTCTTATTATACAAAGGACTTTTCCAAAGTCATCAATTCAAGTAAGGACTGATAGTGTAGTAAAGTTATATTGGACCGATGAAGATAGAGAGAAAATGAATAAAAATAAATGATGAGTTAGAAGAATTAAAGAAAAATCACTTTATTAGATTAACCAATAGAATTATTTTAAGAATTAGATTAAGAATTATGAAAAAGTTATATAAATTTAAAAATATTTATATAGCTTTTTCTGGACTAAATTTATCTATAACAATGTAGAAAATATTATTAAAAAGCTATTGAATTAAATAATTCCTATAAAAGTGAGTGGAGTATTAATAAAAGTGAATATTGATTATGGAAGAAGGTCATAACAGATATGTAAGTGTATCAGCTTCTAAGTCAAATATGAATTCAAATGGAAACTAGCTTAAATGAGGAACAATTTGTAAATGAAAGAGAGATTGGAGAAAGATATGAAAGAAAAATAAAATTATAGTTCATAAGAATATCTTAAATATTAATAATTTGATTAGAGAATTTCCCTACTAAAATTTTAGAAATAATAGAGTTTAAAAAAATTTCATTATAATTAGAATAGGATATAATTCTCAAATATCAGATAATATATTTTGTATAAATTATGAAAATAAAATTATCTGGAATATTTCAGAAATTATAAAAAAAGATAATGAAGCTTATACAGAGAATAAATAAAATTTCAGAAAAATATTATTGAAGTTTTTCTATTTATAGAGTGTGTGTTATAGAATAGATGTGGTAGAAAGAAAAGTTTTTGAAAAAAAGAGATTGTTAAATAAAAATGGTAATAAAGATATTTAAAAAGAAAGTTCTTAAAAAAATGGAATAGAGTAAGAAGATTAGGGAGATACCTATTATGAAAATGAGCTAATAGAAAGAAGTATAACAGAAAAAATTAGGGAACAAGATTTTTAAAATGGAAAAAGAAATATTAGCAAAAGAATTAATGGATAATGTAGCAATAATAAAAATATATAGAGAATAAAAAAATATGATAGGCAAGTTAATAGTAAGAATTCCATATACCTTTGGAGATACAGGGAAGGACTTAGAGCCATTTACAGAGTCTTATCCTGAATATGGGAAGGTGGTGAGTTACAATGATTCCTATTGAAAAAATGATAATAAAATATGATAGATTAGATTTATTACCTAACCCAAGAACAGATATAATATTAAAAGAGGTGAAATAGAGATGAAATATTGAGAGATGAATATTTAGTACTAAAAAATTTAATAGAGAGTATTGTGAGACAGAAGATAGGAATAGATTAATGAAGATTTTTAGAGACAGAAGATAGATTCTTATTTAAGTATTTTTATCAATGAATTTTCTAAGTTAAAGATACCAAATAAAATGACAAGTAAAGAATTAGAAGAATATGATTATGGTATATATTTAAAAAAATACAGATAAATAATTTTTATGGTGGAAAGTATAATAAAAAAATTTTTAGAAAAATCAGAAGTATATTTTTAGAGCCAGAGATAGTGGCTATTCCTTTAGAAAAGAAAAAGAATTAATTATTTCTGCTGATAAAAAAATAAAATAGTTGAATATAATAAGAGGTGAAAAAGAAAAATGAATTTTTAAAAATTAAAAAGACGCAGCAAATAAATTATTAGAATTTATGGAAAAATATGATTTAGATGATTATAATGAAAGATTAGTGAAGAAATTTCTAAATGAGCTGATATATGTGATAGATACAGATGAAATAGATGATGTTAAAAAAATATCAAGAAGTTAAGAAAAATAATAGGCAGATTATATCCACCAAGAGGAGGCTTGACAGAAATGTATGTAGCTGATGAAGATAGAGAGAAAATGAATAAAATAAATGATGAGTTAAAAAGAATTAAAGAAAAAAATCACTTTATTAGATTAACCAATAGAATTATTTTAAGAATTAGATTTAAATCAGAAAAAAGCTATGTAGATTTAAAAATACTTTATATAGCTTTTTCTAAAAATAGAGTACAAGTTTCTATGATGTAATAGGTTCAAGAGTTGAATAACTAGGTAGACAGTTTAAAGCTGGAGAAATTAATCAAAAATACTTAAAAAGAATTAGTAAGAAATATGGTAAAAAGGCTATGGAAAAGATATCTCAGAAGAATAAAATAAGGGAGTATATTTATAGTTTACAAAATAGATTAATTATAACAGAAAAAAAGTAAAAAGAAAAAGCAATATATGAAAACTCTAAAAATAAATGGATTATAGATTTTTGAAGATAAAAATAAAAAGTTGGAGTGATTTTTATGATATTGTTCAAAAAAAGAAATGGATTTTTGGAATTATAATGAAAAATTTAGAAAAGATGATTATACATATTCAGATATTGTAGGAGATTTAATAGTTTTTGAAAAATGAAAGAAAGAAAAAAGAAGGAATGGTATTTATTCTTGATTACACAGAAGATTTTAGAAAAAAATTAAAGATTGTGATGAAAAAAACTATAATAAAAGTACTATTTATCGAGATTTAGTGTATGATTTATTAGTAGAATGGTATAGAGATAATAGAATTATGTTTTAAAGAATGGAATGCCTCAATAGATATTGAAATATATATTTTAATAGATGATGAGTTAATAAAAAAATAAGGATATAAATTTTAATAATGAACTAATAATAGCTACTGAAAGTGACAGAAATGATGTAAGACAACAATATAAAAATTATGATAAAACAAAAAAATTCGTTTTTGACTATGATGAAATAAAAGATTTACCTAATATCTTTTTAGATAATAAAAGAGGATTTGAAGCTGAAAACTTTATATTTTTATCAATTAGAGAAAATAAAAGATGATAACTCTAAAACAATTAAAAAGTGGAGATATCTAATTCAATGAGAATATTTCACAGCCTTAGTATATATCTACTAGTTTACATAATAGATAAAAATATTGATAGAAAAAAATTTATAGAAGGAAAAGAAATAAAAATGTTTATGATATTTTGCTAATGAGTGGCAGAATAAATACATAGTTAGTAAAAGGTAGTATAATAATTTATGAATTATGCCGGAAAAGTCGTGACTCTAGCACTTGTAGGAGGTTAGTCGTGAGAGTTCAGAGAAACAAACTCAACGAAATCAATAATTTTTAAAATAAGGAGTTGAAATTTGTGCTATTAAAATTTTACTATGCTGAAAAATAGAAAAATTAAAAAATTATCTCATGTTGTAACAACAGAAAATAAACATAAATATATATATTTTTATTTATACAATCTATTTGGGGTAGATTTTTTTAAATTTTC
>BNJT01000228.1_pt1 | contig 20432 bp, 30 predicted proteins | sample 8540491 | NCBI WGS metagenome assembly BNJT01 (sample SAMD00202455, study PRJDB9452) | human saliva metagenome | host: Homo sapiens | reverse complement strand
CACGTGAAACAATTTAGGAAGAGAGTAGGGGTACAAATGTTTCACGTGAAAACATTCTTTATATGTATTCAATTTTTAATAATCATACTGCTTTTAACCTAAAACAAATAGAAATTGACTTTTAATAGGATACACCTTTATAAATAAAAAGGATTGAGAAGTTCTCAATCCTTTTTCTAATAGGTTCTATATTTTTTAGGGTTGATGGAATTTTTCCACCAACCCTATTTTTAGTATGTATACAAAAAGGCCAACATCCATTATATTAAAAGCGCCTAAACCTAAAAACAAAAGGATGATGACCATATGAACAATATACTAGAAGCTACGCTACAAATCAAAGATAATAACATTATTTGGGATGATAGAGTTCAAGAGAAGATATTTAAAAAGAGAAAATCTTTTATTTTATTCAGCTACATATACGCATAAACCTGAATTTTGTGCCGTTTGTGGATGTGTAAGCCAAAATAACAATATCGTTAAAAACGGGACGAAAACTTCTCGTATCACTCTCTGTTCTGTTTCAGGCCTACCGGCCTACTTAAATTTACGAAAGCAGAGATTTCTCTGCAGAGAATGTGGTTCTTCATTTACCGCAGATACTAGTCGAATCGTAGAAAAAACACTGTCATATCTCGAAACGATTAAAAAAATGAAATTAAATCAAAAGATAAGTGAAACAGTATCTGAAACATATATCGCAAAAGAAACAAATGTTTCAGTTCATACTGTAAGACGTATCATAGATGATACAGCACGATTATTAACAATTAAACCATTACATGATTTACCTGAGCATTTGTGTTTTGATGAATTTAAATCCGTTAAATCTTCCGATAGTAATATGAGCTTCATTATTTGTGATAGTACTACACACAAGCTGGTCGATGTTGTACGAGATAGAAAAATCTTACAATTTGAAACAATATTTTCATCGTTTTTGAGCCTAAGACTAGATTTAAAGGTAAAAACTATCTCAATAGATATGTACTTGCCATACATTCAATTAATAAAAGAAATGTTTCCTAACGCAAAAATCATCATCGATCCTTTTTCACATTGTACAAGCCCTAAATAGAGAATTAAATCGAACTCGGGTACGTGTCATGAATCAATATCGTTATAAAGACGCTAAATTATATCGAAAGTTAAAATATTATTGGAAGTTAATTTTAAAGAACCCTAACGAACTTCAGAACTATAAATATAATCGTTATAAGCTTTTCGAAAGTTTTATAACAAGCAAAGGAATCGTGGATTATATCTTAGAAAACAATACATCTCTTAAAAATGATTATGAGGTCGTACATTCACTTCATGAATGTATTCAGGATAGAGACTATATAGAATTCAAGGAAACGATTGAAGCAGCTACGCAATTAGACCTATCTCCTGGTTTGAAAAAGAGTATTAAAGACTCTAAGTACTTACTTGCCATATATTCTAAAAATACTTGTGAGTATCCAACTAGAACAAACAGACCTATTGAAGGAATAAACAATAAAAATAAAAAGTGCTCAAAAAGAAATGCTCTACGGCTTTTAGAAACTATTACCATTTTAGAAACAGGATTATTTTTAATAACAAAAATGTTTGGCACAAAACAAAAAGGAATTAAGCAACAATTAGTTGCTTAATCCCTTCCTAAATTTCTTCATCAACACTATTTGACAAAGAGCCTCTTAATATTAGTCAACTGTTGTGAATGGTAATAATCCCATGATACGAGCACGTTTGATTGCAACAGTTAAAGTACGTTGGTGTTTAGCACAAGTACCTGTTACACGGCGTGGTAAGATTTTACCTTTTTCAGAAATGTAACGTTTTAATAATTCTACATCTTTGTAATCAATGTGGTCTCACGTGGTTTGCACGAGTAGCAAACTTTTTTACGACGGCGTTGACCGCCACCTCTACGTTGTTGAGCCATTATGGTATCCTCCTTTTAAACTTTAGAATGGTAAATCATCATCTGAAATGTTGATTGTCTCTCCATTACTTAAGAATGGATCTGACATTCCACCACCGAATGATGAAGTAGGAGTGTTAAATTGATTAAAGTTATTTGATTGGTTTTGTTGGAATCCACCTTGTGAGCTTTGATCGTTTGCAGGGCGTTGTTCAGTAACATTACGTGATTCTAGCAATGAGAAGTTCTCAGCTAGCACTTCAGTCACATAAACTTTTTGGCCTTGTTGGTTATCATAGCTACGAGTTTGAATACGTCCTTCAATTCCTACTAGTGAGCCTTTACGAGTGAAATTCGCAAAGTTTTCTGCGGTTTACGCCACATTACGCAGTTGATAAAGTCTGTTTCACGTTCACCGTTTTGGTTTTGGTAACGACGATCAATTGCAACAGTGAAGCTCGCATAAGCAGTTCCGTTTGAAGTATAACGTAAATCAACGGCACGTGTTAAGCGTCCAACTAATACAACATTATTAATCATTTAATTCTTACTCCTTTTCAAGATTTTTGTTTACTTATAATAAACAATTATGCTTCTAATTTAACGATCATGTGACGTAAGATGTCATTGTTGATTTTCTGCTAAACGGTCGAATTCATCGATTGCAGCAGCATCTTCAGCAGTGATGTTCACTAAGTGATAGATACCTTCTTGGAAATCTTTAATTTCGTATGCAAAACGACGTTTCGCCCAGTCTTTAGATTCAACAACAACTGCACCGTTGTCTGTTAAAACAGCATCAAATCTTGCAACCAATTCAGCTTTAGCAGCTTCATCGATGTTTGGACGGATGATATATAAAAATCTCGTATTTTTGATGTTTGACTCATTGACTCGTCACCTCCTATGGACTTTGGCTCTACTGAATTCTCAAAGCAGGAGAGTATCATTTCTAATACTCACGTTCTGTAATTATAACAAACTTTGGTACGAAAAGCAATTTAAGTATTTTTATTTTTAAACACTTCTTCTTTAAAGCTATTAGTTGCTTTCAGTAATTGTTTAAATACTTTTGCCTTTAATTCAACCACATTTTTGAGGATTTACCGTACCATTCTTCAAACTTCTAAATCTTTTTGTACGGCTCTCAAATAGCGTTTCTAATTCTTCATAGCTGGTAATCGTTTTTCCGTTCAATTCAAATGAATGAGTCCATTCTTAGCTTGCTGGAACAACTTCTGCAAAGTAGGCTTTCTTCCATTCTTCTAAATTGTTAAAACGACCTTTAGAAATTTTTGAATAATAAATTCATCGCTAAGTACTTTTCTCTCTACGTCAGCAGTATTTTTATATTTGTTAGAAGCATAGCCAATAAAGCCTTCTTCATAACCAAAATATCCCACATTCAGAATGTATTATGTTTGAATAATAATCCCCCAGGCGAACCTTTACTTGTATTTCCGCCATAGATTCCAGCTGTCATACGGACGTTTACATATGCAGAATCATAATCATCTGGTTTGAAAATGCGATTATCAAAATCACGATTCGTAATGAAGTTACGATTCACCAAATCATTTACTCGAACGTAATTGAATTTGTTTTTTTCTTCTTGGGTAAGTGGGCGAACTTTATCATATTGATCATTTTGATTTTGCTTCGCATTTCGAAGTTCACGATCTACTTTCTTAAACCATGCATTATTCAAGCTTTGGTTATTTTGTTTAATAACAGATTCACCTTCTAAATAATCCAGTAGCATTAAAAGTGTCGTTATAACCTCTTCATGTAATGATCGATTTCAGTACGCGAATGTAGTTCGTTTGGATTAGGATTATACCATTGGTCACCATTATTTGGACGTTCAAAAGCCATGTTCAATCCTAACGCTCCATATTCGCCCATACCTCCTGGTACAGCAGTCTGAAGCATCCCTTGTGCAAAAAGCTTCAACACCTGTTCCTTCTCTATGACGATAACCACCAAGATAAACCACGCGGTCATTAATGTGTGTCGTTTCATGCGCATAGGCGAAACCCCATATTCACTAATGGAGTCAGACATTACAAAGACAACTTTTTCAGTTGGATGAGGATTTGCATAAATATATGCATAAGCACCTGCATAACCACCATTGTTTCCATAGTAATCCCCAACATATCCTATAAAAATTCTCGAATCGGAGCATAAACATTTGGTTGTCCATAACGGCCGTATTTATCTGGCCATCCTTGTCCATGAACATTATAGCCTTCCCAAATTGGAGTTACCGTATCTTTAGCAAGTCTACCTTTTACTTTATCGATGGCTGTTGACACCAGAAATCTAAATAATTTGAGCTGACGATCGGCTACTAAGTTAATATCTGCCTTCATTTCTTCAATCGTCTTTCTATATTTATCCGCAGAACCAATCGTAAGAGTGTTGTAATTTGAAATCAAGAACATCTTTTGCCTTCTCTACATTTAATAAAGGCAAAATCATTCTTCTATGGACAGGAACATTTAAATTATCAAATATGCGATATTTTACATATTTTAATCCTTCCATCTTAGAAGCACGTTCTACGATATAAACTTTCTCCTTGGTTGCATCAATAAACTCAATCATTCATATTTTTAAATTCAGTCAATAGTTGATTGGTTATAATTTAAAAATTCATCTAAATTTCTAGCTAATGTATGTTTTGCTAAGGCTTCTCCAAAGGCGTCAGGTACGATTTCCTTTTAATGTACTTTCTTTAGAACCAATCTCAATCAATCTTTCCAATACATCCGAATTAATTCCATAGAAATCAGGTTTAAAGAGCATTAATTCTTTTGATATTTAATTGGTCAAAATGAACCCCATAATAACGATGTAAATAGGCTATTCCAAGCATTAATGTTGCTTTATTTTCTCTACCTTATCAAGAATCATTTGTTTTGCTGCAGAAGATTCATTCAATTGATGGTCTTCGTTTTGAACTAATTTAGTCACAAATGTTGTTAGGTTTTCTTTTACATGTGCAAAGCTTTCTTCTAAATAAAAGATGCTTTACATATTCACGTTTTTCTCAATCGTATTATCTTGAGGTTTTTGACGTTTTTCAAGATACTGATACACATCATTCGACTGCAATTCTACTGAAGATAATTTTTCAACAATGTCATGAATCAATGAACTATGATTTTTTTATCAACAATATTCGGCGTATATTTAATCCCTCAATTCCACAATATCGTATTTCTTTTAACATTCGAAATCCCTTCAGTACTTTCTCTTAAAAGTATAGAATTCTTTCTGTTTTATCTGCATAATGCACGAGGATACGATCAGCTTGACTTAAATCCGTTACAAAAATTTGTTTGATTCATCGCAGTAACTGATAAAATCTCTTTTTGATTAAACGCATGGTTTTCTTCTAAAACGGTTTGCTTGATTGACAATAAACTCCTTATTATAAAAACGGCTGAATCTTTTTCCAAGTTCTTATAAGCTTGTTTATGAGACTCTTTGTAATCTTGAATCGCCGCATAAGGATTTTTCTTTTGAAACAACTCGATTTAAAGCATCAATATGGGATTCTTCGCTTACAAAAGTATTCGCAGTAATCTTATAACTTTTCACACGAGCATCCGCAGCTTCTTTCGTTAACTGATTTGCTTACCAGGATATTTATTATAGGTCTTTTTACCTTCGCTATAACCTTGTACGCTATATAATTGATTGATATGTGGTTGAGAATACTCATTGGTCATATCATCAGAACCAAATAGCATTTCTCCATTGATTACTTTTTGCATAACTCACATTATCTTTTACTGTTCCAAATGGCCATGTTTTACTTGCAAATGCCGCTGATTGAATAGGTTCTCTTACATGAATGATTCCTTTTCGCAACGGACTGCGTTAGAGAACCTTTCGTCCCCGTTAAATAATCTCCAATCATTCCATACTCAACATAGGGCACTAATAAACTAGCACGGACTTTATTCCCTGTTAAAAGTAGCATCGACATAAGCTCGTCTTACAATTGCACGGTAATTTTTGTCTGCAATCCCTCCTAAATTAGAAGCATTTCCACTTGTTGAATGTAATTTTCCGATAAAGCAACATTTTCAATGCGAGTGCCATCATTCCTATAATTGACAATCCCTGCCACATTGTTTCGACCAGAAATAGAACCCTGTTACTTTAACATCTTCGATCACTGAAGATCCATTCATCGTTTGAGCAACTGTTGCAATATCATCTTGATTCTTTTTCGATCAATATCTACATTTTTCAAAATTCACATTTTTTTAATAGTTGCATTCTTAATGACATTGAATAATGGATGCTCCAAGTCTTTAATCGCAAAACGTTTACCATCTTCACTTAATAGTTTTCAGTCAAATTCTGCTTTAATATATGATTTTCCTTGAGAGGCCACATTACGAGCACTCATACTTTGACCAAGTCTAAATTCTCCTGTCGGATTTTTCACGAATCGCATTCACTAAGTCTTCAAAATCATAATACACATTTCCCACATGAGTTCTTGGTTTTTCGATAAAGTAAGTATATACATCATCAAAAGTTTGATTTTTCTGACGATCTCACTAAATTTTCAGCCATAGCTGCTCACTTTATGAGACTTCTTTTTCCGTTTGAAAGAATTTCTTCAATCGTTTTTACCGCTAATAAAGTTGTTTTTGATTTTCAGAAGTGATTTTTAAATAATAATGACTGGTGTCTGTTGGAACAGATGACAATCGAGTTTCGTTATGTTCCTCTTGATTTTTCATATCTAATCAAACGAACCTCTCTCACATCTTTTAATTTCAATTTTCTTGAGTTCTAATCGAACTGTTTGGTCTTCCAACAGTTGAGTTTCCGTGCCATTCTCTATCAAATGTCATTGATGTAGATAGAGTATAGTCTTTATAGTAATCAAGACCTTCTAGAACAGAGTGTAATTCATTCTCAGTAAGGGTTATTTCTTTTTTTCAACTTTGCCTTCTTTTTCAAGGTGAGGGTAATCGATTGAATGGTAACGCCTTCTGGTTTCGTTAATGAATAATCCACTTCAACCGTGCGTTTTAAATCATGTAAAGAACGAATCGATAAAACTGGTTTTTCTAGTTCTTTCGTTCCTTTTTAATAATCTTATTTTCAGCTGGTTCTATAATGGTTTCTTCTACACTAGGTGCTTCGGAAGTTTTTCCCTTTAACAGTTTTAAACGTTTTTGTAATTTTTACGTCCTTCTTTTACCATTTTTGAAACGGTCATCGTTCCTTTTGGTAAAGTCGCATCCTCTTCAACGATTTCTTTAAAAGGAATACTTTCAAAGGTTTCTTCAGAGATTGTTCCGTCAATGGCTTTTTGTTCCTTGAATGATTTTTCTTCGGTTTTTGCTTTGTTTGATGACTTCTTCAGTAATGTATTGGGTCTCCAACTTTAATGCCATTCACTGTTTTTATAATGCTGTGAGGATAGATTGTCCCTTTTCGCCTTCTTGAAGGATTGTTACATCGTCTGTATATTTAGAAGAATCTTTCTATAATTTCAGTCGTAAAATCAACATCAACTGTCTCTTTTTCTTCAATAACTGCTTCTACGACAGTGTTTTCCTTTGTTCCGACTGCTACAATTTCATCCACAGCAGGCTTCGAGATAGTGGATTCAATTATTTTTCTTCTTCATGTCCATTTTCTACTCGTACTTCTGTAAAGACTGTCCGTTCTCCATTGGTTCCTTTGTTGAAAGACTTTCGTTTCTCCTTTTAGGAAGAGTCGCATCATTTTTGAACGATTTTTCCATGAGGAATTGGTTCAACGGTTACTTCTAATGTAGGTTTATTCACAGTAGGAGAGGGTTCTCCCTCTTCAGGAGTTACTCTAGTTTCGACGTTAGGAAGTGTTGTTTCTTCCTTTGTTCCATTAGCAACTACTTCAGGAACCGCTTCTTTTGTGATAATAGAGTCTACGATGACTTTTACTTCTTTTCCGTTTTCAATACGAATTTCGGTAAAAATCGTTCGTTCTCCATCTACACCTTTTTGAAGAATTTTCGCTTTCTCCTTTTGGAAGAGTCGCATCATTTTGAACTGTTGTGGCATAGGAATAACTCCCTTTGTCACTTCTAATCTAGGTTTGTTCCCAGTTGAAGAAATTTTATCTTCATTTGGAGTAACTGGAGCTTCAACGGTTGTACTTGTTGTATGATTTTGAATAGCTTCGGTAGTATTTGCAGTAGATGTTTCTGATGGAGTAGTTGGTAGCTGTTGATTTTTGCTTCACATAACCCACATATTTCATACCCATCGATTTTGGATGATTCCTTCTTGAGTTGGTTCATGAATGGCTTTTTACTTAAATCCATCGCAAATGCTGTAGAAGGAATAAAGGTAGCCATCCCCGCAGTTGTGAAAAAGAATCGCTCCTAGAATCTTATTTTTCTTTTTCTTAGAAACTACCAAGATGATACTGGATGCCGCTAGAGTTAATCCACCCAACACAAAAAGAAATTGATTTGTTTCTGTACCTGTATGCGGTAAAACTCCCATTGTCTTTTTATATACTAAATAATAAACTTCTTCCTCTTGTGGAGGTACTTCATACTGAATCAACTGCTTTTCTTCATCACTTAAACTAGCATAATCCAAATAATGATACTGTGTATCTCAGCAGCACTTACTGTGGTGCCGATACCAGCTGAAACCAATTAATACGGATCCAGCATATTTCTTTATTTTTCGAATGGAAAAATCATAATATACCCTTCCTTTAACCCCTAATCCTTTTAGAAAAACTAATCTTTCAAAATATTGCAACTCATTATAACACATTTTATTAAAAATCCTAGCCATCCATTCTTATAAAAATATATTCATTTTATACAAAATTTTTCTTTTTGATGTATCATAAATGATACGTATCATTTATGATACATTCATCCGATTAAAAACTATAAAAATAGCTCCTACAAACCAACTGTAGGAGCTTCTTTCATTTTAATGTTATCCCCAAACTTCATGAACAATTTCGTCGATTAATTTTTAATTTATCCCATTGGGCTTCAATCGTTAAGATATTACCTTCTTCTGTAGAAGAGAATCCACATTGAGGGCTAAGACATAATTGTTCAAGAGGAACGTACTGACTCGCTTCTTTAATACGAGCAATGACTTCGCCTTTATCTTCTAAGTCTCCTGATTTAGACGTAATTAAACCAAGAACGACTTTTTGGTCTTTAATATAGCGAAGAGGAGTAAAGTCTCCAGCACGGTCGCTATCATATTCCAAGAAGAATCCATCCACACGGCAATGACCAAATAGCGTCTTCGCCACTGGTTCATAACCACCGCTAGAGAACCATGTTGAGCGGAAGTTCCCGCGGCAAATATGCATGTTCACCACTAAATCTTCTGGTTTCCATTCAATCACACGGTTAAGTACATCCACATAGTCACGAGCGATTTTTTCGAGGTCAAATCCACGCGCTTCGTATGCTTCACGTTTGTCTAACGCACAGAACTCACCCCAGCTAGTGTCATCTAATTGAATATTGCGGCATCCTAAGTCGTAGAAGCATTGTAGAGCCTTACGGTATGCTTTAACTACATCATCATAGAAGAGGGCTTCATTGTCTTTGTAGCGCTCAATTGGCACATAGTTTTTCTCACGAACTTGCGTAATCAAATGCAACATACTTGGTGAAGGAATCGTTAGTTTCACCGGTGTATCGCCAGCGTGCTCTTTTAAGAATTTGAAGTGTTTTACGAATGGATGGTTTTCAGAAAAATCAACTTTACCAACGATACGTAATGTTTTTGGCTTCACATCTTTATCTTTAAATTGAACAGAGAAGTGGTCTACTTCTACAAGTTCAACCCCCTCTAAGTTTTCTAAGAAATCTAAATGCCAGAATGCACGACGGAATTCACCATCAGTGACAGACTTGAGGCCAAGTTCTTTTTCTTTCTCGATTAAAGCGATGATTTCTTCGTTTTCAACGCGTTCGAGTTCTTCGGCATTGATTTCGCCGGCGTTAAATTTTGCACGGGCTTCTTTTAGACGTTCGGGACGTAAGAAACTTCCTACGTGATCAAGTCTAAAGGGTGCTTTTTGACAACAGCTACAGTTTTCGTGATTTGACATGTGTTTTCCTCTTTTCGTTTATTCAGCTTCTGGTAAATACGCAATAGCGCGAACAGGTGACCCTGGAGTATGGTTCCAGTTAGGGTATGAAATTGAAATTACAGCACCAACTGAAGGCACTTGATCAAGGTTCGCTAATACTTCCACTTGGAAGATATCTTGGCTTAATAAGTAGTATTCGTTTGTTAAACCATGTGCTGCAGCGTGAACACCTGAGTCTGTATCTAATGTTTCATGACCAACAGCTTTCACATGACGTTCGTGAATTAAAAATTCAAGCGCCTCTTTTGACCAACCTGGTGTATGTTGAACGTCGTTTTCGTCTAAATTACGAACTGCGTCTTGGTTTGGCCAACGTTTTGACCAGTCACTACGGAATGCGACAAAGGCACCTGGTTCGATTTGTCCGTATTCTTCTTCAAACGCTAAAATGTCGGCTTTTGTTAATTCGAAGTTTGGATTTTCAGCTACTTCTTTTGAACGGTCGATGACGTAGAGTGGTAATAATAAATCTTTCAACTCGATTTCATCGAGGAAACGTCCGCCTTCATAGAAGTGGCAAGGAGGATCGATATGTGTACCGTATTGTGTCACGACTGATAGTTGTTGAACGTGGAATCCGTCTTTTAATGTAAATAAATCTTTTTGTTCCAATGCTGGTAGAGCAGGGAAGTGAGGGCTATTGGCATCAATTTGATGGCTTAAGTTGACCCATTTTGCTTGTTTTAATGTTTCGTAAGCTTTTGCTAATTGTTGTTGAAATGCTGTCATAATGAATCTTCCTTTCTAAATAGGGGAAGGCTGTGGTTCAAAAGTCATTCTCCCCACAGCCTTTTTGTTCGTTTTATAATGCGAGGTTATTCTCCCCAAACCTCACGTGCGATTTCTGAAATCAATGCAATTTTCTTCCATTGATCTTCTTCTTTAATGACATTTCCTTCTTCTGTTGAAGCAAATCCACATTGAGTACTTAAGTATAAGTTTTCAAGTGGCACGTATTGGCTTGCTTCTTTAATACGAGCGATGACTTCATCTTTGTCTTCTAAGTCTGCAAATTTTGACGTTAAAAGTCCAAGAACCACTTTCTTCTCATTCCCAACTTTCGCAAGTGGCTTGAAGTCTCCGGCACGATCTGTATCGTATTCTAAGTAGTACGCATTTACGTGTTCACCTGCTAATAATTCATCTTCTACCTTTTCATATCCCCCTTGAGAAATCCAAGTAGAGTGGAAGTTTCCGCGGCAAACGTGTGTGTTGATTACTAAGTCTTTTGGTAATGCATCAAGCACTGAGTTGTTCAATTGTAATGCACGACCTGCAAAGTCTCGACGAACTTCTTCTAATGGACGGTCTGCGTTGAAACGTTTTGCAAAACCATCGTCTGCTAAAGCGCCCCATGTACAGTCGTCAAATTGAAGTGTGCGAAGGCCTTCGTTGTATAAGTCTGTAATCACATCTACATATGCGTTTTTAATCGCTTCGAAAAGTTCTTTTTCAGTTGGATACACTGCTTTCCACGCTGCAATATGTTCAGGTGTACGAATTAATTCGAAATAGAATTGTGATGGAGAAGGGATTGTGAATTTCACAATAACATCTTCATCTTTCACTAAGTCACGTAAGAATTTGAAATGTTCGACGAATGGGTGATTATGTCCATCGATTGGAGCTGTTAATGTTGCATGTATCGGCTTTTGTTTCAATACCGTTAAATTTATAACCGTGTTCACCTACTGTATGTTCCACACCATTGAATCCCCAGAAGAAGTCAAGGTGCCAGTAAGCACGGCGGAATTCGCCGTCTGTAACGCCTTTTAATCCAGCAGCGATTTGTTTTTGAACAATTTCGCGAATCGTTTTATCTTCTACAGCTGTTAATTCTTCGCGTGTGATTTCGCCGTTTGCAAATTTTGCGCGTGCTTCTACTAATTCTTTTGGACGTAAGAAACTTCCTACGTGGTCTACTCTAAATGGTGCTTGTTTTCTTGTCATACAGTTTATTTCTCCAATCTATCTTTCGAATTTCTTCTTGCGTGAGGATTTATTCTCCCCATACCTCACGAGCGATTTCTGCAATCAATGCAATTTTCTTCCATTGATCGTCTTCAGTATGATGTTTCCTTCTTCTGTTGATGCAAATCCACATTGTGTACTTAAGTATAAGTCTTCTAGTGGAACGTATTGGCTCGCTTCTTTAATACGAGCAATCACTTCATCTTTGTCTTCTAATTTTCCTGATTTAGAAGTTAGAAGCCCTAGAACGACTTTCTTACCATTATTTACTTTAGCTAGTGGCTTGAAGTCGCCGGCACGGTCTGTATCGTATTCTAAGTAGTATGCATGTACGTTTTTCGTCTTCGAATAATGCGTCGCTCACTGAATCATAACCACCTGAACTTGCCCAAGTTGAGTGGAAGTTTCCTCGACATACGTGAGTGTTCACTGTTAAATCTTCTGGTAAGTCTTCTAGAATTCCGTTATTTAATTCTAAGAATTCACGTTTGTGTTCTCTTCTTAATTCTTCAGGTGTTAAATGACTTTCTTTTGAGATGATGTTTAAGAAGTTATCATCTACGATTACACCCCATGTACAGTCATCGATTTGTAAGAGACGGCAACCTGCATCGTATAATTCTTTAATCACTTGTCTGTAAGCAGCAATGATATCTTTAAAGAGTTCTTCTTTTGAAGGGTATACTGAGAAAGTTTGCTCAATATGCTCTGCGTCACGAATCAATTCGAAGTAGAATTGCGCTGGAGCAGGGATTGTTTGTTTTACGATGAAATCTTCGTCTTCGAATTGTTTTAAGAATTTGAAGTGTTCTACGAATGGGTGATTTTCACCAGTGATTTTTCCAACGACATCTGCTGAGTCAGGTTTTGTAATTTCATCGTGGAATTGATATCCGATTTTTGCTTGAGTGTGTTCCACTCCGTTTCAATCCCCAGAAGAAATCTAAGTGCCAATATTGGCGACGGAATTCGCCGTCTGTGAATCCTTTTAATCCAGCTTTCTTTTGTTGTTCGACTAACTTTTCGATGGCTTTATCTTCGACGGCTGTTAATTCCTCGCGTGTAATTTCACCTTTTACAAATTTTTCTTTTGCTTCTACTAATTCTTTTGGACGTAAGAAACTTCCTACGTGATCTACTCTAAATGGTGCTTGTAATTTTGACATTGTACATTCCTCCTATAAATAAAGAATCCTCACAGTATCGCTACTGCAAGGACGAAATTTCGTGTTACCACCTTGTTTTGTAGAATCCTCACGAATCCTACCTTACCGAGTACGCACACTAGGTGTTATACTCTACAGCTATAATGGGCTACCCATTTACATCTAATGATTCGATGTAAAATCACTCCGAGGCCATCTTCAAAAATTCCATTTGATCTCTTCCCACCAACCGAGACTCTCTTAGCAAATTTTCTTTTTTACTCACCTGTTCTTTGTGATGTCTTATGAACATGGTCTAAGGATAACAGAGAACAAACCGCATAGCAATAGGTTTTCTTATACCGTTTTTCTATCAACTGTTATAACTTATAGTTATACACCTTAAAACAGCTTTAAAATAGGTTATAAAAAAGACTTAGAGAAAATCTCTAAGTCTTTAATCGTTATTCAGAATCAACTAATTCATGTAATTTTTTCTTATAGTAGAAGGTTGCGAAAATCGATAGTCCTAAAATGATTCCTACATAACCAATCGTCAATCCCCAAACAAGAGTACGATCCCATTCTGGTAATTTAGCTAATAAATAACCTGCTCCAAAAATAAATCCGAAGAGAATCACTAAGAATATCATCGACTTAACGCCGCTACGCGAACGGTTTAAAAGTTCAATGACATTCGTCCAACTTGGGGTAAAAAGCTTCAAGTCCTTTGCATATCCCCAACGGCTAAGACCTAGACTGATGATTCCCCAATATAAAATAATCCCTAAAATCATATAAATTGGGAAACGAAGAACCGTAAAAATAATAGTCAGTAAAAGTACTGGTAACGCAGATTGAATGACAAACAAAATCCAGAATTTACGCTCTAAAAATTCATGCATATCAAACGGGAGAACTTTCAGATAATAATAGTTTTCTCGCTCGAGTGAAATCCCAACTGCCAATAAATTATTTCCTCCAGTGTTAAAGAAGGCGATAAACGTCAAAAACATCGCAAAAGGTAAGAAAGTATTTAAATTAATAAACTCCATAATACTCACACCTTCTGGAATAGAAGACATATTCATCATTGTTGGTAGGAAGAATAGATAAGGTAATACACCTGCAGCAATAATCGTTTGAGTTAAAAACAGACCCTTCTAATAATTGTCTTAAAGTGTATCGAAGAAAGAATCTAAATGATAACTTTCCTCCACTTAATTCCATTTTTAACTCTGTTCCACTTTTACTTTATTAGTAGAGGTTTGAGAAACCGCATCGTAGAAAAATTAGGTAATACAATGAAATTTAACGAGAGCTATAAGAATTAAGAATGCAACAACAACGATTCCAATCAGAGGATACTGAACTTAAATCCATTGGATTCAGTAGTACATCATAAAAAGCTTTTAATAGGCGATAAATATACAGGAACTTCTCCTTTTAAAAGTTTGAATTCCAGTATTGCGATTCATCAAAAATTGATAACCAATGACCGCATCCAATCGAGACAATAAAAATTAATACATTGGCAATCACAGATTGATATTTTCTAAAAATTGGAATTTTTGCTAAAAAGAAGCATAGTATAAACATCAATAAATAGACGCTCGTACTTAGTAAAGAGTGCGCCAAATAATCCAAGTGGAATCGTTAAGACAATTTCCTCCAGAAAAAAATAGACATGGATTCCAAAAACATAAATATTGGGAGTGAAACCATATAATGAGGCTACTACAACAGATAAACTTTTTTTCCTAAAATCACTTCTGTTTCTGTAAATGCATACGGACTGGTAAGATTCAAAAATCTTTACTTTCATAAAATACATTATAGATTGACGGAAGTGCTTGAGAAATTAAAATCATCATAAACAAGAATATAGAACTTGCAAATTGGAGTGGAGAATAGGAACGTCCTGAAATCATTCCTACAAATCCAAAAAATCCCCCAAATATAACCGCAAACATCAATTGTTGAATCAATGTTCTCATCGCAACATTCACTGGTTTTGTTGGGTTCTTCGCTTGTTTCTTTCGATAATTTTGCAATTGTGCCGGTTGCGTCGCAAAGATTAAATTGGTCTTCACCAGCGTTAAAAATTTCGTTTAAACCGCATGTGAATCCACTCCTTCTTGTTTGCCGGCAATTGATAAAGTAAATTTCTTCCAAAGTACTTTCTGGTTGTTGTCCTTTCAACTCTTGAATCGTACCATAGAAGAGTAGTTTTCCTTTTTTCAAAATCGCAATTTTATCACAAAGTTGTTCTGCTACTTCGAGTACGTGAGTAGAGAAAAGAACAGTATTGCCTTTATCGGCATGTTCGCGCATCAATTTCTTCAAGTCATACGATGCTTGAGGATCTAACCCCGTCATTGGTTCATCGAGTACCCAAATATCTGGGTCAGACAGTAGGGCACCAATGACAAATACCTTTTTGACGCATCCCATGTGAGAAGGAATCAATGACTTCATAGCGATGTCCTTCAAAATCAAATAAATCTAGTAAATAAGCAAGACGACTTTCTACTTCGTCTAGAGTCATTCCATAGGAAGAAGCGACTAATTCCCAGAATTCATTCGCAGTTAAGCGTAAGAAATAGATCTGGACTATCGGCCACATAGCCAATTTTTTCTTTAATCGCAAGTCTATTTGCTGAAAGTTCTTGTCCATCAACAAAAATTTCGCCACTTGTTGGATTGATGACACTTACTAGGGATTTAATGGTTGTTGATTTTCCTGCACCATTATGTCCAATCAGTCCGATAATTTTTCCACTTTCAATCGTTAAATTGAGTCCATCTAAAGCGACTGTTTGTCCATATACTTTTGAAACATTTTTAAATTCAATCATGCAAATTCCTCCTTATGCCCCTGTATATCCCTATTATATAACTAGAATCCGCATAAAAAGAGATTTTCTTGCCTTCAAAGAGAACTTTTACAAAGCTTTTATATTCGATTACTATGAATCCTTACGGATATCTTCATAATCTTAATGAGTACTTTTTAATTTTATTTCAGAATTTTTAAATAGTTTATTTTACACGATACAAAGTAATAAATTTCCTAAAATTTATCATATTTAGAAAAAGAGGTTTTATGCTAAAAATATTCTTAATAAGAAAGCGTTTTATAATTATTAAAAGTAGGATAACTGGCAAAAAATAAGAAAAGGTAGGTGAATAAAATGCATCGTCATGTTATCTCTGTCATCTTACTACTAGCTTTAATCCTCGCAAAAATATTTTTAAAAGAGGATAAAAAATAACTCAAAACATAGTAGTGCAAGGTATTTGGATACTAGCAAAAAAATACCTTTACCTATGTTTTTAGGCATACAATTATCATTGTTTTGATGCGATTTTTTTGATTTTTTGGAAGAGAATGGTGTAAAGAAAATATATGTTGATCGTCAATTATTTGCTACAGTGACACGAGAAAAAGACAGAGCATTTCCTCACGGAACTTATCTATTCGCTTGTGAATAGAATTAAGTAAACACTACAAGTTTAAGAGTTTATGATTTAACAGAGGCAGATAGTATAGTACAAACTTTAATCGGACTTATTGCAGCGGTTGCTTTTGCATAGTCCGTATGCGTTAGTAGCGGGAATTACTCAATTGGGGTGGTAATAATGTTTAAAAAAATAAAAAGATTCATATAATTTTTTTCGGTTCCTGTTTTAAGTCTTACGATTTTTTTGAAGTTTTCACTTGATATTTTTTATGATATTTTTTATGGTGAAAGCTTTGGTGATAGTATTTCTTTTGAACGAACAATGTTACTTACTTTATTTATTTGTATGGGTATTCACATTTATAAAAAAATATGAACAACCACCCTGAATTGATATGCACCCAGATTCCTGGACACATTAATAATTAGCTGAACGCATGGATGTTTCCGTATTGAACAGGGGACATCCATTTTGTTTTTCTTGAATTCTTTTGTTATTGTAATAATCTATATAATCTTTTTAACTGCCGTTTTAAATTCCTTTAAAAGGTAGAATATTCCTTTTCCAAACCATAGAACATTTCGTTCTTCATTCATGAAAAACGTTTCTATAATGCAATTATCATAACAATTTCCTTTTCGAGACATTGATTGAATAATTCCTCGTTCTTTTAATGACTGTTGATAAAAATGCGTGTTGATATTGCCAACCTCGATCAGAATGGAGAATCAATCCATTAACATCAGGGAATTTTTTTGAAAGCTATATTTAGCATCCTTTGAACCTGTTCTAAGTTGGGACTTAAAGAAAGACTATAGGGAGATTATTTCATTAGAAGACATATCTAAAAATTGGAGAAAAGAAACATTTTCCAAGGGAAAGTGAATTGAGATACATCTGTACTCCATTTTTGAAGTGGCTATCGGCCTTGAAATCTCTGTTAATAATATTATCAGCAACTTTCCCAACATTACCTTGATAAGAATGGTATTTTTCTTTAGGGCGTTTTCCAAACCAATCATTTACATGCATAAGACGTTGAACTCTTTTATGATTCACAACGTGACCTCTACGAGCAAAGTTCTTGGTAAATTCTTCTAACGCCATATCTACCTTTATTTTCATGAAATATGATTTCTGATAATAAAACACCATTCTTCTCAGCCACAGCATCAATTTTATTCAATTCGAAATAGTAAGTAGATTTAGCCATTTTCATCGCTTTTAAGAAGATGTTTTTAGTTGGTATCCTACTTCGTAACTCCTTGACTGATTGCTGCTTTTCGCCTTGAGAAGCGCAGCTTCCTGTTCTTTCTCAAGGCTCTCAGTTTTTATAACAGCAATTTCAGCTTCTAAATATGCATTTTCGTTCACGTAATCGAACTAATTCTTCTCGTTCGGATTCTGAAAGGTTATCAGGTACAGCTTTTTATTCATAACAGGCCCTTTAGATAATGGTCGTCCTCTTTTCTTATTCTTTAGACCATTATATCCATAAGTTAGATACTTAGAACCCAAGAACTTAGTAATCCCTTACTAATTCCTTCTGAAAAAGAAACTTCTGTGAGTGTTTTCCCATTTAAAAATCTGTAGAACAAATATTAATTTTTTTCTTCTAACGTCCAATGCCTTTTTAACGTTCTCCAATCCTTTTTATGGAATCAGTTTATTTTTCAATTTTATCCCAATCCAGAATGTTTCTTCGAAAATTCCTCTTCATAACCTTTTCAGGCGTCTCAGCCCATATTCCTTGTCGATATAATTCGACACATTTCATTTTGAATTCGAATGAGTAACGCATAATAAATACCCCTTTACTGGTTTGTCCAGTAAAGGGGTACATATCAAATAGGGTGGTTTTTCTTCTTATGTTTTTGTTTACTTAGATTTTGAAAAACCGACAAGCAAATGAAATTTCAAAAATGGAAGTTTAATTGCTTTTTGGTTGTAGGGGCAGTAAGCTCCTAAATAGTACCATTAAAAATTAATTATACTGTTAAAAACTGAAAAAGACTGTTAAAAAGAAAAACAGGAATATAATTGATATATACATAAAAACAAAATAAAAGGTCGTTTTAATCCGGGACTGCCCAAAAAGTGAGAATTTAATAAAACACATCTAGGACTACTCGTCTCTGATATTCAACTGAAGACAGGTAGTCCAATTTTGTTGGATTTTTCATTCTCATTTACGGAGATCAGTGCCCTAAAAAGCAAGGTTTTTCTTTTTATATCAATACTTACAAGCTATTTGTAAAAACGTAGTTGATTGTATATAGTATCAAGATAAGAAGAAAAATTCATTTAGAATTTCTTTTAAACAAAACCACCCTAAAAAGGGTGGTTTTTGAATTATTTTTAAATAATAAAAAGTTAACTAAACGTTGATATTTAAAATATCAAACCGCATTTTTTTATCATCAATCACTAACTTTATCTCTTGGATTTTTTTCCATAAAAAGAAATATAAAAAAATATCCTATCCATATAGCAAAAAAACCATACGAACATGAGGATTAAATAAAACTGAAGAATCGTAAAAAGAATAGCCTAAAAATCACAAACAATATATTTCCCATAATTCTTGATGATTTTTTAAAAGAGTAAACTGCTTTTTTAAACATTATGGCCACCCCACTGCTGTAATAGAAATTTAGAAGAACTAAGGATTTTCGGTTACAAGAGCTGCAAACCCTAAAACCACCCTAAAAAGAGTGGTTTTTGAATTATTTTTAAAATAATAAAAATCAACTAAACATCCGTAATAAAAACTAGAACTTTTATCACCAATCCTTAAATAGATCTCTTGGATTTTTCGATAACAGAAAATATGAAAAATGTCCTATCCAAAGTCCTAAAAGAGCATTATGCGCCCTTAAATCTGATAGAAAAGAAGGATCATAAAAGGAATAAAGATAATACACAGCTAGTACAAGCCCTATAATTTTTTTGTTGATTTTTTTTAAAAGGCAAAAAAATTGCTTTTTTTAACATTATTGCCATCCCCGCAGTTGTAATAGAAAGTAAGAAGAATGAAGGATTGTCATTCAAAACATATCCATTAGGAGTTAATTCAACTTAAGGTTCTATTTTTGCTTCTTCTTCTTGTTAATTGTCTTTCTTCTATTTTTGCAATTTCATAAGTTTCTTCATCTGCATAAACACTAGTAGTTAAAACACTCATACCAACCACGTTACCTCAAAAACGTAAACAACATTACTATTCTTTTTATCCAGTTTTTAATATTGTGAAAAATCTCCTTGATTTTTATTTTTGTTTTTATGTATATACTAATTTTACTCCTCCTTTTTGTTTTTGATAGTCTCATATTCTATAGCGGTATAATTAATTTTTACGGTACTAAATTAGGAGCGTGCGACGCTTGATTCGACCTTTAGCAATTAAAATTCCAAATAATCAAAAAAATCGCATAACAACAACGTTTATTAAGTACTCAAAACCGATTACTCAGGGCTGTTTTTGCTATCATCCAAACAACTTGCACTGCAAAGTCTAGCACATAATGTTCTAGCAGTTTCCCTTATGCTCTGCACAAAAAATTTAACTTGAATTTTAATGTGATTCCATTGAACGTATTTGTGTTTTAAATGCGACTGAATAAAAAATACCCTTTCCGATTTTTAGTATGAGTGCACCTCCAAAAGTTGAACACAAAATCTAACTTTTTGGGGTGCACTCCACATTCTAATGGCTTTTTGTTTACTAACTATTCATTTTCTTCATCCACTAATTGTTGCGCAAAGTCTTCATA